>Ga0153915_10000446_pt1 | contig 38059 bp, 30 predicted proteins | sample Opewatmetagenome_2_FD_107003 | JGI IMG/M metagenome (GOLD analysis project Ga0153915, IMG submission 107003) | Freshwater wetland microbial communities from Ohio, USA - Open water 3 Core 3 Depth 3 metaG | ecosystem: Environmental > Aquatic > Freshwater > Wetlands | place: USA: Ohio, Lake Erie... | reverse complement strand
GCGCCGGATCGCGGCCGGTGATGCGATACAGCCCTTCCGACCACGTCACCGTGTCCGTCTTCGGATCCCACCACCAGCTGCCGACCCGGGCGAGACGCTGCGCTTCGCGCAGTTCCTCTTCGCTTCGATGCAGCGAGGCCTGCGCACGCCGCCGTTCCGCGTCGCTGCGATCGATGCCCAGGCCGCTCCAGATGGTGAGCACCGCGAGGAGCGTAATCATCGCGACGATCATGAGCGTGATGCCCGCCCACTCCGACAGCCATCCGGCGGAATACGCCTTCCACGACGCGGTGCCGATCAGCAGCGGAACGATGATCGTCGCGGGCCAGAGCCGGCGCGTTATGACGCCGCCGTAGCTTCGGCTGACGAACAGGGCGCCGAGGCCCTTGCCGGGACGCGCGCACACCACCGCGATCGAGAGGATCAGCAGCGCGACGGCGGTCTGCAACGCGACCTGCGCATACTCCGTATGAAATCCGAGCACGAAATCGAGCACCCCGACGATGGCGCTCGTGTTGACCACGAAGGCCAGAAATTGCGCCGGGTGATAGCGCCGCGATCTGTAGACGATGGCCTGGTCCAGCCACAGCAGCGCGAGGCCCATCAGCAGGAAGTTCAGGGCCGTCATGGGCGACATCAGGCCGGGACGCGCGACGCCGAACGCGGTCCAGGGATTCGGATCGGTAAAGAGCAGCTGATCGATGCGCAGATCCCATCCGATGAGGTGTTCGGAGACGCTCGCCAGACCCAGCAGCGCGACAGCGGACGCCAGCAGGCGGCCACCGAGGTTCCTCGTCCCGTGCGGGTTCGGGTTCCGCAGCAACCACAGCGAGCTGCCGCACAGCACAAGGGCGACAGCCGCATTGGGTTTGATAATCACCTGCCCCGGAATGACGCTCGTCAGTACCGCGACACCGAACGTCCAGCCGATGAGGCCGGCAAGCCCGGTCGCGACCGAGAACACGCTTGCGAACGCGACGAAGCGGGTCACGAAGCGTACGGCCCCGGTGTCCGCCACGGCGATCGAGGTCCGCGCGGTGGAGGCCTCTCGGCGGCCCCACGCCGTCGCGACGACGAGCACTGTCAGGAGACACGCGAGCGCAGGCATGGGCAGCTCACCTCACGGCTTCGATCCCCCAGATGTCCCTGGCGTACTCCCTGACGGTTCGGTCGCTTGAAAATCGTCCGATTCGCGCCACGTTCAGAATCGCCTTCGACATCCACAGCGCCGGCCGGCGGAAGACGTCGTCGGCGTCGCGCTGGGCGTCGAGATACGCCGGCAGGTCAGCGAGGTGAAAGTACGGATCGCCGCCATCGAGCAGGGAGGCGACGATCCAGTGAAAGAGCCCGGGCTCCCGTGGAGCGAACAGGCCGGAGTCGAGCGCGTCGACAGTCCGCCGCACGCGCGCGTCGTGCTGATATCGATCGCGGGATCGATAGCTGCCGTCGCGGCGCAGCGCCTCGACCTGGTCCACCGTCAGTCCGAAGATGAAGATGTTCTCGGGCCCGACCGCCTCACGAATCTCGACATTGGCCCCATCGAGCGTCCCCATCGTCAGCGCGCCGTTCATCGCGAGCTTCATGTTTCCGGTGCCCGAGGCTTCAGACCCCGCCGTTGAAATCTGCTCGCTCAGGTCGGCGCCAGGAATGATGGTCTCCGCCAGCGAGACGCGGAAATCCGGCAGGAACGCGACGGCCATCCGGCCCTTCGCGCGGGGATCTCGGTTGACGACGGACGCCACGCTGCAGATCAGCTTGATGATCTGCTTGGCCGCCCAGTAACCCGGCGCCGCCTTTCCCGAGAAGATGTAGGTCCTCGGCACCGGCGGCTCCTGGCCGTCCTCGATGAGGCGCAGGTACTCGTGGACGATCCGCATCACGTTGAGCAGTTGCCGCTTGTATTCATGAAACCGTTTGACCTGCACATCGAACATCGAATCGGGGTCGACGGCGATCGAGGCCGTCTGCGCAATCACGCGCGCCAGCCGTTCCTTGTTGCTCCGCTTGACCTCGCCGAACTCCTGCCGGAACGCCGCGTCGCCGCTCAACGACTCGAGCCCGCGGAGCCGGTCGAGATCGGTCACCCATTCGTCGCCGATCGTCTTCGTGATGAGCCTCGCGAGGAGCGGGTTCGCCTGCAGCAACCACCGCCGCGGCGTGACGCCATTCGTCTTGTTGTTGAAGCGCCCGGGCCAGAGGGCGGCGAAGTCGGGCGCCAGCCTGGTCTGGACGAGGTGGCTGTGCAGTACGGACACACCGTTGATCGAATGGCTGCCGGCGATGCTCAGGTGCGCCATGCGCACCTGTTTCGGCTCGGTTTCCTCGATGAGAGACATGCGCTGTTGACGCGCGCCGTCGCCGGGCCAGATTCCGGCCACCTGCGCGAGGAGGCGCCGATTGATCTCGTAGATGATCTGCAGGTGCCGGGGCACGACGCGCTCGAGCAGGGTCACGGGCCACTTTTCGAGAGCCTCGGACAGCAACGTGTGGTTCGTATAGCCCATCGTCGATTGCGTGATCTGCCACGCCGCATCCCACGGCAGATCGCGCTCGTCGACGAGGATGCGCATCAGCTCGGCAATCCCCAGCGCCGGATGCGTGTCGTTCAGGTGGATGGCGATCTTGTCCGGAAACACGTCGAAGGATCGGTGATCCCGCTGGTAGCGGGCGACCACGTCGCGGACCGCGCAGGCCACGAGGAAATATTCCTGGAGCAGGCGCAGTTCCTGGCCGGGCGGGATGGCATCGGGCGGATACAGCACCTTCGAAATCGTCTCCGACTCGATCTTCTGTTCCACCGCCTTCAGGTAGTCACCGGTGTTGAAGATCTGCATGTCGAAATCGAGTGACGACCGCGCGGAGAAGAGCCGGAGCAGGTTGACCGTCCGTCCTCCGTAGCCGACAACCGGTACGTCATGGGGCACGCCGATGAGGAGCCGCCAGTCGAGCCACATCGGGTTGTAGCGGCCCGCCCGATCGACACCGTGCTCGATCCGCCCGTAGACGGGCACGAGGCAGGCCTCCTCCGGCCGCTCGATTTCCCACGGCGTGCCGAACGCCCGCCAGTTGTCCGGCTTTTCCTTCTGGTAGCCATCGTCGATTTCCTGGCGGAAGAGACCGTACTCGTAGTTGATGCCGTAGCCGTAGCCCGGCATGTCGAGCGTGGCCAGGGAGTCGAGGAAGCAGGCGGCCAGCCGTCCCAGTCCGCCGTTGCCGAGCGCGGCGTCGCGCTCGGCTTCCACGACGTCCTCGAGCGCAACGCCCATTCGGCCAAGCGTGTCGCGGCAGAGGTCGTAGATGCCGAGATTGATGAGGTTGTTCGTCAGCAGCCGTCCGAGCAGGTATTCGATCGACAAGTAATAGAGGTGCTTCGCGTCCGCCGAGCGATAGCGCCGCTCGGTGTCGATCTGACGGTCAATCAGCAGATCGCGCGTGGCGAGGCTCACGCATTCGAACATCTGACGCGGCGTCAGCGACTCCCACGGCTGACCCAGCGAGTAGCGGGCGTGCCGCTCGATGGACTCGCGAATGGCAGAGGCGGACGTGGAGACGGTCTGTACTGTCGGCGTCGCTGAAGGCATCGAGTAAGGAAATGCAAAGTGCAATCCGTGCTCGAGGCCGGCGGGCTCAGATGAGCTCAGCCAGCCACCATGCCATGGCCGTCTCTCACAGCAGAGCGCTCAAAAATGCGTCCATCCACTGCGATCGAAGATGAGGGGCTTCCCCGACTCGCCCAGAACCGTGATCTGAGGTTGTTTCCCGATCGACGGCGACCGCATGCGGCCAATGGGAGTGATCGGCACGTCGAGCGTCCGAGACAATTCGGCCAGCTCATTGACGGCTTCCGGTGGTGCAGTGAAGAGGATCTCGTAATCGTCGCCGCCCGTAAGAACAGTCGTGATGTGCCCGGAGTGTGTCGCGAGGACCGCACGTACGGCGGTCGATAGCGGCACGCGGGGAGCCTCGATGACTGCGGCGAGTTCCGAGGCTTCGCAGAGGTGCCCCAAGTCGGCGAGCAGGCCATCCGAGACATCAAGGGCAGCGTTTGCAATTCCGATCAACCGCGGACTGAGCCTGACGCGCGGCCGCGGCAGGCGATAGCGACCGACGAGAAAGTCTGCGGCGTTCGTATCCAGGTTCGCCAATTGGCCGCGCAGAACTGTCAGGCCAAGCGCGGCATCGCCGATGGTGCCGGTCACGAACACCGTATCTCCGGCACGCGCCCCGCCTCGACGGAGCATCCGCCCGGTCGCTACGTCGCCAAACGCCATGATCGCAACCGTCACCGGGCCGGGCGTCGAATCCGTGTCGCCGCCGATCAAATGCACGCCGTATTCGTTCTGATCGTCGGCGAGGCCTCGGGCGAAAGCGGCAATCCACGCCTCGGTGACGGTCTTTGGCAACATGATGTCGAGCATGTAGGCGCGCGGGACGGCGCCCTTCGCGGCAAGGTCGGAAAGATTCACGCGCAACGCCTTGCGGGCGATGAGGTCCGGCGGATCGTCGTGCAGGAAATGAACGCCGCCGACGATCGCGTCGGTTTTGGCCACCAGCTCATGGCCCGGCAGCGGCGCGATCACCGCCACGTCGTCGAGCAACCCAAAGGCGCCCGGGAACCCTCTCGCAAGCGGCGCGAAGTAGCGCGCGATGAGCTCAAACTCACCAGGGAGATTCGCGGTCTGTTTCATCGGATCAGCCCGAGCCGAAGTTGGCTGCAATCCACGTTCCGAGCCAGCGAGTGATCACGATCACGATTGCGGCACTAGCGTGTTCGTCGAACCACCCGCTTCCGCCACTCTTCGAGCACAAGCAGGCCCATCCCAAATGGCAGGACGAACAGCCAGACGCGCCACGAGATGGGCGCCGTCCCAAAGACGTCGTTACCCCATGCCGTGTAGTCGATCAAGAGGACCAGGGCCGCTTCGAGCGCGACGCCCCACAGGATGAGCGAGTTGCCGCCCACGCCTGTGGCACGAAGCGGGCGCGTGGCACTACGACACAGGAAGACATTCACGATTTGCATCACGATGATGGCGCTGAAGCACGCGGTTGTCGCCCGCAGGTACAGCGGATCCTGCAGTGTGAGAGGCTGACCGTAGGTCCATCCGCCTCCATACAGCACGTAGAAAAACGCGCTCATCGCGCCGACGGATTCAATCACGCCCAGGAACAGATAGGCCCGGAGCGCCAACCGCCCGTCCAGGAGCCTCTGGTCCGGGGAACGCGGGGGACGTTGCATGGCCTGCGGACTTGGTCGCTCGACGCCAAGACCGAGCGCGGTGAGAGAGTCGGTGCCCATATCGATCGAAATGCTCTGCATGGGCGTGAGGGCCAACGGGATCCCGAATAGCACGAACGCGAGATACGGAATGAGCTGCGGCACGTTGTGCGCGAGGATGTAGGTTAAGAACCGGCGAATGTTCTGGAAGACAGCTCGTCCCTCCTCGATCGCGTTGACGATGCTGGCAAAATTGTCGTCCAGCAAGATCATGTCAGCCGCCTCCTTCGCGACATCGGTGCCCATGATGCCCATCGCGATCCCGATCTGCGCACACTTCAGCGCCGGTGCGTCGTTCACGCCGTCGCCCGTCACCGCCACCACCTGCTGCTTGTCTTTCAGCGCCTGCACGATCCGAAGCTTCTGATCGGCCGCCACTCGAGCAAAGATGACATCAGGAGCATCCAAGGCAAGCTGCAGTTCCGCATCTGATAAGTCCCGTAACCGATCACCCGTGATGAGCGCCGGGCGTTCCGACTGCACCAGGCCGATCTCTCGCGCAATGGCGTGTGCCGTACGCGGGTGATCACCGGTCACCATGATGATTTTGATCCCGGCCTGACGACACCGACGGATCGCCTGAGGCACTTCGGCTCGCGGTGGATCCTCGAGACCCACGAGTCCCGCAAAGACCAAGTCATCCTCAGAAATCGTCGGCGATGTCCTGGGCGAACCACTGCGATACGCCAGGGCAATCACGCGCAAACCCCGCTCGGTCATCACCTCCTGAACCTCTCGGAGGTGCTGACGCTCTGCGTCATCGAGTGCATGGACACTGCCGTGCATCAGGCGTCGGGTGCAGAGCGGCAGCACGGTTTCGGGTGCACCCTTGCAGTACAAGGTGGATCCCTCGGCGGTGGCGTACACGATCGACATCCGCATCCGATCGGCATCGAATGGGATCTCATCCAGCCGTTGAACGGTCGGGAAGTCCGGCAGCGCGCGGCGTGCGAGCTCGACGAGCGCGACCTCCATGGGATCACCGACCAACACGCGCGTGCCCTCTTGCTCGATTTCCGTCAGGTCGTGGCAGAGCCCGGCGGCTAGTAACAGCGGTCGGGCGTCACTCGACGACGCCAAGGCCGCCTCCGCCGCGGTGGGAGCCTCCTGCCCGCACAGAAACAGTTGTCGGACTGCCATGCGGTTCTCGGTAAGGGTGCCTGTCTTGTCCGTGCAAATCACCGTGGCTGACCCGAGCGTTTCGACCGAGGGCAGATGGCGAATCAACACGTGGCGCTTGGCCATCCGTTGTGCGGCCAGCACGAGCGCCAGGGTCAGCGTCGGAAGGAGTCCTTCCGGCACCATGGCCACGATGATGCCGATGGCAAAGATGAAGTCCTGATAGACGCCCACGCCTCTGGCTCTCGCGATGGCAAAGAACACGGCACCAATCGCGACGGCCCACCACACGACAAAGCGGCTCAGGTGGGCAATCTCCAAGCGCAGGGGCGAGACCGTTTCACCTTCGGTCTGTGTCAATCGCGCAATCCTGCCGAACGCGGTGCGCATGCCGGTCGTGAGCACCAGCGCCTTGGCCTTACCCGAAACCATCGATGTGCCCGCCAGCACAGTGTTGGGACTGTTCACGGCGTCGACGGCGTCGGACGGTTTCGCGGTCCGGGCCCTGGGCATCGCTTCTCCGGTGACCGTGGCCATGTTGACACGCACGCTGAACGCCTCAAGGAGACGACAGTCGGCTGGAATGACATCGCCCTGCTCAAGGAGGATGACGTCGCCAGGCACCAACTGCTCCGCCGGAAGCTGGTGCACGTGGGCGTCTCGCAGCACGTCGACCTGCGATGGCAAGAGCTTGCGGAGTGCGTCAAGCATCCGTTCCACCCGATACTCCTGCCAGAACGAGAACAGGCCACTCACGAGGATGATGACGACAATCGCGTAGCCTAGCTTGGCCATGCCCTGGCCGGGTTCGCTCCACTCCGCGACGAACGACAGCGCGGCGGCGAGCCACAGGATGCCGGCGAAGAAGTGTGTGAACTCCTTCAGGAGGCGCACAGGCCATGGGACGCGTCGGAGCTGCTCGACGAGATTCGGACCGAACTCGTGGAGCCTTCGGGCGGCATCCGCCCGCGTGAGGCCCTCTGGCCCGCTCTGTAAGCGTGCCAGAGCCTCCTCAGGCGTGAGCCGGTGAATCGCCGCGCTTCCAGAGTTGCTCATTCAAGTCTGCGTGCAGTGTGCTCCGATCATTGGGGGCCGGCGAAACAATCTTGCTCTGAGTACCGGCGTGCCGCAGCCCCAGTGTTAGATGGCACAGGGATCGAGACGCAGCGACCTCTATGTCGGGTCGGTTAAAGACGTACTTTGGGCAATGAGCTCTCGAATCGGAAGTTGACTGGCCTATTGGCGGAGAGGGTGGAAATGGGACATTGGTGCCACCCGACACACAAAATCTGGCCTAATTCTGCGAGTTGCGTACTCGAAAACGAGCCCGAAACGCCGGCGAAGGGCACACGGGCCCTAGCTGATGGATATAAATTGTTGATTGATTTAGAAGCACTGATTTGGCGGAGAGGGTGGGATTCGAACCCACGTGCCCCTTACGGGACAAGACGCTTTCGAGGCGCCCCCGTTACGACCACTTCGGTACCTCTCCGCTCGGCAAGCCGAACAACAATCTTACCGTGTTCGGCTGCCGTGCGAAAAGGGCGAGGGCTTACTTGGGTGGCGCCGGCGGCGCTATCGTGCCGTAATCCCAGTGCTCGTCGGCCTTGCCGTCCTTGAAGCGCCACATGTCGAACCAGGTCGTCGTGTACTTCTCCCCGGGCTTGCGCGGGTTGTCCAGCTCGCGCAGCACGCCGACGACGACGAGATCGCCTTCGGCGACCACCGACACGACCTTCGTGCGCCATGCGTTGCGCGCCGGAATCTGCCCCTGTGGCCGGCTGCCGAAGAACTTCATCACCGCATCGCGGCCCGACACGACGTTCGGGTTGTGCTGGATGTATTCCGGCGTCAGCCAGTTCGGCGCCTCACTCCAGTGCCCCGCCTCGAGCAGGTCGCGCATGATGTGCATCGCCGCCTGCTTGTTGGTGTTGAGCTTCGGATCCTTGCTGGTGAACAGCGACTCGGGATCGGACGAAGCGACGACAGGCGCCTGCGCGAAGAGCGGAGCGGCCATGAACATTGAGACAGCGAACATCAGAACAAGTGTGTGTAGTTTCATGCGGCACATACTATCTGCGCTCTTTGAAGAATTCCACCATCAGACTCCGGCATTCCTCTTCGCGAATCCCCGACACCACGTCGATTCTGTGATTCAAGCCCGGTAGCTCCGCCGCCCGAACCGTGGACACAATCGCGCCGGTCTTCGGCTCCGCCGCGCCGTACACCAACGTGCCGATGCGCGCGTGCACCATCGCGCCGACGCACATCAGGCACGGCTCGATCGTCACGCAGAGCGTCGCGCCGGTCAGGCGGTAGTTGCCGAGCCGGGTCGCGGCGTCGCGCATCGCGACGATCTCGGCGTGGGCCGTGGGATCGATGGCGCTGATCGGATGGTTGAATCCCCGGCCGACGATCTCGCCGCCCACGACGACCACCGCGCCGATCGGCACTTCGTTCATGGTCCGCGCCCACCGCGCCTGCGCGATGGCTTCGCTCATCAGGAGCTCGACATCCATTCGCGGCCATAATACGTCCTTCGACTACGCTCAGGACAGGCCATGCGTGTGCGGGAGTTTCCGACCTTCGTATTGATCGCGGCCGCGACGCTCGCGGCCCGACTTCCCTTCCTTCTCCGCGCCGATCGCTTCTTCGACGCCGACGAAGCCGTCGAGGGACTGATGGCGCGTCACCTCGGCGAACATTCGCTGTTCCTATGGGGACAGCGATACAAGGGCACGCCCGAAGTGTTTTTCACGAGCGCGGTGTTTCGCGCGGCCGGCCCAAGCGTCATCGCGCTCAAGGCCGTAACCCTCGTCTGCTTCGTCATTTTCCTGTACGTGAATATCCGTCTGCTCGAGCGCGTCCTCTCGCGCCGCCTCGCGTGGATGTCGACGGCCTTCTTCGTTGCCGGACCGCCGTCGCTCGTGCTGTGGACGCTGAGCGGCAGCACGGAGATCGTCATGACATTTCTTGCCGGCGCGGTCCTGCTGCTCGCGATCGAAGCCTGGCACCGCACGGCGTCGAGGCGCGCGCTTCTCGTCGCCGCCCTCGCACTGGGATTCGGCCTCTGGGTCCAGCAGTACATCCTTTATTACCTCGTCGCGCTGGCGGTCACGGCTGCGCTGACGACGTCCGGCTGGCGCGAGACGTTGCGCGTAGCAATCCGCGCGCGCGTACCTGCGTGGCTGCGTGCAGCGATGGTGATCCTCGTCGCCGTCGCGTCGGTCTACGTCCTGCTCGGCGTCGCCGCGTTCTTCACCAGCGGCGTCGACGTCCGTCTCGCCGGCGTGCGCATCACAGCCACGCATCCACAGAAGATGTGGTGGATCGCCGGTGCAATCCTCGCCGCGGCGGCTGGAATCGGCGTCGTCTCAATCCTGCGGAATCAACTGCTCGCACCAGCACTGGCGTTTCTCGTCGGCTACTCGCCGGCGATTCTTGGCCGCATCGGCAACACGGGAATGGGCGCGCCGATCTCGCGGCTCGACGTCAACGGCGTACGCGCGGCGCTTCCGGACATCACCGGCGTCATGCTGCCGATGCTCTTGGGCTTCAGGGATCCCACGGGATATCCCACCGTCTTTCCCGTGCTCGCGCTCGTCCTTGCCGCGATTGTCGTGCTGTCGTACTGGAGCGGACATGTGCGCGGCCTCACGCCGTTCTTCCACATGCTGCCGATCGTCGCCGTGGCGATGTTTTTTGCCAGCGGTTCGTACATCGACGCGCAGTCATACCGCTACCTGATACCGATCTACGCCGCGCTTCCAGTCATCTACGCCGTGGGAATCGACGCCGCGTGGCGCGAGAGCCGCGCCGCAGGCGTTGCGCTGCTGGTGTTCGCGCTCCTGATCTTCACGTCACAGCAGATCGACTGGTATCGCAGGCTCGTGCCCGATCGCGAGTCGCAGCGCGCGATCGCGTGTCTCGAGGACGCTCGCGTCACCGCGGCGCGCGCCAGCTACTGGCAGAGCTACAAGCTGACGTTTTTGACGAGCGAGCGGATCATCGTGTCGCCCACGGACGGCGTCGACCGCTACGCGCTGTACACGGCGCAGACGCGCAACGCGCCGTCACTCGAGTCGGTCCTCGCTACTTGCCGTAGAGATCAGATTCGCTGACGACCGCCGCGACGCTCGACCCGCCGCGGCCGGCGCGAACGCCATCATCCCGACCGGCTTCGGCACATCGTCGTACTGGCGCATGCCGACGTGCAGGGGGAAGATCGAGATCGTGAAGTTCTCGTGCAGCAGCAGGCCGTCCGGTTTCGCGGCGACACCGCGATCAATCTGGGCCGGAAAGATCGATCGTCTGCCTGTCGACCTTCATTGCAGTCTCCCGGCGGCCCTGAAAGGGCCGCCCTACTAGTGCGGCTGGAACGTTTCGGCCGCACCGCGCGCTGTGAAGTTGATCTGCCGGCCCGCCGCGCGCCCTTCGACGCGGTACGTGCCGCCCAGCTGAAGAAAATCGGTCGCGCCGCCGGTCATCGAGAGTGCAGTCCGCACCGACCGATCCGTTGCAAATGTCAGGCGCAGATCGAGGCCGCTCCCGCGAGCCGATACGTCAATCGATGGGGGCGCCGCGGCGGCGTCTCCAGCGGCCCGATGTTCCGCGATGGACACGTTCGTCGCGACGCCGACCAGGCCGCGCTCGTCGAGGATGCCCAGAAACCCGGGAATCCGGTCGGCGGCGGCGACGTCGGCGGGCGGGAACACGCGCCCATATATAAAGGAGAGGTCCGCGCCGGACACCTGCCCCCACTGCCAGCGGACGTCGCGCCAGAATCCCCAGTTGTGATCGTGATAGCCGGTGGCGTTCTCGAATCGCACGCTGTCGCCGCCGACGTTCAACGTGCCCGACAACGTCCCGGACAGCACCGGCACGACGTACCCCGACAACCAGCCGCGGGCGCCTCGCAACACCGCCGGGGGCAGCGCTCGGCCTGGCGCCGGATCGAGCGTCAGCTCACCGGTCGCGCCAGGAAGGCGGAGCGCGATCTGGTAACGCTGCCCGTCGAGCCTGACGCTGCTGCCGCCGATGTCGAGATCGGGAGCCTTGTCGAGCACCGTGCGCTCGTCCACTTCAGCGGGCGCCGAGTAATTCGTCGTGCGGCCGTCGCGATCGAGCTGAAGACGCACGCCGGCGGATCGGAATCCCGGACGCAGCGGGCCCTGGCCTGAGCGAGCGAAGCGAGTCGAAGGGCCGACGAGAAACGTGAGATAGAAGCGCGCACGGCCGTCGCTTGTGCGCCCGTTGAAATACAGCCACTCGGCCCACGAGGCCGCGAACTCCGGGACGTCGGGCTCGGCGTGAAATCGATCGAGCGCGCGCAGTACACCGCCCGGATCGACGTGCTTCCATCGCGCGTCCGCGGGCGCGTCCACCCACGCCGCGACGTTCTTCACCTCCCGATCGCCGACGGATTTCTCGAGGCTCGGCACGCCGCCGCGCGCGATGACGGGAATGGACCCGCCCTCGGTCATCAGATAGACCGTTGCGCGGCGGGCCGGCGACGCCGTGGGCGCGAGCGCTCGGACGGTCGACAGCACGAACGGCGCGTTTTCAATCGATCCGAAGGCGCCGAGGACGAGCATGTCGCCGCCGCCCGAGAGCTCGGGCGATCGCGCCTGCTCGAGGATCACGTCGCCGACGCCGAGCAGCGCCGCCATGACGGCGATGCCGAGACCGAACCCGCATGCAAGCACGGCGGTGCGGATCGGACGAACGGCGAGCGACCGCAACGCGAGGCGAATGATCATTGCAGCACGCCCGATCGCATGATGCGACGTGTTTTGGCGCGTTGCGCCAGCGCGGCGTTGTGCGTGACGAGCACGATCGCGGTGCCGTCCGCATGCACGCGATCGAAGAGCGCGGCGATGTGCTCGCCCGTTTCTTCGTCGAGCTCGCCCGTCGGCTCGTCGGCGAGCAGCAGCGCCGGACGGTTCGCGAGCGCCCGCGCGACGGCGACACGCTGCATTTCGCCGCCGGACAGCTGCGACGGCAGATGATCGGCGCGCCCCGACAGCTCGACGTACTCGAGCAGCGCGCGTGTCCGCTCGCGGCGTTCGGCCGCCGGCACGCCGGCTTCCGCCTGCGGCAGCTCGATGTTTTCCCACGCCGTCAGCATCGGCAGGAGGAAGAACCGCTGGAACACGAAGCCGATCCGCGTCAGCCGGATGCGGCCGCGTTCGCTGTCCGTCAGTGCGCCGACGTCGCGGCCTTCGAATGTGACGGCGCCGCTCGTCGGCGTGTCGACGCAGCCGAGCAGGTGCAGCAGCGTGGACTTGCCACAGCCGGACGGCCCGCCGATCGCGATGTAGTCGCCGCGGTTGACGCGCAGCGAGGCATCGCGGACCGCCGTCACCGGTCCCGCGCTCATCGGGAATACGCGCGTCAGCGCGTGCGCTTCGACAATCGTCACGACACGACCTCCTGCCGCAGCGTCTGCGCGATCGGCAGCTTCACCGCGAGCCACACCGGGTATATCGCGGCCACGACCGCCGTGGCGATGAGCACCGAGGCGTGCAGCAGGAGCGACTGCGGTTCGAAGACGAAGAAATGCAGGCCGGCCGGAAGGCCGGGCATCCGGCGAAGGATGCGGTCGAGCACCAGCGCCAGCACCTCACCGAGCGGCAGGGCGCACAGTCCTCCGATCCCGACCAGGAGCGCCGCTTCCCACAACAGCGTCGCCGCGATCTTCCGGCGCGCGATCCCGAGCGCCCGCAGCGCCGCGACCTCGCCAAGCCGCTGGTTCACCGACACCGTCAGGAGCGTCGCCACCAGCAGAAACGAAAACCCCGCAGTCGTCGTCGACAGCACGACCGAGATCTGGCGGAAGTACGTGAACGCGTTCTTCCCGAAGTTGGCAATCACCTGCTCGTTCGAGAAGACGCGAAGGTCGGAGCGCAGCTTACCAATCGCGGCGACGGCGGCATCGGGGCCGGAGGCCGGCCGCGACTGCGCAAACATCAGCTCGGCCTGGTCGCTCAGCACTCCGCCATTCGCCCGCCTGAACCCATCCATCGTCGTCGCCACGACGAACGCGCCCTGTGATTCGAACGGAAAGTCCGCGATGCCGACGACGCGGAGGGGGATGGCGGGCATGGCGGACAACGAGCCCGAGAGGCGGACACGAATGCTGAACGTCGAACCCGGCGCCAGTTTCAGGCGATCCGCCATCGGACGCGCGATCACCGCCGGCGCGAGCGATGGATCGCCCTCCGCGATGTCGAGATTCGATCCCGTGAGCGATCTCCAGAGCCCGAGTCCGGCGGCGTCTGACGAGCCCATCAGCTCGACGCCCTCGGGCGGACCATCGGGCCTGATGGCCGCCGCTGTCGCGGTGCGCAACATCGCGACCGACGCCACTTCCGGCAGCGCGCGGATCTGCGTCATCAGGGCGGCGGCGTTGTCGATGGGCTGGCGGGCAAGCGGCAGCCCCGCGGTGCCCGCAATGCGGATGTCGTACCCCGTGCTGTTGACGAGATCGGCGAACGAGATCAGCAGCCCGTGCGACAGCATGAGCATGTCGAAGTTGAGCGCGCCGATCACGGCGACGCCGACGACCGCCAGCACCGCGCGTGCGCGGTACCTCCGCGCGGTCCGCCACGCGAGCGCGAATGCCGTCATCGGCGCACCAGCGCGGACGTGCCGCGGCGAAGCAGCATCCACGACGCCACGGCGCCGGCGACGACGCCGACAGGCACGGCGACGGCAATCGACCGCATTGCGATCGCTGGCGAGACGCGCATGAAGATCAGCGCCGTGTCGTACCGCGCCTGGAAGAACCGGTTGACGGTGTGCTGCGCTCCCGCGGCGATGAGGACGCCGAAGGCCGCGCCCGCAACCGCGACGAGCAGGCCCTCGACGACGACCTCGGTCATGATCGTTTTCCTGGAGATGCCGATCAGCCGGAGCACGCCGACGGTTTCTTTGCGCTCCTCCGCGCGGATGACCATCAGCGCGAGCAGGAACGCGGTGCTGCCGATGACCGTCACCGCGGCAATTGCCGTGTGAAAGCGGTCGACGACCAGAAACGTCGTGTTCTCCGAATCGCGCGTCGGCGTCGCAAAGATGAACGGCGAACGGGCGGACAACGATCGCGAGAACGACGTTTCTCTGGACGGATCCGGCGAATCCGACAGGGCGACGTTGATGGTCGAGACGGTATCGGCCGAGGCCGGATCCGCGGGGTCCGCGGTGAGGCCCAGCAGATCGTCGAGATGCAGGCGCGCCTCAATCCGCTCGACGTTGAACTTCATCGGGTCGGGCGTCGGCTCGTAGACGCCCGCGACACGGAACTGCCGCGCGCGCGCACCGGAAGGATCCCCGGCCAGCGTGACGACGTCGCCGATGGCGAGATGGGCTTTGGCGAGGAGCTGGCGGGAAACGAGAATGTCCGGCGCCGCGGGCGCTGCGACCGCGAGCGCCGGACCTGCAATCAGCGTGAGAACAACGAGGAACACCCGGGTGCGACGAGCGACAGGCACTCGTCGATTATGCGCTTTACTTCGGTCTGGCCGCGATGGCTTCGATCTCGACGAGCGCAGTCGGCGAACCCAGCGCCGCGACCTGCACGGTCGTGCGTGCCGGCTTGTTCGGCTGCTCCTTCGTGCCGAAGAACTGTACGAACGCCGCGTTCATGCCGGCGAAATCGAGCTTGTTGCCCATGGCCGGATCGCCGACGAGAAAGACGTGCATCATCACGACGTCGCCCATCCCGAGTCCCTGCTCCTTCAACCGGCCTTCGATCTTCGAGAAGACGCTCATCGACTGCGCCTTCGTGTCGCCGAACACGGCGGGCGTGCCCTTCGCCGGGTCAGCCGGCGTGACGGGCGACGCGGTCTGGCCGCTGACATAGAGCGTGTCGCCCACCCACACCGCCTGCGCGATGGCGCCGTTGCCCGGCTGGATATGCCTGACCTTCGGTTCGATGTCCGCCGCGGAAGCGGCGACGCCCACGCAGGCTGCGGCGAGGGCTGCGGCCATGAGTCCGCGAACGACGGTGATGAGTTTCATGCGCATGCTCGGCATCCTCTCTCGCGGTCAGGCGGTTCTCGTCAACCTGACACGCTCAGTGATCATCTGAATGGTCCGATGCGCGGCCAGCGCCGCGCCTTCCTGCCACGCCCCGACGCGCGCGCAATGGTCGCCGGCGAAATAAATTCGATCGTCCGGCTCGATGAACTCCTTGTACGGGCCGTCGTAGTACGTCGTCCGCTCGGTGGAGTTGTTGGTTTCTCGCTCACGCCCCACCCACGACCCTTCGTTGTGCGCGATGCGGCCCCAGTTGACGTAGATCGGCTGCGTGAGCCGCCGGCCGTATCCGGGATGGAGACGTTCGACGGCGGCGCGGGACGCGGCAAGCTTCGCTTCGATCGATCCCAGCTTGGCGAAATCGGAGGTGCCCTCGGTCGCGTAGCCGGAGATGAGCACGCCGGTGTCGCTGAAGATCTTCGCGCTCGGATACCAGACGAGGCCCACGGGCCCGCTGGCGACGAACGAGATGCCGCCGTAGATGTTGAAGTCGGTTTCCCAGAACCGCTTCGACTCCCACGCCACTTTGAACCCATCGGCGTACTCAGTCTTCGCAATCGCCTGCCGAATCCGCGGCGAGAAATCATTGGGCGTGGTCTTGAGTACGGTGATCGGCAGGGCGCAGATCGCGTAGTCGGCCTCGATCGCCTTCTTCCTGCCCTTCTGCTCGAAGAGCACACGCACGCCGCTCGGTGTCTTCCTGATTTCCTCGACCTGTGCGTTGTACTGGACGACGGACCCGAGCCTGTGCGCGAACGCGAACGGGATGCGATCCATGCCGCCGACCGGCTGAAACATGGTCGCCTGCATCGTGAGCCCCTCTTCGAACAGCGCGCCGCGCCAGAAGTTCGCCTCGAGCAGCGCGTGCAGGTCGAGTGGCTTCCGCAGTTCCTGCGTCACCGGTCCCGCGCCAGGAAGCCGGGAGACCCCGGCCCGCGCCGAACCGGCGTACTTGTGATCCTCTTTGAGGTCGCCGTACGTCCGCAGGAAGTCGAGCATGCGTGTGCAGTCGTCCTTGCTCAACTCCTCGTCAAGCGCGTGCTGCTTGACGCATTTCGCCAACAGCTCCGACACGTGGCCGCGCGTGTCGTTGATGACCTGCCGCTGTTCGACGGCGCGCCCGCCGAACGCTTTTTCACTGACCTGCAGCGCGCTGCGCGAGCTGTTCACCTCGACTTCGAGCGGCACGCCCAGCTCCCGGCAGTAGCCGAGCATCGTCTTGTGGATCGACGGCAGGCGCGCGGGCCCGGCGTTGAGATAGCTGCCGGCTTCCCAGCTGGCCACCTGCCTGGTGCCGTCCATGAATTCGACGGCCGTCCCGTTGCGCACCGTCCAGTTGCGCCCGCCCGGCCGCGACCGCGCTTCGAGCACGGTGACGCGGAAGCCGGCCTTCGACATTTCGTACGCCGACACGAGACCCGCGATGCCGCCGCCGAGAATCACGACGTTGACGCCGGCGCCGGCATTCGGCGCAAGCGTCAGCGAAGACGCCGACATGCCGTCCGACATCAGACCGAGCTCGCGCATCGTGACGAAGGCGGCGGCGAAGCCGCCCGCCTGTCCGACCCGCGTGAGAAAGTCGCGACGCGTTGCCATGGGTGCTCCTCTACTGCGAGTGCCCGCGTGCGGCCACCTGCCAGATCGCCTCCACACGGTCGTTGCGCGTCGCGTAGATCTGGTCGTATTCGTTCACCGCCGGGTCGCAGTGCGGCACGATCAGCTCCAGCTTGTCGCCGGCCTTGTAGGTCTTGTTCGACGTCTCGTAGCGGATCGCGCCGAATTCATCCGACCCGGCGTTGTAGCTGAATCCCTCCTCGCCGATGACAATCGCATCCGGCTTGTTCAGGGTCAGCGCCTTTGAACCGGCGTCCGTGGTCAGGCGCCCGGGGAAGTACGTGTTCAGTACCGTCGTCATCACCGTCAGCGACGGCGTGAAGTCAGTGAAGATCTTCTCGTTCTGCTCTCCGCCGATTTCCAGGTACTGCGCGTCCATGAAGATGTAGCTGCCGGCCTGGACGTCCGTGAAGCCCGGCACCTTGTGCATGATGTTGTAGGTGCCGCTGCCGCCGCCGCTGAAGATCTCCGTGTTCAGCCCCGACTTCTTCATCGCCTCGTAGGTCTCGAGCGAGGGCGCGTAGCGGTTGACGGCTTCTTCCGATCGGTACTTGAAACCTTTGAAGTGCTGCACGCCGCCGTCGTAGCTGATCATCCCGCGCAGCGTGAGATTTGGCAGCGTGTCCACGAGCTGCGCGAGGGCCAGCGCTTTCTCTCCGGCCGGCACGCCCGACCGCGTGCCGACGGCGACGTCGACCACGACGTCGGCAACGATGCCCAGCTCCTTCGCGGCGTCGTTCAGATCGCGCGCGTTCTCGGGATTGTCCACGGCCTGGATGTACTGCCTGTTGGCCTTCCGGATCGCCATGGCGCGGCGGATCTTGTGCGGCGACAGGTTGCACGTGGTCATCAGAATCTTTTCGACGCCGCCCGCGAACATCGCCTCGGCCTCGCTGACCTTCGCCGCGCAGATGCCGATCGAGCCGCCGGCGAGCTGCATCTTCGCAATCGCCGGCGTCTTGTGCGTCTTCGAGTGCGGACGGCTGGCGATGCCGTTGGCGGTTATCGTCTTCTTCATCGTCGCGATGTTCTGTTCGAGCTTGTCGATGTCCACGCACAAGGCCGGCGTGTCGAGCTCCCACTTCGACACACCCACGCCGAGCGTTCCGGCGTCGGCCTTGGCTTTTATCTCGACGCCGGTGTATCCGGCAACGGCTTTTGGAATCCACATTGTGGCGGCGGCTCCCGCGCCGACCGAGTGCAGGAACCCTCGTCGCGAAACCGATGGCAGCGTCATGGTTGTCCCTCCCTGATCCGTCCAGGCCGTAGAGCCGCGGCTACGATTCCAACCCGTAGAAGCTTTCGAGGCTCGGGATTCCCCGCGGCCCTTCGGCGCGCGTCAGCCGGTTGCCGGTCGGACCCCGCATCTGGCTGAAGTACTCGATCGCCGCGTTGACGTTGGCCTGCCGGACCTCCTCGTTCGGCTCGAGCGAATAGTTGCCGCGGTCCTGCATGTTGCCGATGACAAGGCCGTCGCTGCGCGGGTTCACGCTCGCGTTCACCATGCTGCCCGGCAGCCGGCCCGAGGCGCGGTAGTTCACCTCCGGCTGCGGCACGCAGACTGTGAGCTGCCCCCGGACCGGCACGAGTTCGTCGTCGTTGAAGATCGTTTTGGATCCGAGCCCCGTGCAGTTGACGATGATGTTTTCCTGGAGCGACATGAGATCACGTGGCGAGTCGAACTTGCGGATCACGATCTTGCCGCCGAAAAGGGCGAAGTCGCGCAGCAGGGCTTCGAGATAGATCGACGGTTCGATCGCCAGCGCCGATGAGCGAATCGCGTACTTGGTGGGGAACGGATGCTCGCCCGGCCCGAGGATCTCCCGGTCGCGGCCGGTCCTGATCGCGTCTGGCACGAGATCGCCGTCCTGGTTGCCGCGTCCGTTGCCGTCCGGCGAGTCGGTGCCGTTGTAGCTGTCGATCCAGTACACGCCGTAGCCGGGCATGCCCGACATCAGCTGCAGCTGGCGGTACGAGATCTCGGCGGCCTGGCGGAACTGCGCGTCCCACTCGGGCGTGCGCTTTTCCGGCGCGACGAGGCCGGCGGTCGGCGTGAAGCCGGCCATCGACATGTTCGACGTCGTGTAGGGCGGCGTCGCGAGTGTGTAGATCGTCACCTCGAAGCCGCGGCGCTGCAGCTGGCGGGCCGCCGTCAATCCCGGCGAGCCGCAGCCGAGCACCGCGACGCGCCGTTCCTCCTGCAGGAGGCACATGTCGGCCGCCATCGCCCCGCAGCCCCACGCGAGCGACATGCCGGCGCCGCCGAAGCCGTAGTCGTGAATCACGGTCTTCTCGCCGAATTTCTCGGGCTTGAGGACGAAGCCCGAGTCGCGATGCGGCCGCAAGCCGATGGTCGTGCGGATGACGCGCTCCCACGAGATGCGCGGCACGGCCAGGTTGATCGGTTCCCTGGGCGCCGCCGGACGTGCGGCCGGAGCCAGCGCCATCTTCTTCGGACCGCACGCCCCGCCAAGCGCGGCAATCGCGGCCATCCCGCTTGTCTTGAGCATCACCCGTCGGTTCATCGCGCTCTCCTGTCAAACAGGTTGTGAGGGGCCTCTACCAGTCGATACGGAACATGAACTGCGTCGTGCGCGAGAAACCGGCCTGCGCGTTGATCAAGCCGAAGGTGGACACGCCGAACTGCGTGGCCGGGCCGACGAATTTCGGCGTGTTCGTCACGTTCAGCATCTCGATGCGGAACTGCGCCTTCGCCCGCGACATCAGGCTGACGGTCTTCGCCAGCACGAGGTCGAGATTGCCGCGGCCGGGCGTGCGGAGATCGGGATCGGTTCTCGGCGCGTTGCCAAACGTGAACGCCGGCGCCGCCGAGTAGGCCAGGGTGCTGATGTAGCCGGGCAGGCGATCAAGCGTGGCGCCGGACGTGTTGGGATCGGCGCCCGTGAGGTTGGGCCGCTGGACACCGCCAAACGATCCGGTGTTGTCCGCCTGCGTGACGTTAATCGGCGACCCGGCGTCGTAGGTCACGACCGCCGACACCGACCAGCCGCCCGCGAGCGCGTTGCCGAGTCGGCCCGTCGCCCACGGCTTCCCGGCGCCGAACGGCAGCTCCACGATCGGCGCCGCAACGACGCGGACCGGAATGTCCAGCATGCTGCGGGAATACTCGGCGTCGGGGTTGCGCGAGTCGAGCGGACGCGACTGGCCCGACGGGTTGTAGTAGCTGCCCTGTCCGAACTGACTGTCGTCGAGCCGGCTCCAGGTGTAGCTGAACCGCCCGCCGACGCCGTGCGCCATGCGCTTGTTCAGCTCGAAGACGACGGCCTGGTAGCGGCTGATGGCGCCAGTGGGATTGACGGCGAGCACGTCGCCAAACTCGGGGAACGGCCGGAGCAGTTGCCCATAGGCGATCGTCGGACTGATTGAAAACGCACCGGCCTGCGGCTTGCCGTAGAACGGATTCGGCACCTGCGTGTTGAGTTGCGATCCGAGCGCCATCTGCGCCGGCGTGAGCGTGTTGATATTGATGAACGCGATGGACGATCCGCCGTAGCCGAGATTGTCGCCGCGGGCGCCGACATACCCGAGCGTGAGCGCCATCTGTCCCGGCACTTCGCGCTGCATTTCGACCGAGTACTGATGCACATACGGAGACTTGCGATCCTGCGGAACGAAGTTGATCGTCCCGCCGGCGCCCGTCAGCAGGCCAAGTGTGCTTCCGGTCGGCTGCGCCAGGCCGTTCGGATATGGGTTGTCGAGCGTGTCGGTCGGGAACACGTTGCTCGGGAGAAAGATCTGATTGGTTGCCGTGTAGCCGGTCTGTCCGTAATTCGCCGCGCCAGGCGGGGAATACACAAACGGCGACCAATACAACCCGTACCCCCCGCGAACGACCGTGTTCGCATCCATCGCCCACGAGAAGCCCGCGCGCGGCGACAGCTTCAGCTTGTTCGGATCGCCCTGCGTGAGCGGCTGGCCGTCCTGCCCCGCGTACACGAGGCCCCCGCGCAGATCCAGGCCGGTCAGCGCGGACAGCGGATTGACCGCCAACGGATCGAAGCCGACACTGAACCGGTTGTTCACTTCGTGCATGCCGCTTTCGTACTCGTACCGCACGCCGGCATTCAGCGTGAACTTGTTGTTGATGCGGATGTCGTCCTGCATGTAGACGCCGGCGTAGCGCACGAAGAATTCGAGTGGCGTGACGACGGGCGTCGTGCCAGTGCCGACGCCGAGCAGGAACGTCGCGAAGGCGCTGCCCTGCGAGGAGTTCGCGACGAGCGGATTCTGCTGCGTCCACGTCTTCGCGAAGTTGAAGCTGCCGCTCGATTGATCCGGACCGGAGACCGACACGCCGATCTGGCGGAAGTCGGCGCCGTATTTGATCGTCTGCCGGCCCTTCAGTTTCGACACGCTGCCGTTGAGCGCCCACGACGTGTAGTTGTTCTTCTGATAGGCGCGGTTGCCGAAGAAGCTGCTCGGGTTTGTATAGCCCTCGAGCGTGGCCGAGGGGAATTTCTGATACGTCATCGCGTTGACGTACGACGCGGGGAAGCCCAGGCTCGCCACGTCGTAGTCGCTGTAGGGCTCCTCGTTGTCCTTGAAGTACGTCCAGCCGTACCGCAGGCTCACCACCGTGTTGTTGTTCGGCACGAAGAGGTTGTTCAGCGAGACGATGTGCGCGCGACGGACCTCGGTGCCCTGGCCTGGATCCGCAAACGGACTCACCTCCTGCCAGTAATGCGCGGCGCCTTCGTTGTCCGGCTGCGCGAGGTAGAGGCCCGAAAACGTGTCCTTGCTGGTCACCTTGTGCTCGACCTTCACGTAGTACTGGTCGGCCCACGTCTGGACGGGAACGGTCACCTGCTTGTTGGCGACGCCGCCGGCCGCGCTGACCTGCGTGTCAGGTTTCGGCAGAAACTGCGAGATGGCCCTGGCGACGGGACTCATGCGGCTCAGCGGAATGGTGTTGTTGGGAAACGGATCGCGTGTATACGTGCCGTTGGCGAGCTGCCGCGTCGTCGCCGGGTCGTACATCACGATGAGCCTGCCGCTCTTGTCGAAGCTCTGCGAGAAGTCGCCGGCCAGCTCACGATCGGTCGGCAGGAACAGCGACGCGCTCTGCGCCGAGCCTGTCTGATAGCCCTCATGGGCGAACCAGAAAAATGTCTTGTTCTCTTTGATCGGACCGCCGATCGATCCGCCCCAGTACCGGTAGTACGGCGTGTCGAGTTTCGGCTTGCCGGCCACCTGGTCGAAGTACGGCTGCTTCATCGACCAGTTCGGCCGCATCTGCCCCAGCACGCCGCCTCTGAAGACGTTCGTTCCGGATCGGCCCGTGGTGTTGAAGACGCCGCCGCCGCTGCGGCCCATCTCGGCGTCATAGGTGTGCACCTGCACTTTCATTTCCTCGATGGCCTCCGGCGTCACGAACACCGTCGTCCGGCCCGTCAGGTCGGTGACGGACACGCCGTCAAGGAGATAGTTGTTGGCGCGCAGCGGACCGCCGCCGAGCGACACGAGCGAGCCGTTGCTCTGGTCCTCCATGCGGCTGAAATACGGATTGCCCTGCGCCTGCACCGTCGGCACGGTGATGACCGCCGACATGTACGCGTTTCGGTTGAGCGCGGGCAGCGCCTCGATGGTCTTGTTGTCCAGGACGCGTCCGACTGACGCGTTCGACGTCTCGAGCAGCGGCGCGGCGCCCGTGACGGTAATCGCCTCTTCGAAGCTTCCGATCTGCATCGGGAGATCGAGCGTGATGAACTGCTGCGTCCCGATCGACAGGCCCTTGCGCTCGAACGTCCTGAAGCCCTCGAGCACGGCCTTGACCGAATACGTGCCTGGCACGACGGCGGGAAACGCGTACTCGCCGTCGGCGTTGCTGACGGTTTCGCGCGAGATGTTGGTCGCCTGGTTGGTGAGCGTGACGGTCACGCCCGGAATGACTCTGTCGGATTCTTCTTTCACGGCGCCGCGCAGGCCGCCCTGAAAGGACTGAGCTCCCGCCGTCGAGGCGAGAGAGACGAGCAGAAACGTCGCGCATCCTGAACGCAGGAACAGCTGCCTCATGGGATCTCCTTCTTGCGCGAATCGACAACGCAAAGTTGATTCCCACGCGGTCCGGTGACTTGCGTTCGCGGCTGACGCGGGTTTATCGAATGAGTCCTGCTGTGATGCGATGTACTACTGCGACACCAGCGACACGCGCGATCCGCACAAAGATGTCAAAGGGGAGCGCGCGCAGCGACTGAAATGTCGAAGCCGGGCCGGCGGCGGCGCGCGCCGAACGCGTTCGCGCGCGCCCAAGCCGAGCGTTTCTCACCCTTTCGTCAGAAATGCGGATTTGTGGCCACAACGTTGTCGGGCGGCGATCGATACGGCGCCGCGCGTGTGACCGGACTGGCCGTGTCTACAGTGCTCGCGTCAGCGGAAGCTCGCGTCGGTCGTGACGTCGAAGCGGCGGAAGTTCGTATACGTGGCGGTGCCGGTCACGATGATGCCGCGGGTGCCGCCGTACCAGGCGAGATCCCGCATCTCAGAAGGCACGTCCATCTGCAGCCGCTCGTCGAACGTAAACGTTGTCATCACGCGATCACCCGAGCTGGCCTCCAGCTCGGTCTGCAGCACACTGCCCGACACGCCGTCGATCCACAAGCGGCCCATCGCGAGGACGTTGCGGTTGTCCTTCGTGCGGATGATCGTCGGACGGACGCGTTCCTTGAACTTCACGATCCAGACGTCGTGGCCGAGCGCCGTGTCGATGCCGCTCAGCTTGAACTCGAAGCGGTCGCGATAGACCGGCTGCAGGAAGGCCAGCGCCAGCAGCGGATTCGCGACCGTGCGGTCCGTCGAGGCAACGTCATACCGGTAGCCTTCGCGGACGATTTCCATCGCCCGATCGATCGCGTCGGATGGATGATCGATGAAGAGCTTCGTCAGGCGTTCCGCGCGGTCGCGGACGGGGCGCCCATCGACGGAAAACACGTCGCGGAACGTGAGCCAGCTGCCGGACGGATCGGGTCGTACGAACAGCACATCCGATCGGAGCTCGACGTGCAGCGGCGCCGCCGTGCGTCCCGGCGCGACCTCACCAGCGCCCGTCATGAGACGCGAATCCTGAACGTAGCGCTCTTCGGCGACGACAGTCGAAAAGTCACGCATGTACGCGCACACGTACGCGGAAGCACGATCAAGCAGGCCGCCGACGGGCGTCTTCGTCTGCGCGAGGACGGGCGCAGCGGCGATCGCGAAAACAAGCGGCAGAACCGGCCGGATTTTCACAGTTGTCCTGACGAAGTGTAAGACAGAATGAGCGGACTCGAAATCCGCCTACATTAATGTAAATTGCTGGCATGAGACTCACAGGCATGTTCATGGCGTTCGCGTGTATTGCGAGCGTATCTTCTGCATTCGCGCAGGCGACGGCGCTGCCGACGCCCGACATTCACTACGTACCGACGTCGAACGGCGTCGCCCAGGCGATGCTGACGCTCGCGAAGACCACGTCATCTGATGTGGTGTACGACCTGGGATCCGGCGACGGCCGCATCGTGATCATGGCGGCGAAGAAATTCGGCGCCCGCGGCGTCGGCGTCGAGGTCGACGCGCAGTTGATTAAGGACGCGACGAAGAACGCGCAGAAGGCGGGCGTCGCCGACAGGGTCAGCTTCCGCCAGGAGGATCTGTTCAAGACAGATCTGTCCGACGCGACGGTCGTGACGCTCTACCTGTCCAATTCCATCAACATGCGGCTTCGCGGCATCCTGGAGCGCCAGCTCAAGCCCGGCGCGCGCGTCGTCTCGCACCGCTTCCCGATGGGCGACTGGAAGCCGGACGCGGAAGTACACCTCGAGGGAACGACTGTTTACTTGTGGACGATCCGCAGCCGGCCCTGAAAGGGCCGGCCTGCTGCGTTCTCGCAGGGCGGCGTTCAGGGCCGCTTCGCCAATTTCTCGGAAAACCCGTCCAGCTTCTTCGCGATCACTCGCATCTGGAATTCGTTGGCGGGATGACGGAAGAACGCGTCGAAGTCGCGATCGCGCAGGCCGCGCAGCGAGGCGAGGTCGTGCGCCGTGCGGACGGGCGCGGCGAAGCGGCGTTCGTACGCGCGGACGGTTTCTGATTCGAAGCGATCGAACGCGTCCATGTCCTGCTGCCAGGTCGCGGGACGCGGGCGCGGCGGCGCGAGCCGGTCGCGGGCGTTGCAGAACTGCGTGATGCGGACCGCGGTGTCGTGGAGCGCGCGCCTCAGGTCGGCCCGCTGCTCGGCGGCGCGGTAATCGAACGCGCGCTCGCCAATCCACTCGCCCGTCCCGATCCATCCGAGCGCGACCGCGGCCAGCATCACGAACGCGAGCAGCCGCTCTTCGCGGCCGAACGTCGCGCCGGACACTGCCACCCATGCGAGCACTTTCGCGGCGAGGATGGCCGCGATGATCGACGCACACCAGCGCGCGACGTCAAACGCCGGCTGGTTCAGGCGGAGGGCGATGACGAGGAAGATGGATGCGGCGGCGATTCCCGCGCCGACCGGCCGCCATCCGCATGCGCGGCGAAGAACGTCAGCCACGGCAGGCAATCACGAGTGAGACGTGGGCCCAGCAGGACTCGAACCTGCGACCTCCTGGTTCGTAGCCAGACGCTCTATCCAACTGAGCTATGGGCCCCCAAGGTCGGACGAAACCTTAACTTTATCACAGCGTACAATACCGACGCATGGCGGGAAGAACGGATCTCGAACACAAGGCCGCCGCGCCGGCGCGCGTCGGCTGCTACGTGATCACCGTCAGCGACACGCGCACGGAAGACACCGACACCGGCGGCCGCGCCCTCGTCGATCTGCTGACCGCGGCCGGACACCGGATCGTCGGCCGCGCGATCGTGAAAGACGATGCGGAGCTGCTGCGCGACTGCATCGGCCGTCAGCTCGCGAACCCCGCCGTGCAGGCGATCATCACCACTGGCGGCACCGGCATCACCTCGCGCGACTGCACGTACGAAGCCGTCAGCGCGATGCTGTGGAAACGACTCGACGGCTTCGGCGAGATCTTCCGCGCGCTCAGCTACCAGCAGATCGGCGCGGCCGCGATGATGAGCCGCGCCGTCGCCGGGACCATCGCCGGACGCGTCGTCGTCTCGCTGCCAGGATCGGAAGCCGCGGTCCGGCTCGCGGTCGAGAAACTGCTCGTGCCCGAACTGGGGCATCTCATTCGGGAAGCCTCTCGCTAGCTTCGATGCGTCCGTTTACGTCCACGATCTCCTTCGACGAAGCGCGCCGCAGGCTCGACGCGGCGGTGGCGCCCATCACGCGTACCGAACGCATCGCCCTCGCGTCAGCCGGCTGGCGCGTCGCCGCCGAACATGTCGTTTCGCCAATCGACGTCCCGCCGTTCGAACGTTCGGCCATGGACGGCTATGCCGTGATCGCCGCGGACACGGCCGCCGTGACGGATCACTCCCCCGCCCGGCTTCGCATCGTCGAACGGATCTACACGGGACGTGCGCCGTCTCACGCGATCGCATCAGGAAGCTGTGCGGAGATCGCCACCGGCGCCCCCCTGCCGAAAGGCGCCGACGCGGTCGTGATGGTCGAGCAGACGACGAAGGCGGGCGAGTCCTCAGTTGATATCAACGCCAGGGCGACTGCGGGACAGAACATCGGACGCCGCGGCGCGGACATCGCGAGCGGCGCGACGGTGCTGCGCGACGGCGACGTGCTCAACCCGGGCCGCATCGGCGCCGTTGCCGCCATCGGCCGCAAAGACGTCGAGGTGTACGCGAAGCCGCGCGTCGCGATTCTGTCGACCGGAAACGAAGTGGTCGAGCCGGGCGCGACGCTCGCGCCGGGCCAGATCTACGACGTCAACCGGTTCACGCTGACGTCGATTGTCGAAGCGCACGGCGGCATCGCCGATCCGCGCCCCCCGGCGGAAGACACGGTCGACGCGCTCGGCGCCGCGCTCGACGCGTGCGCCGGCGCCGACATCATCGTTTTCTCAGGGGGCAGTTCGGTCGGCGAACGCGATCTGATCGTGGATCTCGTGGCGGCCAAAGGCGAGATGATCTTTCATGGCATCGCGGTGAAGCCGGGCAAGCCGACCGGCTTCGCGCGCGTCAAAGGAACGCCATTTTTCGCGATGCCCGGCAATCCGACATCATGCCTGTCGAACGCGTACGTCCTGCTCGTGCCGTTTCTTCGCGCGGTCGCCCGGCTTCCGAAGCTCGTCGAGCGTACCGTGCGCGTGCCGCTGGGACGACGGATCGTGTCGCAGGCGGGACGGCTGCAGTTCTATACGGTGAAAATCGAAGACGGCGTGGCGATGCCGGCGTTCAAAGGGTCGGGAGAAATCACGAGCCTGTCACAGGCGGACGGATATATTCAGATACCGGCGGATCAATCCGTACTCGAAGAGGGGAGTGCCGTCGATGTCACGCTTTTCTAGCCTCGCCTTCGCCGCGCTGCTGCTCTCGGCTGCGGCCGCCGACGCCCAGTGGATCAAGCTGCAAACGCCGGGCATCCCGCGCACGCCCGACGGCACGCCGAATCTGAAGGCCCCGGCGCCCGCATGTCTGGCCGGCCCGATCTCTCGGGACTGTGGCGATTCGACGCCGATCCGTACACCGACAACGTCACGGTCGACCTGAAGCCTGAAGAGATCGATCCCTCTCATCTTCCACATCGTGGAAGGAGACATGACGGCGACGAAGGACCGGTGAATCGAGTAATCGGGTAATCGGGTAATCGGGTAACTGAGTAATTGGGGTTCCAGGTTCTCGCGCGATTGTCCCTGCGCGATGTCCCTCGGCCGTAGGCCCCTCATTGACTTCAGCGCCTGCGAGGCAGGTAAACGAGCACGACATTGCGGTGCTCGCGACGATTACAGCGTACGGAGAGCGTCAGAAGCACGTAACCATCTGACACGGTTTCGCACTCTCCTTCACAGACCCCGCAAGTCACGATCAATACGGCTCCTCGCTGGCAGCACGTCTGGCGCGACGCATTTCCTGATCCAACGGTATTCAGGGCGCAGCTTGTCTGACATCAGATTGACCGTGAACGCTGGTTGCGACGTGCGGTGCCCGCGCTCGAGGAGAAGATCGCCTCGAGCTCGTGGCCTTCCTTCTGAAGGCGCGGCAACAAGTCTGAATTCACCAGCTTCGCTTCCGCGATCAAGTCCAGCCAGGACGCTGACTCGTCAGCTTCTTCAGCTACCACTCCAATCTTCGCGGTGAACTCAGCGTGACTGCGCGCGCGACATGACGCCCGATAGTTCATGTCAACTGACGTTGCTGCTTTTGTTAACTGGCGTCTGATGGTCGGACCTGGTTCAACTGGCGGGAGCAGCTTGATTAACTCGAGAACATCGAGCGCAAATCGACGGGTGCGCGCTTTCAGACGCTCGGATTGTTCGGACATGATCGCGCACCGCCTGCACAATCAACGCCAGCACCCCGAACCTCGATTAACCATTTATCCGGTTACTCAATTACCCGATTCAGCGCCTCCCGATTCGGCGCTCATATTCGAGCTCCAGGACATCTGCAGTGTGCAGATCGAATGCAGGCGCCGTACGCTTATAGCTGCCTCTGAACTCTGAGTGGCACCGGTAGCAGACCGTCACTTCCTTCAGCCTGCCATAGATGAAGAGGTCGATGAGCGTGGCAAACGCGAGAATGCTGTACGCGATGAAGTCGCGCTTGAACCAGTAGAACACCGCGCTGATCGAGGCGCCGATGGCGACGATCGTCACGCCGATCTTCGGGTTGAAGTCCTTGCGCGTGTAGAAATCACCGCCGGCGCACACCGGACACTGGTCGACGCCTTCGTCCGCGCGGACGGCGGCCGACATCGACAACGGGATCTCGCGCTGGCAGGCGCCGCAGCTGATCTTCTCAGGCGCGTTCGCCGCGTGAATCGGCAGGCCCGCATCGCACTGAGGGCATTTTGCAAGAATGTCCATGAGAAAAAGTCCGCCTAAAGGCGGACACTACGTACGAATGAGGAATTACGCACCGGGGAAAAACGACGGCAGCGGCATGTCGAGCATCGTGTGCAGGCCCGGCGCCGCCGCGAGGACTTTGGGAATGGAGTTGACGACGATGGCCGCCGTGGCGGTGTCGCCGTGGACGCCGCCGGCGATCTTCACCGAGAGGCGCGGCGAGCCTTCGATTTCAATCCAGTCGTAGCTGTCGGGCGCGCCGAGATACGCCTCCATATACAGGCGAATCACCGGCTCCTTCTTCCGATAGCCGATGCCCTCCTGCACGATGCCGCAGACATACCCGGGGTCGACGGCGAGGTATTCGCTCGAGATCGTCACCTGGGCGAGCTTCGGCTCGACGGTGTCGCTGATGCGATCGAGCGTCCAGCCCAGCGAGTCGGCGATCATCGCGATCGACTCGGTGAACCCCACGTGCTTGATGCTGCCCTCGCCCACCCGCTTCTGGAACTGTTCGGTCGTAAGGCCGGCGCCGATCTTCTGCTGAAACGGCAGGCGGCGGTTGCGCGCGTCCTGGATGCGGCTGACGCTGACGCGATCGACGCGCTGACACGCCGCGGTCAACGCCACCGGCAGCGCGTCCATGACGAAGCCGGGATTGACGCCCGTGCCGAGCACGGCGACCTTCGCCTTTTTCGCCCACCTGTCGATCTTCGCGGCGTGTCGCACGTTCGTGTACGTCGGGTAGGCCAGCTCCTCGGTCGTCGACACGACGGCGACCTTCGCCGTGAGAATCGCCTCGAGCTGCGGCATCACGGACTTCATCGACGAGCTCGTGCAGAGCACGACGACGTGCGGCTTCATCTTCTTCAGCCGTGACGCGTCGCGATCCACGAGGACGCCGAGACGGCCCTTGAGTCCGGCCACGTCGCCGATGTCCCTGCCGACCTTCGCGGGATCGTTGTCGATGCCGCCGACGATCTTGAAGCCGGGCCTCTGCGCGATGTCCTGAGCGATGGCCGCCCCGATTGGGCCGAGGCCGAAGTGCGCGACGCGAATGGCTGCCATACGCACGGAATTATAGCCCGGGCCTCGCTTTGAAGCCGGTGTCCATCACCCGCTCGACCTTCCGATGTAGGATTTGCACGTATTTCGAATGAGTCCACTCCGCGTCTGGCGCGACGGCATCCGCCGCGTCGTGTCGGCCCCAGGCATTCTTGCCGGCGTCTGGCTGGCGACGACACTCGTCAGCCTGCCGCTGACGCTGGCCATCCGCGCTGAAATCTCGGGCCACCTCGGCCGGAGCCTCGCCGCCGACGCCGCGGCGCGCGGCATGAACTACGAGTGGATGCAGGAATTCACGGGGCAGGCGACGGGCCTGGGCACGACGCTCCGCCCGACGATCGTCGGCTTCGCCGGAGTCCTCGACAACCTGAGCGCGTTCATGGACAACGTCCAGCGGCCGTCTGCCGTCGCCGCCGCGTCGGGCGTGTTCGTGCTGCTCTGGGTGTTTCTCTCGGGCGGCATCATCGATCGCTACGCGCGCGATCAGGCCACGCGCGCAAGTGGATTTCTTTCCGCCTGCGGCGCGTACTTTTTCCGATTGTTCCGCCTGGCCATCGTGACCGCGATCGTGTACGGCCTGCTGTTCGGCGCGCTGCAGCCGTGGCTGTTCACGTCGCTCTATCCACAACTCATTCACGGGGTCGAAGTCGAGCGCACGGCGTTCATCATCCGCGCCGGGCTCTATCTCGTCTTCGCGCTGCTGCTCGCGGCGGCGAACATCGTCTTTGACTACGCAAAGGTTCGCGCGGTGGTCGAGGATCGACGGAGCATGCTCGTCGCGTTGCTCGCGTCGTGGCGGTTCATCAGGAACAACACGGCCGGCGCGATCGGCGTCTACCTGACGAACGTCGTCTTATTCGCGGCGACGCTCGCGGCGTACGCGTTCATCGCGCCAAGCGGCGGCGGCATCGGCGTGATGGTGTGGGCGGCGTTCGTCATCGGCCAGGCGTACATCGCCGGCCGTCTGTGCGTGAGGCTGCTGTTCTGGGCGTCGGAGACCGCTCTCGTTCAGAATCGGCTGGGACGCGGCCCTGAAAGGGCCGCGCTACGCATGGGTGGGCACTGACGCGCGCACGGCGTTGACGATGTGAGTCGAGGAGATGCCGAAGCGATCGAGCAGTTCCTCGGGCTTGCCGCTCCGCGGGATCTCGCGCACGGCGATTCGCTTCACCGTCAGTCCCGCGTCTGCCACGGCTTCAGCAACCGCGTCTCCAATTCCACCCGCGGGATAGTGATCTTCGACCGTGATGATGAGTCCGCCGGTCGCTTTTCCAGCAGCGATCAAGCCGGCGCGATCGACCGGCTGCACTGAGTAGAGATCGATCACGCGGATGTTCGTACCCGATGCCTTCAGTACGTCGTGCGCCTTGAGCGCTTCGAACACCGTCACGCCCGCGCCGACCACCGTCGCGACATCGGACGCGCTCTCACGCAGGACTTTCAAGCCGCCGATCGTGAACTTCTCGTCGTTGCCGTAGATGACGGGCGTCTTCGGCCGGCTCGTGCGCATGTACGTTGGACCGGGGTGATACGCCATCAGGCCGACCAGCTTTTCCGCGCTGACGCCGTCGCACGGATACAGCACCGCGATGTTCGGTTCGGCCCGGCACATCGCGAGATCTTCGAGCGCCATCTGTGACGGCCCGTCTTCACCGATCGAGACGCCGGCATGCGAGCCCGCCATCTTGATGCCGACGTTGCTGATGGCGGCCATGCGGATGAAATCGTACGCGCGCGACAGGAAGCAGGCAAACGTCGACGGAAACGGAATCGCGCCGCGGGCGGCGAGCCCCATGGCGGCGCCCACCATCACCTGCTCCGCGATGAAGTTCTGATAGAAACGCTCCGGGAACGCCTTTTCGAACTTGTCGCTGAACGTCGAATTCTTGACGTCCGCGTCGAGCGCGACGACGCGCGGGTCGGCGTCGCCGAGTTTCGCGAGCGCAACGCCATACGCTTCTCGCGTGGCGATCTCGTCGCCGGGCTTGTAGGTCGGCGGCGCCATCGGCTTCGGCGTATCCACGCCGCGCGGGCGCGCGACTGGCCTGGAAATCAGGGCCGTGAGATTCACGCCGGCCGGCGCAGGCACGAACTGTTTTTCCAGCTCGGCAAGCGCGCGATCGAGCTCCTCGCCCTTCTTGAACGCCTTGCCATGCCAGCCGTCCTTGCCTTCCGCAAACGACACGCCCTTGCCCTTGATCGTGCGGGCGAGGATCATCGTCGGCCGTCCTTTGGTCCGCCTGGCCTCGGCGAGGCCGTCGAGAATGGCGGCGAGATCGTGGCCGTCGACGACGATGGTGTGCCAGCCGAAGGCGCGCCACCTGGCGGCGAGCGCCTCCATGTTGTGGCCCCACATCGTCGCGCGGCTCTGGCCGAGCGCGTTGACGTCGGTGATGCCGCACAGGTTGTCGAGGCCGTTCATCGCGCCGGCGTCCGCCGCTTCCCACACCGAGCCTTCGGCCGACTCGCCGTCGCCGAGGAGGACGTACGTGCGGTAGTCGGACTTGATCCGGCGCGCGTTGAGCGCGGAGCCGACGGCGGCGCAGATGCCCTGCCCGAGCGATCCGGTGGCGACGTCGACAAACGGCAGCCGCGGCGTCGGATGGCCCTCGAGATCGGAGTCGATCTTCCGGAGATTCATCAGGTCGGCGCGATCGAAGGCGGCGGCTTCTGCCCATGCCGCGTAGAGAATCGGCGCCGCGTGTCCTTTCGACAGCACGAACCGGTCGGCGTCGGCGTTGTGCGGATCTTTCGGGTCGAACCGCATCTCCGAGAAAAAGAGCGCCGCCATGACGTCGGCCGCCGAGCAGCACGTCGTCGGATGCCCGCTTCCGGCTTCCGACGTGGATCTCAGCGAGTCGATGCGAAGGCGCGTCGCGACGTTCTTGAGCGCGGGGATCAACGAGGAGCGATCTAATGACATGGGATGGCAGATTGTAGATTGCAGGATTGCAGAATTCAAAGTACCGGGCGCAGCTCGCCGGCGGCCAGACCGTATGAGGCGGCCGCCAGGCCGTGGTTGTGGACCTTGCCCGCCAGCCGTTCGAGGATCCCGGCGGCGTCGACTTCATACTGCGCGCCCGGCGCAATGACCGCGGCCGCGACGTATTCCTCGTTGTGATGGAGCGCCGCCAGTCGAGCGAGCACCGACGCCGCTTCGCAGCCGGCGGCAAAAGAGACCCGGGCCGGTTCGAGCAAGGCGCCGCACGCGTGCCGGGCCAACTCTTCAGCGAGCATCGCGTACGGAAGCCGATCGGTGACGGCAAACGCCGTCAGCAGAGCCGCCGCGACGCTGATCTCGTCTTCGAAGACGTCCGACATACCCTGGCCGGGTTCGTATTTCGCCGACACGAGCCGCTCGAGCTCGTCGATGGCCTCCGGCAGGTACACGTTCGCGCGCAGGCACGCGTCGACGCTCCTGGCCGCCAGCGCAATCGGACGCGTCGGGCCCCAGTTCATCGGGATTTTCGATGCAAGATTCGATACCGCATTGCGCAGCCGCTCGTCGTCGGACGCTTCGGCCGCTTCCGCGAAGAGGATGAGCCACCCTGGCGAGGCCTCTGACGGGCTGTCAGCGGCAATTTCAAGCGCCCGCGCAAGGCCCGGTTCGAGCACGTCACGAAAATCGTCGCGCCCGGTCGCGGCGTAACCGCGCAGCAGCAGCCGGAGCGCATCCGGTGTCGGCGCGTCGCCGCGCTGGAGCGCGTCAACAACGATGCGACTCACGCGTTCGACGGCGGCGCCGATGATCTCTTCGCGCAAGACCGGCCATTATAATGAGAGGCTTGGCCACCCATCGCATCACGCTCATTCCAGGCGACGGCATCGGACCGGAAGTCACCGATGCGGTCCTGCAGATTCTCTCCGCGTCCGGCGTCTCGATCGACTGGGAGCGTCACGACGCCGGCATTCTCGCGCTCGAGAAGCACAAGACGGCGCTTCCTCCGGAACTGATCGCCTCGATCCGCCGGAACAAGCTCGCGCTCAAGGGACCGGTGACGACGCCGATCGGGGAAGGATTTACGAGCGTCAACGTCGGACTGCGGAAGGCGCTCGATCTCTACGCGAACCTGCGGCCCGTGTTCAACCTCGCAGGGATTCCCTCGCGATTCTCGAACGTCGACCTCGTCATCGTCCGCGAAAACACGGAGGATCTCTACGCCGGCCTCGAGCACCAGATTGTGCCGGGCGTCGTCGAGAGCCTCAAGATCATCACCGCGGCGGCGTCCACGCGGATCGGCGGCTTTGCGTTCCAGCACGCGCGCGCGAACGGCCGCAAGCGCGTGACGGCCATTCACAAGGCCAACATCATGAAGATGAGCGACGGCCTGTTCCTCCAGAGCGTCCGGAACGTCGCCAGGGAGTTCCCCGACATCGCGTACGACGAGCGCATCATCGACGCCGCGTGCATGCAGCTCGTCCTGCATCCCGAGACGTTCGACGTGCTCGTGCTGCCGAACCTCTACGGCGACATCGTGTCGGATTTGTGCGCCGGCCTCGTCGGCGGCCTCGGTGTCGTCGGCTCCGCGAACCTGGGCGAGGGGTGCGCGGTGTTTGAAGCCGTGCACGGCAGCGCGCCGGACATCGCCGGCAAGGGCATCGCCAATCCCACGGCGCTCCTGCTTTCGGCCGTGATGATGCTCAGGCACATCAACGAAGGCGCCGTCGCGGACCGCGTCGTGCGCGCGCTCACGGCGGTGACGTCCTCCGAGGCGTGCCGTACGCCGGATCTCGGCGGGCGTGCCAGCACCCGGGAGTTCGCGGACGCCGTCTGTAAGATGCTATAGTCGCGGCTCAACGTATGCTCGACGAAGTGTCTCAGGCGGTTCTCGCCCGTGAGGAGGTCGTCAAGTATCTGCGCGAAGCGGCAGGGCGCGAGCGGGTCCACAGCTATCTCGAAGAGCTTCGCACCACGCAGCGGTACCACATGTATCGCGCGCTGCAGCACCCGCTCTACCCGATACTGCGGAAGATCGAAAGGATCCCCGAGCAGCCGCACAACGCGCTCGACGCGACGCGCCACCATCGCGTCGTCTACGCGTCGAATCACAAGAGCCACATCGACTATCTCGTCGAGCCGATCGTGCTCGACGACAGCGGCGTGCGTCCGCCGCTCATCGCGGCGGGCATCAACCTTTTCGGCGGACCGCTCGGGCTGATCCACAAGTACGTCACCGGCGCCATTCCCGTCCGGCGCAACACCAAGGATCCGGCGTACCTCATCACGCTCAAGGCGTACGTCGCGGAGATGCTGAAGAAGCACGACCTCTTCCTCTATCCGGAAGGCGGACGCAGCTACAGCGGCGAGCTCAAGCAGGCGAAGACCGGATTGATTCACGCGGCGCTGACGGCGGACACCTCGAACCTCGTGATCCTGCCGGTCGGCATCGCGTACGACCTGGTGCTCGAGGATCACATCCTCGCGCGGCAGGGCGTGAAGAAGATCCAGCGGCCCTTCACGCGTGAGCTGGCTGAAATGGTCCGCTACGCGGTCGGCTACAGGTCGCGGGTGTTCGTGACGTTCGGCTCGCCGATTTCCGTCGCGGGCGTGGATCCTGAGTCGCGCAGCGACGTCCTCGGGCTCACCAGGCTCGTGCGCGCGCGCATGGGCCAGCTCTACAAGGTGCTGCCCACGGCGGTCTTCGCCGCGTCGATGCGTCCGTCCACGACGAAGAAGGATCTGGAGACGCGCATCGATCGGCTGATTGACGCGCTCGCCGCGCGCGGCGCCAACCTCGGCGTCACCAGCGGGCGCGAGGCCGTCGAATTCGCCGCCGAGCCCCTCGAAACGCGCGGCATCGTCGTGCTCGAGCGCGGGCGCTTCCGCGTGCGCAACCGCAGCGTCCTGCGCTACTACGCGCGCACCATCGATCATCTGCTCGAGACCCCCGGCAGAACGCACTGATGTTCGACACCGCGTCGAAGGCATTTTTCCACCTTCTCGCCGGCACTCCTCCTCTCAAGAAACTTGCGTCGCGGTACGGGATGCGCCGGCCGGCGAGCTTTGCGCGGCGGTTCATTGCCGGCGAGACGACGGCCGAGGCCATCGAGGCGGCAAGAGCCGTCGAGTCGCGGGGCATGCAGATCACGCTCGACCATCTCGGCGAGAGCCTGAGCAGTCTGTCGCAGGCCGATCTGGCGACCCGCGAGTACCTCCAGATCATCAACGCCGTCATCGAGAGCGGCATCGGCCGTAACATCTCGCTGAAGCTCACGCAGCTGGGCCTCGACGTCGACCGGGCGAGCTGCGTGGACAACCTGCGCCGCGTGCTCGAGAAGGCCGAACCGGCGGGCTTCTTCATCCGGCTCGACATGGAAGGCTCGGCGTACACCGAAGTGACGCTCGATATCTTCGAGACGCTCTGGGGGCTTGGACATCGCGAGATGGGCGTCGTGCTTCAGGCCGCGTTGTACCGGACCGAGGAAGATCTGCCGCGTGTCCTCAGACTCGGCACGCGCGTGCGGCTGGTCAAAGGCGCGTACAAAGAGCCGAAGGTCGTCGCGCATCAGAAGAAGCACGAGGTCGACGAGGCGTACGTGCGGCTGATGAAGATTCTGATGGTGAGCGGCCACTATCCCGCGTTCGCGACGCACGATCCCGCCATGCACGCGGTCGCGCTGCAGTGGGCGGCTGAACGCGGCATCGGCCAGGACAAGTACGAGTTCCAGCTGCTCTACGGCATCCGCCGCGACCTTCAGCAGTCACTCGTCGCGAACGGCTCGCGCGTCCGCGTCTACATCCCGTTCGGCCGAGAGTGGTTCCCGTACTTCATGCGCCGCCTCGGCGAACGGCCGGCCAACGTCCGCTCGGTCGTCTCGAGCCTCCTCGACGAGCGCGCCGCCCGCACCAAGGTCTGAGAACCAGGGACCAGGGACTACACTCAGCCTATGTCCCCTCGCGTGATTGCCATCACCGGCGCGTCCGCCGGCATCGGGCGCGCCACGGCGCTTCGCGTCGCCCGCGACGGCGCGTCGGTGGCCATCTGCGCCCGCCGCAGCGATCGGCTCGACGCGGCCGCATCGGAGATCGCGAAGGCGGGCGGCCAGGCGCTGACCGTCGTCGCCGACGTCACGAGCCAGGACGCGATGAACGCGTTCGTGGCGAAGACGGTCGAGCGATTCGGACGCCTCGACGTGATGATGTGCAACGCGGGTTTCGGCATCTACGGCGCGATCGACGACATCACGCCCGATCAGATGCAGAAGCTGATGGACATCAACTACTTCGGCACCTACTACGCCGCGCGCGCGGCGCTGCCCGTGTTTCGCCGTCAGCACAGCGGTCACGTGATCGTCGTCTCGTCGATTGCCGGCAAACGCGGCGTCCCGTACATGGGCGCGTACTCGGCGACCAAGTTCGCGCAGATCGGCATGGCCGAGTGTCTGCGGTCGGAGCTGCACGGCTCGAACATCCACGTCAGCGTCGTCTGTCCGGTTTCGACGGCGTCGGAATTCACCGACGTGATGACGCGCGAGACGGGCGGCGAGGTCAGCGGGTCGCTCGGCCCGCGTCAGTCGGTCGAGGAAGTCGCTGATGCCGTCGCTCGTGCGATCGAGCATCCAGTTCCCGAGGTCCATCCTTACTTCAAGTCGCGCGGCCTCGTGCTGCTCAACGCCATCGCCCCTGGATTGTGCGACAAGCTGGTGCAGCGGTTCGGCCGCAAACCCGTACGTGACTGAATCTTTCTCCCGCGCGCATGACATCGCGGTCGCCGTCCGCGACGCCGGCGGCCGCGCGTTGTTTGTCGGCGGCTGGGTGCGCGATCGCCTGATGGGCCGCGACAGCAAGGACATCGACATCGAGGTCTTCGGCGTTCCCGCCGACCGGCTGAAGACGCTCCTCGAGTCGCTCGGCCGTGTGGAGTCGGTCGGCGAAAGCTTTCAGGTCTTCAAAGCCGGCGACATCGACGTCTCGCTGCCGAGGCGCGAGTCGAAATCCGGCCGCGGGCATCGCGGGTTCGAGGTCACCGGCGATCCGGCGATGCCGGTCGCTGATGCCGCACGCCGGCGTGATTTCCGGATCAACGCGATTCTCTGGGACCCG
>Ga0153915_10000445_pt1 | contig 38111 bp, 23 predicted proteins | sample Opewatmetagenome_2_FD_107003 | JGI IMG/M metagenome (GOLD analysis project Ga0153915, IMG submission 107003) | Freshwater wetland microbial communities from Ohio, USA - Open water 3 Core 3 Depth 3 metaG | ecosystem: Environmental > Aquatic > Freshwater > Wetlands | place: USA: Ohio, Lake Erie... | reverse complement strand
TGCATGGCAGATTGCATCGGTAACAGGGCCGGCAGCCGGAGGTTTGATATGCGGATTTTCCGGTTTCGGACCCGCATACTTTGTAGTAATAATCTTTATTATTCTCGGACTGGTATTTTTAACTTTCGTGAAGAAAAAACCTTTGCCGGAAACGAACCGTTCCGAAACAATCTGGAAAAGCCTTACGGCAGGAGTAAAATATGTTTTTAACAATCAGATTATTCTAAGCGCCATAAGCCTCGATATGTTCGCTGTATTTTTCGGAGGCGCGGTATGCGTTCTGCCTATTTTTGCCGATCAGGTTCTGCACATCGGCGCGGAAGGATTGGGATTTTTAAGAGCCGCTCCCGCCGTAGGCGCAATAATAATGTCTGTTGCGCAGGCATTCCGTCCGCAATTTAAAAATGCAGGTAGAAATCTTCTTTTCTGTGTTGCAGGATTCGGAGCTGCGACTATCTTCTTTGCAGTTTCGACAAATTTTTATCTTTCATTTTTACTTCTTCTTATAACAGGAATGTTCGATAATGTAAGCGTTGTAATAAGAAGCACAATAATTCAACTGTTTACTCCCGATGAGATGAGGGGAAGGGTAGCGGCGGTTAACAGCATTTTCATCGGGTCATCAAATGAACTCGGCTCTTTCGAATCGGGAGTTGCGGCTAAATTAATGGGGCTTGTGCCTTCCGTAATTTTCGGAGGAAGTATGACTCTTGTTGTTGTTGCAGCAGTAAGAAAGTTTGCGCCTAAGTTAAAAACATTAAAGTTATAAACTGCGTACTCGTCCTATTCAAATTATATACATTACGTTTCTACATCTTCAGGAAAAACATTACCTTTGCCGTCAAATATTTCTTTTCTATGTGAAGGGAGAAAAATGCAAAAAAATGTTTTTATGAGAATTGTTCTTTTTCTGCTTATTGCTTTTACTACTTTGCAGAATGCATATCCGCAAAAGGGAAAAGAGAAAGAAAAGCCTGTTGATATAATGTCCTTTACGAACAGCGCGCACCACTGGTATGATGTATGGGCGCCTGACAATGTAATTGAACCATTAAAAGACAAGCCGAGATATAAACAGGAAGAAATGATAAAAATTGCTGATAATATCCTTCTCTTCCAGAAAAATAACGGAGGCTGGCCTAAAAATTACGATATGCTTGCAATTCTTAATGATGAACAGAAAGAGAAAGTAATCAAATCGAAAAATATGCTAAATACGACTTTCGATAACTGGACTACGCATTCACACATAGAATATCTTGCTAAGGTTTATACCCGCACAAAAATTAAGAAGTACAAAGACGCCTGTTTAAAAGGAATTGACTACGTTTTATCTGCGCAGTACCCAAACGGAGGCTGGCCTCAGTTCTTCCCCGATACAAGCGGTTATGCCAAATATATTACTTATAACGACGGCGTTATGACGGGCATAATGAGAATACTGTACGATATACTGGAACGCAGAGAACATTTCCTGTTTGTCGGTAATGATTATATAAAGAAAATAAAAAAAACCTTTAATCTTGGGATGGAATGTATTCTTAAATGCCAGATAATGGATAACGGAAAGCTTACCGTTTGGGGACAGCAGCATGATAATGTAACCTTGAAGCCTCAATGGGCAAGAACATTTGAACCTCCAAGTATCTGCAACGGCGAAAGCTCCGATTTAATTTTATTCCTGATGACCATCTGTAATCCCTCTAAAGAAATAATTAATTCTATTCAATGCGCGGTGCAATGGATTGAAGATTCGAAGATTAAAGGAATACGGATTGAAACAAAAAGCGTGCCTCCGGTTAAATATCAATACAGCACTGTTGCGCACGACAGGTATATTGTAGAAGATTCTTCGGCTTTGCCTATCTGGGCAAGGTACTACGAACTTGGAACCCACAGGCCACTTTTCTGCAACCGGGACAGTAAGGTGGTTTATTCTCTGGCGGAAGTGCTGCATGAAAGAAGAGCTTCTTACGGGTGGTACACCTATGAACCGCAAATGGTTTTAGACGCTTATCCTGAATGGCAGAAGAAATGGGCTTCTGGAAAAAATATTATTAATTAAAAGATATCCATGAAAAAGGCAGGATAAATTTTCCTGCCTTAAATACTATTGCTTAATAATCAGTCTAATTTAACAGACTTAAATCAACTTCATACCGGCCTTTCAGGTTTTTATCCAAGGCGGTCATTATAATCCGGTAAACTCTATTTCCCCATACAGGAGAAAGGCGTGCATCGTTAATTTTTATTTCTTCTGATATCGCGGTGAATTTAGCTCCATCGTATTCAACTGCAAAACTGCCCCCGGCGGATTTAAGGATTATCCGGCCTTTAACTGAGCAGTCGGGTTCAAGCGAGGTCATTAAATTAAGAATTAATGGGGCTTTCCATTCTTTCAGATTATATTTATCGGTAAGAACTATTTTTTCCCCCCGTATAAGTTCAATTTTTCTTTCATAAGAATTTACCATCGCTTCCGGCGGATAGCATTTTGAAATATCCAGCGAAAATTCCGCTTCTTTTTTATCTTTTTTGTACTTTACATTTTGAGCGCGGAAATCTTTGCCCTCTTTCTGCTGAACTCCGTTTATAGTGGGAAGATTATGATATTGCGATTGCATCGTCCATATTTCATACCGTTTGGAACTGAAAGTTTTTGAAGTATATGTCCCCACGCCGGCATCAATTAACACGGGCTTTCCATTATAATAAACAATGAAGTTACCTATATCATTATGATTATGGCTTTCAGCATTATGCCCTCCTTTAGCCGCAAGATAAAATCCATCGGGCGAGTCTGCCGATGACCTTGCCGCCATTACCTGAAGATCTGGCAGCCAGATATCCTGCAGATAAGGTTCAACCGGTTTTGTTTTGTTCAACTCTTCAAGAATAAATAAATTGGGAAGGGTCGTGTTTAAAGAACCATATTCCGGTACCCGCGCAATTTCGTAAATTTTAGTTTGTTCTGCAATAAGCGCTCCGAATCCCTGCATAACAGGGTCATCAATTCTTTTTCCGAAGCGGAAAATAAGTCCTGCATCGGGAGCCGATTTTGCGCTTGCATCGGCAAAATTTATATAATAATTATCTTTTATCCATGTTGCATAAATAAATTGTCCCATCTTTTTTATAAGAGGTTCTCCATACAAATTAATATTTCCGTTTGATGAAGAATACAGGAGTTCCAGATAATCAAATAAACATCCTGCGGCTCTTGTCCAGTAATTAGGCCCTTCATCGCATCCGCCGTCTTCAGGATAGCTGTTTATCAGCACATCAACGCTTTCCATTGTTTTATAAACCGCTTTGCTTCTGCGGACGCTGTCTTTCTCGAGAAAGAGAAATACAGCAAGCGCATTTGAATTAATCCACGGATTCCAGTTGTTGGTTCCGGTTTTCCACCATGCGTCTTTTTCAAGGTAAGGAGTAATTATCCGGCGGTTCTCTTCGTAATAAATTCTTTCGGGTAAAAGTGGAGAAACCTGTTTCAGCTTATCTCCCATAAGGTAATTAATATATGCAAGCATCGCTCCAGTTTCAGCGGCAAACAAATCAATTGTAGGGTCTTCAGCATCGGGGAGGTCTGTCCCTTTTTTCTGCGCTCCTACGTGAGCGGGAATTCCCCAGTAGGTTTCTTCGCAGACAAGCCAAATCCCGTTTGCAATTTCATCAAGAAACCTTCCTTTATTTTCGAATATTTCAGCAAGCACAAAAGCCATAAGCCTCTGCCTTCTTCCAAAACAGATATCCTCATAACGGGTTCTGTTCCCGTTTCTTTTATAATCCAGAAATACCGAAGCTGGAAGAGTCTGCCATTGTTTTGAAAGCTGTTCTTCTCCTTTTTTTATGTACGCCTCTCTTATAACGGGGGATATTTTCAGCCATTCGCTTCTTTCATCGATAACAGGGAAAGGGTGAAATTTATCCTGCGGAATAAGGACGCCGGCAAGTTGTTCATTTGATGCTTTACCGCAAAGCAGGTCTCTTTTAACCTGCGGCTTAATAATTGCCGCTGATGCAAAAAGAAGAAACAGGATAATGCATTTTCTTGATTCCATTTTAACGCCTGTTCATTACTTAATCAATTTCAGTATTTCAGTTCCCGCAAGAAGGAAAGCGCCGACGCCATAAACTTCGGTCATATCCTCTGTTACATTTTTAGGAGATTCTCCTATCGGCTGAACATATCCAAGTTTGCCGTCCGGATGGATAGTTTCCGCTATAGCTTTCCATCCTTTTTCAACAACCGGTTTATATTTTGCCGGGTCAAGGTATCCGTTATTTATTCCCCATGCCAATCCGTAAACATAAAAACTGCTTGCGCTTGTTTCAGGGACAGGGTAACTGCCGGGGTCTAAAAGGCTTGCGTGCCAGTATCCTTTCTCATCCTGAAGAGAGGAGAGTTTTATTGCCATCTCTCTATATATCTGTTCAAAGTAAGCGCGGCTGGGATAATCTTTAGGAAGCTCTTTAAGTATAATACAAAGCCCTGCAAAAACCCATCCGTTGCCTCTGCCCCAGAAAACCTTTTGGCCGTTGGCTTCTTTTTGTGTAAGGAACCTGTCGTCCCTGAAATATAAATGCTCCTCTTTATCATACAGGTGTTCGGTTGTGGCTTTAAATTCTTGTTCCATAAAATCGAGGTATTTTTTCTGTCCGGTAACGGCGGCGAGTTTAGTCCAGACTGTAGGCCCCATAAAAATAGCATCGCACCAGCTCCATCTATCGGTGCATGATGTAACGGAATCCGATTGAAACTTCAAAGATATTTTTGAAGGATTCCCTATAATCCAGTCGAAACGGTTTTTTACATCGCTTATCATTTTTTTATTGTTGTATTTACGGTACATTTCAATGTACATCTGCCCGATACAGTGGTCGTCAGCCATATAGGTTCTATCGCCAAGATACCATCTGCTCTGGTTTCCCTTTTCCATAAGGTAATCGAAATATTTATCAGTGCCGGCAATTTTAGCCCATTCTGCCATTCCTGTAAAAAGGGCGCCGTTTGTCCAGTCGGTCAAATTCCATCTGAGAGGTTCCTGCACCTGCCAATCGGCAACTGCTTTGAGGGCGCTTGTTACAGCATCTTTAGTAAATTCGGCCGAAGGTTTATTTCTGGGTTTATTGCTTTTAATAATTGTTGAATAATCGGTATAATGCCTGTAATCACCGTACATCCATAATAAATCAGGGTTAACGCTTGCAGAAGAATTGCATACAGCATAAGGGCGTACATTGTCTTTAAGCGAGTTTTGCGTTACCGGTTCGGAAATCCAGTTCTTTCCTCCATCGGATGTGGTGAATTTTTCTATTTCGAAAATATCTTTAACCGGTTTTGAAAGATAGACAATAGAAGGATTTGAATGATCCAGCGCAATTCCACCTGAGTAATGCGGTTCCAGTTCTCTTTCCGATTTTGAAGTAATCATACGCGTAAAATATTTTCCGGCAGGGGTAATTAAATTATTCTCCCATGTTTTTCCGTTAAACCGGGCGTAATAATAATAATGAAGCGTTTCTTCTGGAAGTTGTGTGTAAACAATAACCGGAACGCCTTTTTTATCGATGGCTATATCCCATACCCAGGCGCGCACTCCGTTTCCCGTTCTTTTATAATTCGCGGGGGCGTTATAAACAATATCAGCCGATTCATGTTTCAAAGGCAGATTTTTTATGGAGCCTATTTTATTTCCGCCGGCTTTATAAAACATCCCTTTCTTGTACTTCATATAATAAATACTGTTTAATGGTTCGTTGCGGGGGTGCCCGTCTGTAAATGCAAAGTGAATTTCATCTATATTGTTGGAGGTAATCTTAACATAAGGGCGTTTAAGTGAAAGCGTTGAAGATTGAATAAGTGTAGCCGGCTTAGACCATGTTTTGCCGAGGTCGTCGGTATATGCAAAAGAGGGCTGGTAATTGCCTCCCCGCCAGAATAAGTAAATTCTGTTTTTCTCCGCCGAAAGCATAACCGGATTTGTGTATGTAAAACCCGACCGGCCGGGAGTGTTTTCATTAATGTTCTGCGCAGTTTCCCATTCCGTAATATCTTCGGGATTCTTCGTAACAGCGTACCATATCTTGCTTCCGCTTCCGCCATGCGGGGAGTAGAAAATCATTATTTTTTTATCGGGGAGAATTAAAAAAGAAGGGTTCGCGTGGTCATCCTTCGTAAAACCGGAATGAATTACTTTCTCAATTTTATTCCCGGAGACGGTGTTTAAGCTTGTAACAACTATTGAGCCGTTCTTCGATACATACCCAGCAATTATCTGTTTTGTTTTCCCTTCAACATAGATTGCGCGCGGATCGGAAAACCAGCACCAGGCGCCGTCTTCGCTTAATGTTTCATAATGCCTTGCGGTTTGTATTTTATCCTGTCCCTTTAACGGGAAACTGCAGTAAAAAACTGTCGTAAAGAAAAGAACAATATAGAACTTCTTTTCAGCGGGTAATGAAAACAACCTCATAAAATTCCTCCGGGTAATTATTTTTACTTCATTCAGCCGTAAAGATAAACAGAGTTTGCTTTTTTTCCATCTATTTTAAACATACTTTTCAATACGGCAGATTTCTGCCGGGTGTTAATTCTATGGTTTCCATTATTTGATCGCGGGAATAAGGTAGTCAGGTTTTATTATATAAATGATTTTAATATAATTGAGTAACAAAATATCTATGAAATGGCAGGTTCGCTGAAAAAAATAATATTGCTTATAGAAACCTCGCGGGAATTTGGCCGCGAACTGCTTAACGGCATTGCCCGTTATTCAAAGCTTCATGGCCCATGGTCGTTTTACCTTGAGCCGCGCGGGCTTAAATCTTCTATTCCCCGAATAAAGAACTGGAATGCAGATGGAATTATCATGCGTAATTCCATTATTTCTTCCGATCTTATTAACCTTAAACTGCCTACTATACTCTGCCTTCACGAATCGCGGCGGCTTAAATATCTTCCCGTTGTTACAACCGACTGCAGCGTAATTGCAAAACTTGCAGGGGAACATCTTCTAAACAGGGGAATGAAAAATTTCGCTTTCTGCGGTTTCGATAACTATGAATGGTCGAATGAACGAAAAGAATATTTCAAAAGCTACATTCAGGAAGCAGGTTTCAATGTGGATATTTATGAGCAGGGGAATAAAAACATTTCGTGGGATAAAGAACAGCTTCTCCTGACAAAATGGCTTGCAAAACTTCCCAAGCCGGCCGGTATCTTTGCATGCAACGATGACCGTGGACAGCAGATACTTGAAGCATGCAAGGCGGGACGTATAAATGTGCCCGAGGAAGTTTCTGTTATTGGAGTGGATAATGATCCTATTATATGCGGATTCTGCGATCCTCCCCTTACAAGCATTGCGCTCAATACCGATTATGCCGGATATGCAATAGCGGAACTGCTTGACCGCCTTATGAGCGGAGAGCCTATGACAGGGCAGGAAATTAAGGTTACTGCAACGCATGTTGTAAGAAGGCAGTCAACCGATATAATATTCGTAGAAGACAAGGCTGTTTCCGATGCCTTGATATTTATAAGGCAGAATGCAAAAAACAAGATAAGAGTGGATGACGTTGTTGAGCATACCTGTTTAAGCCGCCGCAGCCTCGAATCGCGCTTCAGAAAAATTGTCCACCGTTCAATTCAGGAAGAAATAAGAAGAATAAGAACCGACCTCATTGCGCAGATGCTTGTTGAAACCGCCCTTACAATATCGGAAATTACGGCAATGTTCAATTTTACCGATGTTGAGCATATTTCCCGTTACTTTAAGAAGGAAAAAGGGATGGGTTTAAGGGAATTTAGAAAGCTTTGCCGCAAATGTTAAACTAATTTTAATCTTTACTAATTAGTATTTTCCCCCTGAAATAGAAACTTGTTTGCGCAAAATGGCGATTAATAGGCGCGAAAAGGCTTTTTTCCGACTTTTTCCTCTCTTATTATTACTTCACTAAAACAAACGGCTAAACCAAATGCGCATTAAACATTGGAAAAGCAAAAATGAACTCCTCGCTTTTAATCTGCATCTCTATTTAATTATTCAAAAATTTAATCGGAATAAAATTATCACAAAAACTATTAACACTACAGAAGGAGATTTATGTTAAGTAATTTAACTTCACGTTTAACGTTTCTATTCTCCGGCGGTACAAGCCTTATTTCTCTCGGCTGGGTAGATTCTTTAATCATCATAATTTACTTCTTGTTTGTTCTTGGCATCGGCTATTACTTAATGCGTTTTACCAAGACAGGCGAAGATTTCTTTATGGCAGGCAGGGATATGACAATGTGGATAGCAGGCTTATCTTTTGTGGCTGCCAATCTCGGTTCTCTCGAATTAATGGGATGGGCGGCTTCGGCGTACCAATATGGAATCCTTGCAACTCATTGGTACTGGATAGGCGCTATTCCGGCTATGCTTTTCCTCGGAATTATAATGATGCCTTTCTATTATATCTCTAAAACACACTCTGTCCCCGGTTACTTAAAACTCCGTTTCGGCGAAGGGGCAAGTATGCTTTCAGCGGTCTCTTTCGGTTTTATGACTGTTTTTATGAGCGGCATTAATATGTATTCTATGGCCATTGTTATGAAAGTAGTTCTCGGTTGGGATATTCATTTCAGCATCTGGGTTTCTGCAATTACGGTAATGATTTATGTAGTTCTCGGCGGACTTTTAGCCGCTATATTTAATGAAGTTCTTCAATTTATGCTTATATGGCTCGGCGCTCTTGTTATTCCAATTATCGGACTTATTGAAGCAGGCGGATGGAATAATATGGTTGCCAGAATTCAGCATAATTTTGCAGGAGGGGATTATACACACCTCTGGAGAACATTAGGTTCATTCCAGGATAACCCGATGGGAATTCACTGGACTGGAATTGTATTCGGGCTTGGATTGATTATCTCTTTTGCATACTGGACAACCGATTTCCTTGTTGTTCAGAGAGTTATTACAGCTAAAGATTTGCGCTCTGCCAAGATGGCCCCGATTATCGGCGCAGGTTTTAAAATGCTTGTTCCTTTCATCGTTATCCTTCCCGGTCTGCTCGGCCTTGCAGTTATGCCCGGCCTCGTAGGCGAAAAAGAAGCCATTGCAACCGGCGGACACAGCTATAATGAAGTTCTTCCTTTAATGCTTGCAAGGTATGCCGGACCCGGATTGCTCGGTCTCGGCGTTACAGCCCTTATTGCAGGTTTTATGTCCGGTATGGCAGGCAACGTAAGCGCATTTGCAACAGTATGGACTTATGATATTTATAAACCGGTTCATTTAAGAGTAAAAAAGAATGAAGGCACTGATGCTCATTATGTAAAAATCGGCAGATGGTGTACGGTTCTCGGAGTGTTTGTAAGCATCGGCACTGCGTACCTTGTTCAGCAGTTTGCAAGCATTATGGATTATGTTCAGGCTTTATTCAGTTTCTTCGTAGCTCCTCTCTTCGGAACCGTAATTCTCGGTATGCTATGGAAGAGATGTACAAAAGCAGGAGGATTCTGGGGCTTGTTCGCAGGCATCGGTTCTTCAATTGCTATGTGGGCTTGGGTTAAAATTGATCCCAGCGCTATTAAAATTATTGCTCTTTCGGAATATGCAAAAGATATGGCTGAAAATATGTACAGAGCTTTATGGTCTTGGATTATATGCGTAATTGTTACTGTTGTTGTAAGCTATGCCACAAAACCGAAACCGGACAGCGAGCTTGTCGGTTTGGTTAAAGGCTGTACGGAAATTCCCTCCGAAGGGCATCTTCCGATATTCAAACGCCCTATATTCTGGGCTGCAATTGTGTTTGCGGTTTTCCTTGCATTAAATATAATTTTCTGGTAGGAGGAAAAAATGGTAGGTAATAAAGGAATTTCAATTTGGTTTTTTATAGGCACTCTGCTCCTTATTTACGGGGTGGTTATAACTGCGGCAAATATTTATGAACTCGCCGCGCCTTCAATGGATAGAGTAGTTGTCCTGAAAGAAATAAATTTCGGAATCTGGTGGGGAATTCTTCTTGTCATAATCGGATTAATCTATTTTGTCTCTTTCAGGCCTTGGAAGAAAAAACAATAATTCTCTTATAAATTAACAGATTTATTAATAACAGATTGGAGAATAAAGATGAAAAAATTTTTTGCAGTAAGCATTTGCATTGTATTTCTTTTAGTTATTGTATCGTGCCAATCTAATAAAAAGGAAAATACTATGATCAACAAAAGTTCATTCGGCAAACTTGAAAACGGACAGGAAGTAACCGCATATACGCTTACAAATAAAACCGCTCAGGTTAAAATAATTGATTACGGCGCTACGGTAGTTTCTCTTACAATGCCCGATAAAAACGGCAAACTTGAAGATATAGTCCTCGGATATGATACTCCTCAGGATTATGCAAAAGGGACTTCGTATTTCGGAGCAATTGTAGGCCGTTATGGAAACAGAATAGGCAAAGGCAAATTCACTCTCGACGGCAAGGAATATAAACTTGCAACGAATAACGGCGAGAACCATCTTCACGGCGGAATTATAGGATACAATAAAGTTATGTGGTCTGCCGAACCGCTTGAAAAAGAAAACGGACCGGCCTTGAAACTTACTTATATAAGTAAAGACGGCGAAGAAGGCTATCCCGGAACCGTAAAACTGGAAGTAATTTATACTCTTACAAATAACAATGAATTATCAATTGAATACAGCGCGACAACAGACAAACCTACAGTATTTAATCCTACTCATCATTCTTATTTCAACCTGACAGGAAATACTGAAAATACGATTCTGGATCATGAATTAATGATTAATGCAGACGCCTATACGCCGGTTGATGCCGGTTTAATTACAACGGGCAAACTTGAGAAAGTTGAAAACACCCCTATGGATTTCCGTAAACGAGTTAAAATCGGCGAAGGCATTAATAAAGATTTTGAACAGCTAAAATTCGGAAAAGGCTACGATCATAACTGGGTTCTGAACGGATGGGACAAAACAGTTAAACTTGCGGCAACAGTATATGAACCGAAGAGCGGACGTTATATGGAAGTGCTTACGGATCAGCCGGGCATTCAGTTCTACGCAGGCAATTTCCTTGACGGAACTGGCGCCGGCAAGAATGGAAAACCGTATCAGCTCCGCACCGGGTTATGTCTCGAAACCCAGCATTATCCCGATTCTCCGAATAAACCCGATTTTCCGACTGTAAGGCTGAATCCGGGCGAGACTTATAAACATACTACTATATATAAGTTCTCAGTAAAGTAATTAATAAACAAACTTGAAAATATAGAGGTATAGATGAGTAAATATGTAATCGGATTAGATTTCGGTACAAATTCCTGCCGCGCTTTAATTGTCGATATTTCAGACGGAACGGAATTGGCAAGCAGCGTCTTTTCATATCCTTCGGGAATTGAGGGAGTCATTGTCGATGCCGCCGATCCTAATCTTGCCCGGCAGAATCCGGCTGATTATGTAATTGGAATTGAAACAACGGTTAAGGAAGTTATAAAGAAAGCAAAAGGGCTGTTGTCATTGTTTGACCCCTGCAATATGATTGGAATAGGCGTTGATACAACCGGCAGCAGCCCGCTGCCGGTTGATAAACAGGGCGTTCCTTTATGCTTTGATAAAAAATATAAAGACAATCCTAATGCAATGGTCTGGCTTTGGAAAGACCATACCGGCTATGCAGAAGCGGCTCAGATTACCGAAACTGCCGCCCGCATGCGCCCTCAGTATCTTGCTAAAATAGGGGGAACTTATTCATCGGAATGGTTCTGGAGCAAAATCCTTCATTGTAAAAATGTCGATAAAACTGTATTCGGCGAAGCATACAGCTTTGTTGAAATATGCGATTGGATTCCTGCCGTTCTGGTGGGAATTAATGACGCCGATAAGATTAAAAGAAGCGTCTGCGCCGCAGGACATAAAGCAATGTTCAACAGCAGTTGGAACGGGCTTCCTGATAATGAATTTCTTGAAGCTTTATCGGAAGGTTTAAGCCCTCTGCGCGGCAGATTATACAATGAAGCATATACAGCCGAAAACCTTGCCGGATATTTAACAAAAGAATGGGCGGCAAAGCTCGGCTTATCAGAAAATACGGCGGTTGCAGTCGGAGCGTTCGACGCTCATATGGGAGCCGTAGGAGCGGGCGTTTCTGCCGGCACTCTTGTTAAAATTCTCGGAACAAGCACTTGCGATATTATGGTTTCTCCGGCTGATAAGCCTCTTAAAGATATTCCCGGAGTATGCGGTATTGTTGATGGTTCTGTTATGAACAGCTATTACGGAATTGAAGCCGGCCAATCGGCTGTCGGCGATATATTCCTCTGGTTTATCAATAATCTTGTGCCTGAAAAATACGGCTCGACGCAGGCTGAAAAATTCAAGAACCTTGAAGCGGAAGGAGCGAAATTGAAACCGGGTGAATCGGGGCTTCTTGCTCTCGACTGGAATAACGGAAACAGGACTATTCTTGTTGATGTCCGTTTAACCGGAATGCTTCTGGGGCAGACTCTTCATACACAGCCTCATGAAATATACCGCGCATTAATTGAAGCCACAGCATTCGGAGCTCTCGCAATTATAGATCGGATTGAAGAATTCGGCGTTGAAATAAAAGAAGTTGTAAACTGCGGCGGACTGGCGGTTAAAAGCCCTATGATGATGCAGATTTATGCCGATATTATCGGAAGGCCGATGAAAATATCGCGGAGCGAACAGACCCCCGCTCTCGGAGCGGGTATCTTCGGCGCAATTGCCGCCGGAAAAAAGAACGGCGGTTATGATTCTGTTCTTGAAGCTCAGGATAAAATGACAGGAACAAGCAGAGTCTATAATCCTATTCCTGAAAACAATGCAGTTTATAAAAAACTTTATTCTTTGTATAAACAGCTTCACGATGCATTCGGAACAAAACAGTGGAACGGCGCAATGTATAATGTTATGAAAGACCTGCTTGCCGCAAGAGATGAAGCAAGGAGAAATAAATAATGCTTGACGATTTAATTAATGAAGTATGCCTTGCCAATAAAGGCTTGGTTAAATCGGGGCTTGTAATACAGACCTGGGGCAATGTAAGCGGAATAAGCCGCGCCGAAGGCCTTATTGCAATTAAACCGAGCGGAGTAAGTTATGATGAACTGCTCCCTGAAGATATTGTTGTTGTTGATCTAAGCGGTAAAATAGTTCAGGGGAATAAAAGGCCTTCATCCGATACTGCCACTCATATTGAACTTTATAAAGCATTCCCTGAGATTGGAGGCATTACGCATACTCACAGCCCCTATGCTGCAATCTTTGCGCAGGCATGCAGGGAAATTCCCTGTTACGGCACTACTCACGCCGATCATTTTCATGGAAGCATTCCTCTTGCGCGTTTTCTTACGAAAGAGGAAATAGAATTTGATTATGAAAAGAATACCGGAATTGTTATAGTAGAAAGATTCAGGGAATTGAATCCTATTCAGACTCCGGGAGTACTTGTTGCAGGTCACGCCCCCTTCACATGGGGGAAAAACGCCGCCGATTCCCTGAATAATAGTGAAATTCTTGAACGAGTTGCTATGATGGCTTTTTACTCGTTGCAGCTTAACCCCGCTTTGCAGGAACTGCCTGAATATGTATCTCAAAAACACTTTAATAGAAAACATGGGCCTAATGCATATTACGGCCAGAAATTGAATAAGGAGAATTAAAATGCAGAACATACCCCAAATAAAGATGGGCGTTATCGCCGTAAGCCGCGATTGTTTCCCTATGGAGCTTTCGCAGAAAAGAAGAGCTAAGGTGGTTGAAGCCTGTAAAAAGAAAAACATTCCGGTAATTGAAATAGAAAAAATTATTGAAAATGAACTTGATGTGATTCAGGCTCTTGTTGAAATTAAGCAGAAGGGAGTAAACGCCCTTACAATATATCTCGGCAACTTCGGCCCCGAAGGCCCTACTTCTATGCTTGCCCAGAAATTCGGCGGCCCGGTTATGCTTGTCGCCGCCGCAGAAGATTCAGGCAAAGACCTGATTAATGGAAGAGGGGACGCTTACTGCGGTTTGCTGAGCGCCGCATATAATTTTGGACTCCGCAAGCTGAATCCTTACATTCCCGAATATCCCGTTACGGATGCTGAAGACACAGCAAAGCTGATTGAAGAGTTCATTGTTATTGCAAGAATTGTAAACGGCGTAAGAAACCTTAAAATATTCTCATTCGGGCCAAGACCTTTCGATTTCCTTACATGTCATTCTCCTATTCAGCCTCTTTATGACATGGGAGTTGAAATAATGGAAAACAGCGAATTGGATCTTTATGATATTGTACAGGCTGAAAAAGACAATCCGCAGATTAAAACAATTGCAAAAGAAATGGCCGCTGAGCTCGGCAAAGGAAATACATATCCCGATTTAATTGAAAAGCTTGCCCAGTATGAGATAGCGCTTGAAAAATTTATGAGCCTCAATCTCGGCGCTTCGCAGTATGCGGCATTTGCCAATAAATGCTGGCCTGCATTTGAAAAATACTTTGGGCACGTTCCATGCTATCTAAATTCGCGTCTTGCCGCAAAAGGGATTCCGGTTGCCTGCGAATCAGATATTTACGGCTCATTGAGCGAGTATATGTCGATATGCGCCACCGAAATTCCTCCCGCAATTCTCGATATAAACAACTCTGTTCCTAAGGATATGTACGAAGAAAGCAAGAAACAGATAGGCGGCTACAAGTTTGAAGACCTCTGGATGGGATTCCACTGCGGAAATACGTCAGGCGCATGCCTTGTTCAGCCTGTAATGCAGTATCAATTAATTATGCACCGTCTTCAGGAACCGGGAAAAGATCCTAATGTAACAAGAGGCACTCTTGAAGGGCAGATTAAAGCAGGCCCGGTTACGGTTTTCAGAATCCAGTCTTCTGCAGAAGCAAAAATTCAGGCTTATGTTGCAAACGGCGAAGTGCTGAATATCAATCCTAAATCATTCGGATGCATAGGCGTATTTGCAGTTAATGAAATGGGGCGTTTCTACCGTCATGTTCTTCTCGAAAAACGTTTCCCGCACCATACCTCAATTGCATTCAAGCATGCAGGCAAATATCTCTTTGCAGCAAGCAAAATGCTTGGAGTTGAAAACGTTTATTATAATCAGCCGAAAGGAATGGCTTATCCTTCGGAAAATCCTTTTTAACAGGATGATATTGAGGGCGGGGAAATTTCCCCCCCCTCTTTATAGCCTATTTGTTCTTAATGTAATGCGCTTCAGAAATTGAATTTATATCTATTCTGGGGGAAAAATGAAAAAGTTTTGTAAATGCCTGGTTCTTTCAATATTTTTTGTTACAGCTCTTCATTATAATTTTGTTTATGCCGGAGATGTAAAGTGGAAGGCAAAATGGATTGCCGCCGCGCCGTCTCAGAAAGACTCTGTTAATACTTGGCTTTGTTTTAAAAAAGATTTTACCGTTGATAAAGCGCCCGCAAAGGTTACCGCCCTTATTGCGGCTGATACAAAATACTGGCTGTGGATTAATGGAAAAATGGTTCTCTTTGAAGGGGGGCTTAAGAGGGGGCCTAACCGGAACGACGGTTATTATGATGAGGTGGATATTGCAAAATATCTGAAAAACGGAAAGAACAGCGTTGCACTGCTTTTATGGTTCTTCGGTAAAGAGGGGTTCTCGCATAAAAACAGCGGCAAAGCCGGGTTGCTGTTCCAGTGCGCTGCGGATGGGTTTGAGCTTTTAAGCGATAATACATGGAAAGTAATTGAACATCCGGCATTCGGAATGTGCGGCGAACCTAAACCGAATTACCGCCTTCCTGAATCAAGCATATCGTTTGATGCGCGGAAAGATTTAGACGGCTGGTATATGCCCGGTTATAATGTATCGGGCTGGAAAAATGCAGTTGAAGCAGGCGCTCCTCCAACGGCGCCATGGAACAATCTTTATATCCGTCCTATTCCGCAATGGAAAAATTACGGTTTGAAAGAGTATAAAAACGGAAAAAATTTCCCTTTCGTTTCTGACGGAAATGTTATTGAACTATCTCTTCCTGCAAATCTTCAGGTCACTCCTTATTTAAAAATTGAAGCTCCCGAAGGAAAGACTATTGAGATTAAAACCGATAATTTTATGGGGGGCGGCGCTCCGAACGTAAAAGCGGAATATATTACTAAGCAAGGGGCGCAGGAATTTGAATGCTTCGGATGGATGAACGGGCATAAAGTTTTATATTCTATTCCTGCAGGGATTAAAGTATTAAAACTGATGTACAGGGAAACCGGATATAATACAGAGTTTGCGGGAAGTTTTACAAGCTCGGATGAATTTTTAAATAATCTCTGGAAAAAATCGCAGCGCACTCTTTATATAACTATGAGAGATAATTATTTCGACTGCCCCGACCGTGAACGCGCGCTCTGGTGGGGAGACGCGGTTAACGAAGGAGGGGAGTCTTTCTTTGCTCTTTCAACTTCATCGCATTTGCTTTTCCGCAAGGGAATGTATGAATTAATTAATTGGCAGAGAGAAGACAGCACGCTCTATTCACCGATTCCTGCGGGCAACTGGACTGCCGAACTTCCTTGCCAGATGCTTGCAAGCGTAGGCTATTACGGATTCTGGAATTACTACCTTAACACAGGCGACCTGGAAACAATAAAAGATTTATACGAAGGGGTTAAGAAATATCTTGCAATATGGAAACTAAGGCCGGACGGTTCCCTTGTTTACCGCAAAGGCGGATGGGCTTGGGGCGACTGGGGGGAAAATATAGATATAATCCTTCTCCAAAATGAATGGTATTATCTTGCGCTTAAAGGAATGATAAAAATGGCCTATGCAGCCGGCAAAAAAGAAGATGCGCTTTTTTATACGCAGAAAGCGGAAGCATTTGAAAAAGTTTTTGACAAATTGTTCTGGACGGGAGATTCTTACAGGCACTATGAATATAAAGGAAAAACAGACGACAGGGCGCAGGCTCTTGCAGTCGTAGCAGGGCTTGTTTCGCCTGATAAATACCCCGCTGTTCTTAAAGTATTGAAGACAACCGAATATGCCAGTCCCTATATGGAAAAATATGTGCTTGAAGCGTTGTTCCTTATGAAGTATGATGATTATGCCGTTGAAAGGATGAAGAAACGTTTCGGGCCTATGGTTAATAATAAAGATTATACAACTTTGTTTGAAGGATGGGGAATAGGGAAAGAAGGTTTCGGCGGCGGAACTATTAACCACGCGTGGAGCGGCGGCGGGCTTACAATACTTTCGCAGTATTTATGCGGAATTGCTCCGGCCGAACCGGGATACGGCAAAATAAACATTTTTCCTCAGCCCGCCGGTATTAAAAACGCTTCTGCGGCCGTTTCTTCGGTAAAAGGAATTATTAAAAGCGCATTTAAAAATGAAGATAAAAAGTTTTCTCTCGATGCGGAAATTCCAAAAGGCGTTTCGGCTGTTATAGGAATACCGGATAAAGGGTTTAAGACAATAAAACTTAATGGCGCGGTAATCTGGGAGAATGGAAAATATTTGAACGACAAACATGCATCGAAAAGCGGTGAAAAAAGAGAAGGCATTATTGCCTTCTCTGCCGCTTCAGGCAAATGGCGTTTTGAGGCAGTGAAATAGAAAATTTAAAAGAAATAAAGAGGAACAAAATGAAAGAATATTTACGCTCTTCTGCAATTGTTTTATTATTTCTGTTTTTTACGGGGGTTGTGTTTTGTCAGGGAACAGAATTGAATAAACTTACCGATAAGGACGTAGTTCAGCAGAAAGTCCCTTTTAAGGTAAAACAATTCGATATGAAAGATGTAAAACTTCTGGATGGAGAATTTAAAAAAGCTCTTGATGAAAATTATCAATATCTCATTAATATGGGAGTAAATAGAATACTTCATAATTTCAGGCTGAATGCCAAACTGCCTTCGAATGCAAAACCTCTCGGCGGATGGGAAGAACCCCGCGGTGAATTAAGAGGGCATTTCAGCGGCCATTTTCTAACCGCCTGCGCTCTTATGTATTCAAGCACAGGGGATAAAAGATTCCTCTCCAAAATCGATAGCCTTGTAAACGGCCTTGCGGAATGCCAGCAGGCGCTTGGTTCGAGCGGTTATTTAAGCGCTTACCCTGAGGAGTTTTTCGACCGCGTTGAAAACGGCAAACCTGTTTGGGCTCCGTATTATACTCTGCACAAGATATTCTCAGGATTAATAGATGTTTATACCCATACAGGCAATAAGAAAGCTCTTGAGATTGCCGAAAAAATGGGTCTGTGGGTTAAATCGAGAACGGATAAATTAAGCGATGCCCAAATTCAAAAAATGCTCCGGGTTGAATTTGGCGGAATGAACGATATGTTTTATAACCTTTATGCCGTTACAGGCAGGGATGTTTATTTAACTCTTGCAAAAAGGTTTGAAGATAAGTTTATTTTTGATCCTCTTTCGAACCATGAAGATAAATTGAAAGGGCTTCATGTAAACACTCAGATACCGAAGATTATCGGCGCGGCAAGAGCTTATGAACTTACCGGCAATAAATATTATGAAACAATTGCCAAATATTTCTGGAAAGAGATTACCGAGGCCCGCGCCTATGCAACCGGAGGCACAAGTAATTTTGAATACTGGCGTTCGGAGCCATATCATCTGTTCGATCAATTAAGTTCGGACGACCACGAGAACTGCTGCACTTATAACATGCTTAAACTTACAAGCCATTTGTTTGCGCTCGACGCAAAACCTGTTTATGCCGATTATTATGAAAGGGCTCTGTTCAATGGAATTATGGGTACGGAACATCCCGAAGTCGGCGGCGCTTTTATGTATTATGTGCCTATGCTTCCCGGTACTTGGAGAATATTCTGCGACCCCGAAGATTCTTATGTATGCTGCAGCGGAACGGGGATTGAATCTTTCGGAAAATTCGGCGACAATATTTATTTCCATAATGATGACGCCCTTTATATAAATCTTTTTATCGCATCGGAACTTAACTGGGATGAAAAAAGGCTTGTGCTTACACAGAAAACAAAATTCCCCGATGAACAGGGAACTACAATTACAATGAAACTCAAAAAAGCGTCTGAATTTACTATCAATTTACGAGTCCCTTATTGGGCTGAAAAGAATTATTCTGTAAAGATAAACGGCGTTGCGCAGTATTTATCGGCAAGCCCGTCAAGTTACCTGCAGATTAAAAGAGTATGGAAGAATAATGATAAAATTGAAATCTCCTTCCCGTTTGAATTGCATCTTGACAGAATGCCCGACTATCCGAACCGCGCTGCAATTATGTACGGCCCGGTTGTTCTCGCAGGAAAGCTCGGACTTAAACAAATGAATGAAGCAATGAAATTCGGAATGGGGGAAGACATTGAACGGTTAAGCAAGGAAGCGGCTGCTATTCCCGCGCCTAAATTTGTTACCGATGAAACCGATCTGAATAACTGGATAAAACCTGTAAGCGGGCAAAGTCTTACATTTAAAACTGTAAATGCCGGAAATTCCGGTGAAGTAACGCTGATCCCTTTTTACCGCTTATTCGGCGAAAGATACTCGGTCTATTTCGATATTTATTCGAAAGAGGAATGGAATAATTATCTGAGTAAGAAAATTAAAGTTCCAGCCGGCTCAATTGATAAATTCGTATTCGGCGATAAATTCTCAAACGATGAACATAACTATCAGGCCTGGGTTGCCGAAAAAGGGGAACAGGATGGTAGAAAGTGGGTCAAATCAAAATCATGGTTCCGCTTCGAAATGAATATTGTTCCCGATAAACCGGTTATACTTACAACAACATATTACGGTGATGAAAGCGCTTCGGAATATTTTATTCTGATAGACGGAATTAAGATGCCGACAAATAAAGTTGAAAAACACGGCGATGGATTCTATACTGTTGATTACGAATTGCCTTTTGAAATGACGAAAGGGAAAGAAAGAATCGGCATTCAGTATAAAGTCCCTTCGAGAAGAAGAGACGTAGCCATCGGGCAGACAACGGTGGAAAAAGAATTATCGAAGTTTGAAACTCCAAGGTTATTTGAATGCGAAACAAAAGTAAAATAAACAGCATTAGAAGATGAAAAGAATATCGGCATTAATATTTCTTCTTCTTTTACAGTTGTTTAGTCAGTCAGGTCTTAAGGCGCAGGATTTAAAAAAGACTGCGCCTGTTCCTCCGATGGGATGGAACAGCTATGATTGTTACGACTGGCGGATAAATGAAATGGAGTTTAAAGCAAATGCTGATTATATGGCAGATAAACTACTCCAGTATGGATGGCAGTATGCAGTAATTGATTACCTCTGGTTTCATATCGATAAAGACGGTGCGCTTCCGGTCAAACAGAGAAAACAGGCGTCGAGGTATCTGAAATATGAACAGAATGGCAGGCCTGCCGATTCCATTGCAATTGATAAATACGGAAGGCTTTTACCGGATGAAATAAGGTTCCCATCCGCCGCGGGAGGAAAAGGTTTTAAGCCGCTTGCAGATTATGTCCACAGTAAAGGCCTGAAATTCGGCATTCATATAATGCGGGGTATTCCGAGGTATGCGGTATATTATAATCTCCCGGTCGAGGGTACAAAATACAGGGCTAAGGATATAGCCGATACGAATGATGTATGCCCCTGGGAAAACACTATGTTCGGCATCGATTACAGAAAACCGGGAGCGCAGGAATATTATAATTCCCTGATTGAAATGTATGCCGGGTGGGGAATCGATTTTATTAAAGCCGATGATGAAATGACCCCCTATTTCCATCAGGAGGAAATACAGCTTTTAGTTAACGCAATTAAAAAGTGCGGAAGGCAGATTGTATTAAGTCTCTCTCCCGGCAGCGTCCCTTTCAGCAGAGCCGGTTTTCTTGCGCGAAACGTAAATATGTGGAGAATATCGGATGATTTCTGGGATGATTGGCAAAGCCTTAAAGAAAAATTTGCGCTGCTTAATGCCTGGTCGAATTATATAAAACCGGGAAGCTGGCCCGATGCCGACATGCTTCCGGTAGGGCATCTTTCTTTGAATAATACCCCGGTTGGAAAAGAAAGAACATCCCGTTTTACGAAAGCAGAGCATTATACTCTTATGACTCTCTATTCAATCGCGAGGTCTCCATTATTCATCGGTTCGGATCTTCCAACTATGCCTGATTCAACATTATTATTCCTTACAAACAAGGAAGCGCTTGAAGTTAATAAGAACAGCGCGGGGAACAGGCTTGTTTATAAATTGTGGGAAGAAAAAATAATGTGGATAGCCGAAGAACCGGCAACCGGAGATAAATATCTTGCGCTTTTTAATGTGGGGGATAAAGAACAGAAAATTACATTTGAATTTAAATACGAAAATCTGAAAGGGAAATATATAATAAGAGATTTATGGAACCATAAAGAAGCCGGAACTTATGAAAAGGAATTCGGAGTAAACCTTCCCCCGCACGGCGCCGGTTTATACAGATTGAAAAAAGTAAAATAAAATATTTTATAATAGATAACAGGAACAAAAATGAAAAAAGCAGGCTTGATTTTTTTAACGGTTCTTTACTGTTTTTTTAATTCTCTCCTTTTTTCTCAGGTGAAAATATCGCTTGATGTTGAAAAGGCAAAGACAAAAATAAACAAAGAAATTTACGGGCATTTTGCCGAACATCTCGGCAATTGCATTTACGGGGGTATTTATGTAGGTGAAAATTCAGGCATACCGAACACGCGCGGCATAAGGAATGATGTGATAAAAGCTTTAAAAGATATCAGCATTCCGGTAATCCGCTGGCCGGGAGGATGCTTTGCCGATACTTATCACTGGAAAGACGGAATAGGGCAGAAGAAAAGCCGTCCTAAAATGCTTAATGTGCATTGGGGCAAAGTTGTTGAGGATAACAGTTTCGGAACAAATGAGTTTATGGATTTATGCGAGCTTATTGGAGCCGAACCATATATTTCGGCAAATGTCGGAAGCGGAACAGTGCAGGAAATGCAGGAATGGGTTGAATATCTCACTTCCGATGACGATGTGCCTATGGCTAACCTGAGAAGGCAGAATGGAAGAGAGAAAGCATGGAAAGTTAAATACTGGGGAGTCGGCAATGAATCGTGGGGATGCGGCGGCGAAATGAAACCGGAATTCTATTCCGATCTTTACAGAAGATTTGCAAGTTTCTGCTTTAATTACAGCGGCAACAAATTATTTAAAATTGCTTCGGGTTCTAATTCTTTCGATTATGATTGGACAGAAACATTAATGAAAAACATTCCTGCTTGGCAGATGCAGGGATTATCGCTGCACTTCTATTCTGTCATCGATTGGTCAAAGAAAGGTTCGGCAACTCAATTCGATGTTAATGACTGGTACTCTCAGCTTAGTTTTGCTCTTCAGATGGATGAATTAATTGCCAAGCATTCAGCTATCATGGACAAATACGATAAGGATAAGAGAATCGGTTTAATGGTTGATGAGTGGGGTACATGGTGGGATGTTGAGAAGGAAACAAATTCGAGCTTCCTTTTCCAGCAGAGTTCTCTCCGCGATGCTATGACCGCAGGTTCTAACCTTAATATTTTTAATAATCACGCCGATAGAGTTAAGATGGCCAACATTGCTCAGACCGTTAATGTGCTTCAGGCTATGGTACTTACAAAAAATGAACAAATGATTCTTACTCCTTCTTATTATGTTTTTAAAATGTTCAAAGTCCATCAGGATGCAAACCTGATTCCGGCTGTTATTACCGATGTGCCTGTATATAATAAATATAATGAGAAAGTCCCTTTGGTTAATGCTTCCGCCTCGATTAATAAAGATGGAGAAATCAATATTACAATCTGTAATCTTGATGCAGAAAAAGGACAGCAGATTCAAATTGATTTGAAAGGAGCCGCAGCTAAGAAAATTACCGGGCAGATTATTACCGGCGAAAAAATTAATTCTTTCAACGATTTCGGCAAACCGGAAGAAGTATCTCTGAAACCGTTTAACGGATTTAAAGAAAACGGAAAGACTATTGGAGTCAATATGCCTTCTAAATCCGTTATACTTCTTACGATTGCTAAATAACATATTCTAAGGGGCGCTGATAAAGGCCGGATTTATACTATCCGGCCTTTTTTATTTATATTCCTGTGCAGAAATTTCAAGCTAAAATTATAGATTTAGAACAGTAAAATTCCGCTTTCATAAAAAAGGATTGACAATGAAAAATATCCCCGGATTGTTCCTTGCTCTGGCAATGCTTGTTTATCCCGCAGGAATATTTTCCCAGGATCCGGCAAACTTTAAAAGAAGTCTTCATTATACAAGAGCCGGGGCTGAATACTGGTACCGTATGGAAAACGGGGGTTTTGAAAACCTTACCAAGATGGAAATATCCAAAGACTGTATGAATTGCCATTCGAGGGAAAATGCAAGGGGAAATGCAATTATCCATGATAAATATGAGCCCTCATGTTTCGACTGCCACGACGGCGGCCCTAAAAACAGCGTTAATAATCAGGCTTGCCTTAACTGCCACAGCCATCAAACAGCAGAATTTTCCGTTACGAACGATGTCCACAGGGCTAAAGGAATGATCTGCATTGATTGCCATACAAAATACGATATGCACGGAAACGGAAGCGAACTCAGGTCTCTTTATGAAGGATCAATTGAAAAGACATGCGAAACGTGCCACGAAAATATTAAACAAAGCGTTTCCCACACGGTTCATAACGGCAGTCTCGATTGTTCCGCCTGCCACGTCAGTTCGCAGGTTACCTGTTTCAACTGCCATTTTGAATCGGGGAAAATTAATTCAGGGCTTTACGGATATGTCCTTCTTGCGCGTAATTCATATACAAAAAAAGTTCAGGCTGCTAATTATATGGGGCTTACTTTCAAAGACAGGACTTTTCTGGTAATCGGCCCATACAAGGCTCATTCGGTAACAAAGGAGGGGAGGAAATGCAGCGATTGTCACAACAATGCGGCGTTGCAAAAATATTTAAAGACCGGAAAAATAAATCTGACTTACTGGGATGAACAAAGCGGAAAAGCTGCTGCCGTTAAGGGGGTTATTCCGGTTCCGGGGGACTGGAAAAAAGCCATTACTGCCGATTTTGTTTATTATGATGAGTCGAAACTTAAGAATAACGGGTGGTCTCTTCTTAAAAGGGGAATTGATAAAATTCAGATGATGTTTCTTGAACCTCTGGATGATAAATCTATTAAAAAATTGAATCTGAAACATTGAAACGCATTATTGTATATTTTTAATTAATTTTCAAAAAAAGTTATACATTAAAAAAAAATATTCATAAATTTCTGGTGGAGAAAATATATTCCTTTTAGTTATTAATATGCGCTTAAGGAGAAACTATAATTAAAAATAGGGGGGGATGATGAAAAACCTATTTATTCTGATTATTTTATTTCCGATGTTGCTGGCGGCGCAGGCGCCGTTAAAACCTGTTTTCACAAATACGCCGCCGAAAATTGACGGCATCCTCGATGATGAAATCTGGAAGACCGCTCCGAATATAACCGGGTTCAAAACCTTTTCACCCGATTTCGGAAAAGACCTTTCGGAAAACACTGTGGTTTATATGTGTTACGATAAAGAGAATATTTATTTTGCATATAAATGTTACGATAAAGAACCGGAGAAAATAAAAGCATCTTTAACCAACCGCGATAATATGCAGCAGGACGACTGGATCTGCCTTAATCTCGATACATTCAACGACCAGCAGACTTTATGCGCATTTTATGTAAACCCTTTCGGCATTCAGGCCGATAGCAAAGCTATTGGCAACAGTGAAGATACGGGGATTGATTTTGTCTGGTACAGCGCAGGCAAAATTGTAAATGACGGCTATAATGTAGAAATGCAGATACCCTTAAAAAGCTTAAGGTATGCAAATACAAATCCTGTTGAAATGGCTGTGTATTTTGAAAGAAGAATTTCGAGGAAAGGAGAGCAGGGGACTTATCCGGGAATGGATGCCGCCAAAGGGTACGCTTTCATGACGCAATTAATGCCGATGTTCTATAGCGATGTTGAACATTATACTCTTTTCGAAATTATGCCCGCCGTTACTTTCAGTCAGCAGTATGCCTCCGATAAAGGGGAATTAAAAATAAATGATATCAAAAGAGATTTCGGCTTTAATACAAAATACGGAATCACTTCCGACCTTGTTCTTGACGGAACATATAACCCCGATTTCAGCCAGATTGAGTCCGATGCCGGGCAGGTGGATATTAATTTAAGATACAGTCTATACTACGCTGAAAAACGCCCTTTCTTTCTTGAAGGAAGGGAAAACTTCGTATTCGGGGGAACAAGCCAGACAGCTGTGGATCCCGTAGTATCGCTTGTGCATACGAGAACTATCATTGATCCGCTGGTAGGAATAAAACTTTCGGGAAAATTATCTTCGCAGGGAACAATCTCTGCAATTTATGCGCTTGATGAAAAGATTGCTACATCAACCGATAAAGGGAAATATGCCCATTTCCCTATTATACGATATAAATATGCTTTGAATGACGACAGTTATATCGGCCTGCTTGCGGCTTCTAAAGAAGAAGAAGTTGAAACTGTTTCCGATACTCCGGCTGAAGCGGATGCCTACAACAGAATTGGCGGAATAGACGGGCAGGTGCGCGTTACAGATTCAGGGCTAATTGATTTCGGAGGGACTTTCTCAATTTCAAAAGATGCTTTTGATGATGAAACATTTAAAGGGCATAACCTCAGCATTAAGTTTTACAACAGCACAAGAGATATGGATTATTATATGCACGTTAAAAATGTCTCTGAAAATTTCAGGGCGGATATGGGGTATGTAACCCGCACAGGCGTTCTTACCGCCGCAGGATTAATTAAACCCAAATTTTATCCGCAATCCGATTTCTTCAGAAGAATTGATTATGATTTATTTACATCGCAGACAAAAGATGAAATTTATAATAAATGGGAGACTTACAATTTTACTTCCCTCCTTTTTTATCTTCCCGGGAATTTAATGTTTCGCTTCAGATATATTTATTCAAGCGAAATTTATCTCGGAGAGAAATTTGACACAGGAGGGGTTGAAGCAATATTTGCGGGGTGGCTCGATAAGAAATTCTATCTTACCTGGACTTACAGGCATCTCGATGCCGTTTATTATTCTGCCGCTCCGTTTCAGGGATACAGCAACCTGCTTGTTTCTCAAATTACCTATCAGCCGTCCGATAAGTTGAATGCCGCAGTATATTTTACCTACAGCGATTTCAGACGCGATTCCGACGATGCTATGGTATATAATTATCCTATTCTGCGTACAAAACTTTCTTATCAGCTCAACCAGTTCCTCTTTTTCAGGGGAATATTTGAATATAATGATTACCGTAAAAGAATGCTTTCCGATCTGCTGGCATCGTTTACATATATACCCGGCACGGTTATTCACCTGGGATATGGTTCAATTTTTGAAAGACTGGAATGGGATGGAGCAAATTACCGCTCTGCAGATAATTTTATTGAGACAAAACGCGGGTTGTTCTTTAAAGCTTCTTATCTGTGGAGAATATAATTTTCTTGATGGGCAATTCATAGCGGCCAGGTTCGCGGCCTGACCCTCCTGCGCACTGCTTTATCTGCTTGCTTCGGCATCCAGAGTGATACCGGGTAATTAATTTTTTAATCTCTCCCTTAAAGGATAATTTTTGACTTGTTTTTGTAAAATAATTTTAGCAAAATAGTAATCGATAAAGTAAAGCATTAATTCAATGGGCGTTTTTTAACAACATAATGAGGGCGTTATGAAAAAATTATTTCTATTTGTATTTCTGTTTTCTTTGTTTGCTTCTTTCTCATCAACGATGGCTCAGAATACAGTGACTGCTACTTGGGCATTGAGTACAGCCGCTAAGAGGAGTGTTGCAATATCAGGCGCGGCTATAGCCGATTCGCAAAAAATATCAAAGGCTTATGTTATCAGGGATTACTCGGGCACAAGCAGCAGCCAGAGGGTTTACTGCACAGGGAGCGGGCTTGGTTACTGGCCTAATTATACAACTCAAATCGATTCCTGTTATACCGAATTTGTCCTTTATCCCGCTTCCGGGGTTACATTAAATATTACTGAAATATCAATGTCAATAGGAAACAGCGGAGGCTCGAGCAATTTAAGAGCTAACATTTATTATTCGCTCGATAATTTTGCTACATCAACTGCGCTTGCGCAAACTGTTGTGCTTCCGAGCAGCGCGCTTACAGCTCAGGCGTTTACAACTAATATTGACGTAGGTTCTTCGGGGGCTCTTTATGTAAGAGTATATCCATGGCTGAACGGCGGCGTTGCAAGCGGAAAATATTTCAACATTCAAAATGTTGTTATTAAGGGGACATCATCCGGCACTGCTACTGTTTCGCTCGCGACTTTAACTACAACTGCAATAACAAGTATTTCTACTACAACAGCTTCCGGCGGAGGGAATATTTCTTCAGACGGCGGGGGGGCAATTACCGAAAGAGGAGTATGCTGGAATATTACCGGGTCTCCTACGGTATCCGACGGTAAAACTTCCGACGGAACCGGAACTGGAATCTTTACAAGTTCAATTGCCGGATTAAGTCCCGGATCAACTTATTATGTAAGAGCGTATGCCGTTAACAGCGCGGGCGCTGCTTATGGAAATGAAGTGTCTTTTACTACTCTTGATTCTCTTTCAGTCCCTACAGTTACAACTTCTGCAATAACGGATATTCTTACAACGACTGCAACGGGGGGCGGCAGCGTTACATTCGACGGAGGTACTACGGTAACCGAAAAAGGAATATGTTATAACAAAACAGGCGCTCCTACCGTCGCCGATTCAAAAACATCCGACGGTTCGGGGCTTGGAACATTTTCAAGTTATCTTGCCAATCTTACTCAGAATACGAAATATTATGTGAGAGCTTATGCTGTAAATTCGCAGGGAACCGCCTATGGGGAAGAAGTTAATTTTACTACAGCAATACCTATGGAAAATGTGCGCAAAGTAGTAGCCGCAGACGGAACCGGGGATTATACAACCGTTCAGGCAGCTTTTGACGCCGTTCCTGAAAACTATACCGGCACATGGACTATCTATGTAAAAGCAGGAACTTATTATGAAAAACTTCTTCTTTCATCTAAAAAAATAAATGTTCTTCTTCAAGGGGAAGACAGAGACAATACTATTCTTACTTATGATGATTATAGCGGCAAGGTTGTTAACAGCGTTACTCTCGGCACTTCTACAAGTTACAGCGCAGCTATCGATGCTAATGATTTTCAGGCGAAAAATATAACCTTTCAAAATACATCAACGGCGGCGCAGGCTGTGGCATTGCGTTCAAACGGAGACAGGCAGATATATAACAACTGCAAGATAATAGGTTATCAGGATACATATTATGCATGGGGCGGTTCAACGCCGGGAAGAATATATATGCTTAACTCTTATATAGAGGGGACTGTCGATTTTATTTTCGGGCGCGATATTGTCGTCTTCAGCAACTGTACAATTAATTGTATAAGAAACAGCGGCACTTTAACAGCCGCGAGCACAGAATCAACTTACAGCTACGGACTGGTATTTCTTAATTGCACAATTACAGCTCCGTCATCAGGATATGACGGCAACGCCATTACGTCATTCTATCTCGGAAGGCCCTGGCAAAATTCGCCCCGGACGGTATTTATCAATTGTGTTGAACCGGATGTCCTTAATTCAGACGGATGGCTTTCCTGGAATGTTACCCCTGCATTATATGCCGAATATAACTGCTCAGGCTCCGGGTACAAGCCTTCTTCCCGCGTGTCTTGGTCAAGCCAGCTTACTGCCGCAGAAGCAGCTCAATATACAATTCAGAATATTTTTGCCAAGGCTTCGGGTATTGGAGCTGCGGACTGGAATCCTGAAACACTAGTCGGGATTGAAGACGATGCTAAAGGAAATCGGCTGCCTGTCTCAATCAGTCTAAATCAGAATTATCCGAACCCGTTCAATCCCGAAACAATCATTTCATATTCACTTCCTAAATCTTCGCATGTAAAGCTTATCGTTTATGATATTATAGGAAGAGAAATTGCTGTACTGGCAAATGAAGAAATGAGCGCCGGAACGCATCAGGTTAAATTCAGTCTTGCAAGCGGGAAAATTGCAAGCGGAGTATATTTGTACAGGCTTATTACGGATAATTATGTTATCTCAAAAAAGATGATGGCAATTAAATAGATGAATAATTATAAGGGAATTAAATATTTCCTCTCCGTAATGCTCTTGTTTCAAATTGCGGGACAGGTGTTGAACGGACAAAATAAACCGGATGCCGGAGCTAAAAACGAATTCTATTCAAATCCGATTCTGCACGCCGATTATTCCGATCCTGATGTTATTAGGGTAGGGGATGATTATTTCTTAGTGTCTTCCAGTTTCTCTAATTTTCCAGGGCTTCCGGTGCTTCAATCAGAAGACCTTATAAACTGGAGGATTATCTGCAACGCAGTTGAATATTATCCCGCCGAAGGTTTTGAGAAACCGGGACACGGCAACGGCATCTGGGCTCCCTCAATAAGATATAATAACGGGGAGTTTTATATTTATTTCGGCGATCCAGACAATGGTATTTTTATGACGAAAGCAAAAGAGGCGCACGGCCCATGGTCTCCTTTAAGGCTGATTAAAAAAGCAAAGGGATGGATTGATCCCTGCCCATTCTGGGATGATGATGGAAACGCCTATCTTATTCATGCATGGGCAAACAGCAGGGCGGGAATTAAAAGCATCCTTACTCTGAATAAAATGAATTATGCCGGAACCGAAATTACCGATGAAGGCATGATGATTTTCGACGGAAGGAATACTCAGCCTACTATTGAAGGCCCAAAACTTTATAAGCATAACGGATATTATTATATTTTCGCTCCGGCAGGAGGAGTGAAACAGGGCTGGCAGACGGTTCTGCGTTCAAATAATATCTACGGCCCTTATGAAGAAAAAATTGTGCTTGAACAGGGAGGCACAAAAATTAACGGCCCGCATCAGGGAGCATGGATAACCACCCGGAAAGGAGAAGACTGGTTTATTCATTTTCAGGATAAGGGCGCTTACGGAAGAATTATTTATCTCGAACCTTTGAAATGGGAGAATAACTGGCCGGCAATTGGAATCGATTATGACAAAAACGGCATTGGCGAACCAGTTGCGCAGTACAAGCTTCCTTGCCCTGAATACAGCAATGGAATTGAAACTCTCGCATCGGACGATAAGTTCAATAATAATAAACTTGGTTTGCAGTGGCAATGGCAGGCTAATTACAAAAATGAATGGTATTCGCTCGAAGCAAATTCCGGTTATCTAAGGCTGTTCTGCATTCCTTTGCATGCGGATTGTAAAAATTTATATGATGCGCCCAATCTCCTAATGCAGAAATTTCCCGCTGAATTATTCAAAGTCTCCGCGAAAATTAAATTGAATGGAAAAGCGGCAGGGGATAAAGCCGGGCTGATTATATTCGGAACGGACTATGCATATATTGCTGTTGAAAAAACGGAAAAAGGTTTTAAAATAACAGAAGCATCCTGTCTTCAGGCCGACAAAGGTTCTACTGAGACAGTGGATGAAGGATATAATATTCGGGGGAATGAAGTCGTTTTATATGTTTCAGTTGCCGAAGGGGCGGTTTGTTCATTTGCGTATTCTGAAGATGGGATTAAAATAATTCCGGCAGGCAAACCTTTTATAGCAAAACCGGGCAGATGGATAGGGGCAAAGACAGGTCTATTTGCGCTTTCCAAATTAACCGGATTAAAAAATAGTTTTGCAGATATTGACTGGTTCAATGTTGAAAAATAATATCGGCGGTGATTTATGAAAAAATATTTAATGTTATTCCTTTTGCCGGCATTGTTAACGGCGCAGGAAAAAATTGTTAAAGATACTTCATTCACGCTTTCTTCATCCGCTCAGAAAACAGTAAAAGATTATCCCGATGCAAAGCCGGTTGAATTTAAATTGCCCGCTAACGTTAAAGCGGTATATAACCTTGTTTATTCGGGAAAGAATCTTCGCCTTGATCTGTTCCTTCCGAAGAAAGCAAAAAAGAACGGTTATCCTCTTGTAGCGCTTATTCATGGCGGGGGATGGCGTTCGGGGGATAAAACAATGGATCATCCCCTTGCTTCGGTTATTGCTTCTTATGGATATGCCGCCGCCGCAGTTGAATACAGGCTTTCCACGGAGGCATTGTACCCTGCCGCAATTTACGATGTAAAAAACGCAGTCGGATGGCTTAAGAATAATGCCGCCAAATATAATATCAATCCCGATAAAATAGTTTTAATGGGAAGTTCCGCCGGAGGACAGATTGCCGCGCTTGCAGGCGCTACAACAGGAATAGAAAAATTTGAAAAAGGGGTTGATAAAAAAAACAAAGGGGTGAAGATAAGTGCTGTTATAGATCTTGACGGCGTATTTGATATGACGACTCCGGCTGAAAGCGGCAAAGATACCATCCCCTCAAAACCTTCCGCCGTTAAACAATGGCTCGGAGTTAAATATGCCGATAACCCCTCTCTCTGGATTGAAGCGTCGCCCCTTACATATATTAATAAAGATACTCCGCCTATTCTTTTCATCAACAGTTCATGGCCCCGTTTTCATGCCGGGAGAGATGAAGCGATAGAAATTATGAGTAAGATGAATATTTATACCGAAGTGCATACAATTCCCGGTACGCCTCATCCGTTCTGGCTTTTCCATCCCTGGTTTGAAAAAGTTATAGAATATATAACTCCGTTTTTAGAAAAAGTTCTGAAGTAATTTATATCCTCTGTTAATGAATATTGACAAAAACGAAAATTTTCCGCAAATTAAGTAAGCGTTTAAGTAAACAATAAAGTTCTTTGTCGGTTTTGCGCTGCTATATTATGCAAAAAATCAGTTTTATTGCTTGTTATGGATTTGTTTTGCTGTTATTGGCAAATATCCATATTACATGGAAAAAATTGTTTTACTCTCCTGATTGCCGGATTAAAAACGGGGGGAACTGAGGATATTCAGAAGTGCAAAAAACTTTCATTTTTTGTTCATCGGAAACAGGAAATATAAAATAAGAATTTATAAATTATAAGGTAATAAAAAATGTTCCCAGTAAAAGAAAAAGCAAAGTTTATGAGAATAAACACTATACTATTTATTTCTCTGCTTACGGCGGTTACATCTTTTTCTGTTTCGTATGCCGCGCCTGCCGATTCTCTTAAAACAAAGAACGGAAAAAAATGGCCGCAAAGAATTGCCGACTCTTTTATTAAAAGGCATCCTGCCGATGTTATAAATGATACTGTTTATAATAATAAATGGACGTATGATCAGGGAGTGTTTCTTGAAGCATTAAGACAGGTCTATCAAAAAAGCGGCGATAAGAAATATTTCGATTATATCAAGACAAACATCGATATGTTCGTTCAGCCTGACGGCAATATAAAAACATATAAAATATCTGAGTTTAATATTGATAATGTGAACACGGGCAAATCTCTTTTATTCCTGTATTCAAAGACAAAAGAAGCCAAATATAAAATTGCAGCTGATTCTTTAAGAAAACAGCTTGCAAATCAGCCGCGTACAAAGAGCAATGGTTTCTGGCACAAGAAAATATATCCTAATCAGATGTGGCTCGACGGCCTGTATATGGGAGAACCGTTCTATGCCCAATATTCAAAGCTGTTTAATAACTCTAAAGATTTTGATGATATTGCGCGCCAGTTTATTCTTATCGAAAAACAGACGAGAGATGAAAAAACGGGACTCTTATACCATGCATGGGATGAAAGCCGCCAGATGAAATGGGCTGACCCGGAAACGGGAAGAGCTCCTAATTTCTGGAGCCGTGCTATGGGATGGTACGCTATGGCGCTGGTTGATATTCTCGATTTTTTTCCTGCCAAGCATCCTCAGAGAACAGATATTATTAAAATACTGCAAAGGCTTGCCGATGCGCTTATGAAAGCGCAGGATAATAAAACCGGCTTGTGGTATCAGGTGACAAATATGCCCGATAGAAAAGGGAATTATCTTGAAGCTTCGGCTTCTTGCATGTTTGCCTACGCTTTTGCTAAAGGAGCAAACAAAGGTTATCTGAATAAAAAATACCTTGTCGCCGCTAAAAAAGCATTCGAAGGAATTATTTCAAATCTCGTTACAATTGGAAAAGATGATACAATTGATTTGCATCAGACATGCAAGAGCGCAGGGCTTGGGGGAAATCCCTACAGGGATGGAAGTTTTGAATATTATGTAAACGAACCGAAAAGAACAAATGACCTTAAAGGATACGGCCCGTTTATTATGGCTGCAGTTGAATTGGAAAAAGCAAAAATCAGTAAATAATCTATGAGCGTTAAAATGAAATTTAATCCGGTTAAATCCTCTTTCATATTGTTTCTATTAACAATATCTCTGTCTTTGCTGGCATTTTTATTCTCATCGAAACAGACTGTTTATTTAATAGGCGATTCAACCTGCGCTAATAAATCCCTAGATGATAATCCGGAGAAAGGATGGGGGCAATTAATACAGAATTTTTTCAATGAAAATGTAATATTTGAAAATTATGCAGTTAACGGAAGAAGCACAAAAAGTTTTAGGGATTTGGGGCATTGGCAGAATGTTTATGATAAATTAAAGCCCGGCGATTATGTATTTATCCAATTCGGCCATAACGACGCAAAAATTTCCGATACTTCGCGCTATGCCGAAGCTCATACTGCATACAAACAGAATCTTATCCGTTATATAAATGAAATACGTTCGAAAGGCGCCTTTCCTGTTCTGCTCACTCCGGTAAATAGGCGTAAATTTGATAAAGAAAGCAGGTTTATAGATCAGCATGCCGATTATCCTTCGGTTGTAAGAGAAGTTGCGGGTGAATTTAAAGTCCCTTTTATTGATGTGCATAAAAAAAGCATGGAGTTGTTTGCAAAGCTTGGGCCGGAAGAAACGAAAAAGATATTTCTTCATGTTGAAAAAGGAAAATATAAAACATTCCCCGACGGAAAAGAGGATGATACTCATTTTACCCGTTATGGCGCTCTGATTGTCGCTAAAATGGTTGTTGAAGGAATCAAGGAGCTTAATCTTCCATTTACAGGAAGTTTAGTCGAATTGCCCGGTTTCTCGGATGAGGCAAAAGGGAAGGTTGTTGCTCTTGATTACTTTTTCAATCACGAATTAAAAAAGGATAATACAGGCAAAGAGAACCAGTATCATTATATCTGGGAAGACAGGGAAAATTCCGGTTTCAGCATACTGGGCAATCTTATTGAAAATATGGGGGCGGAGTTATATGAAGTGCGCGGCGCTCCGGTATTCGATGAACTTAAGAAAGCAAGTTTGTATATTATTGTCGATCCTGATACTCCGAAGGAAACAGCGCAGCCGAACTACATTGACGCCGGATCAATTGCCGAAATTGAAAAATATGTTGCTTCCGGGGGCGTTCTTCTTCTTCTCGGAAATGACGCCGGTAATTGTGAGTTTGAAAATTTCAATAAGCTCTCGGAAAGATTCGGAATCTGCTTTAATGAAGTGAGTCTTAACCGGGTTGAAGGGACTAAATATGAAATGGGAAAAATAGATAAATTTCCCGATCACCCGTTGTTTAAAAACCTTAAGCAGATTTACCTGAAAGAAATTTCCACCTTGAAACTTTCGGCGCCTGCTTTTCCTGTTCTCGAAAACAACGGCAATGTTATAATGGCAGGAGCAAAAATAGGAAATGGATTTGTTTTTGCCGTCGGCGATCCATGGATTTATAACGAATATATAGACCACAGAAGGCTGCCGGAGGAGTACCAGAATTACCGGGCGGCTGAAAATTTATTTTCGTGGCTTCTCGGATTAAGTAAAAAAGTAAGGTAAAATGAATTTTAATTAGCGGGGATTTAATGAAATCCAGAATAATTTCAGCGTCAATATTTTTTCTTCTTCTGTGTTATTTAATTTCCGCCCAGCCGGGCAAATCTGTTTTTACACATTTATATAAAGACCTGCCATTTAAAATGAAAATGTTAACCGTTCCTAAATTCCCCGATAAGAATTTTAATATAAAAGATTACGGCGCAGTTGGGGATGGTGTTACTTTGAATACAAAGGCATTTGAAAAAGCTATTTCGGAATGTTCAAAGAACGGCGGAGGTAAAGTAATCGTGCCCGCGGGTATATGGCTGACCGGGCCTATATATTTAAAAGATAATATAAATCTCTATCTTGAAAGCGGTGCGTTTATTCAGTTTACAGGAAATATTAATGATTATCCATTAATAAACAGCAATTGGGAGGGATATGACCAGTTCAGGTGCGCTTCACCCATTATGGGAAGAAACCTTACCAACGTGGCTATAACCGGGAAAGGCATAATAGACGGCGCTGGGCAAGTCTGGCGGCCGGTGAGTAAATATAAGCTTACAGCAAATGAATGGAAAACTCTTATAAAATCAGGCGGTGTGCTGGACGGGAAAGGGGAAGTCTGGTGGCCTTCAAAAGAAGCTCTGGACGCTTCTACTCTTATGCCGGTTCTTAAAGAAAAAAATGAAAAACTTACAAAGGAAGAGGCCGAAAAATATAAACTCTTCTTCAGGCCGGTTCTGCTTAGTTTCATTGAATGCAAAAATGTATGGCTCGACGGAGTTACTTTCCAAAATTCTCCGGCATGGAATCTGCATCCTCTATTATGTGAAAATGTTATTGTAAGCAATCTGAGTGTAAGAAATCCGGCATATTCGCAGAACGGGGATGGAATTGATATTGAATCGTGCCGGAATACAATCGTTTACAATTGCAGTTTTGATGTCGGCGATGATGCTATCTGTATAAAATCGGGGCGCGATGAAGAAGGAAGAAAAAAAGGAAGGCCGACCGAAAATTTAATTATATCTGATTGCGTTGTTTACAGGGGACATGGCGGAGTCACTGTCGGAAGCGAAATGTCGGGCGGCGTTAAAAATATGAAAGTTGATAATTGTAATTTCATCGGGACAGATGTGGGACTGCGTTTCAAGAGCAAACGGGGAAGAGGAGGCATTGTAGAAAATATATGGATAAGCAATATCTTTATGAAGGATATTCCAACAGACGCCCTGAGTTTCAATTTGTATTACGGGGGAGTAGCTCCTGCCGAGGATAAATCAGCCGATGAAAAAATGAAGAACTCACAAATGATAAAAGCGGATGAAACGACTCCGGCATTCAGGAACATTTTTATGAAGAATATTTTCTGCAGCGGCGCAAAAGATGCGGTTATTTTACAGGGGCTTCCTGAAATGCCTATTAAAAATATTCAAATTGAAAATGTCGTCTTTAATTCCGAAAGAGGAATTTCAATTTATGACGCGGAAGGTATAAAAATTAAAAAAGCAAAAGTAACATCCTCATCTCCTATTGTTAAAGTTTATCAATCTGTTGGAGTTGTGCTTGATGATGTTGAAGCGGGTGAAAACGCAGATACGTTTATTTCTCTTCAGGGCGCAAAAACTAATAACATTATCCTAAAAGGAAATGGGGCTGATGCGAATTACCGTAAAGCGCGTTTATCAGGTGAAGTGGCTAAGGATGTTTTAAAGGTTCAATAAATCATGAAGAAAGTAGCCCTATTTATAGCGATAATTTATCTATGGCAGTTAAATTCTTTTGCTTCTGAAAAAAGATTTATAACTGTCGCCGCCGACGGCTCCGGAGATTTTAAAACAATTACCGAAGCGGTGCATTCTCTGCCGGCCTTTAATTATCAGAGAACAACTATCTTTATAAAAAATGGAATTTACAATGAAAAGATCAGGATTGAAAAAGATTACATTACGTTAAAAGGGGAAGACAAAGAAAAGACTGTAATTTCGTTTTCGCAGCTGCGAAGCGATTGGGATGCAAAAAAAGATTCTATTGGCCCCGCGGTAATTAATATATATGCCGATGATTTTATTATGGAAAACATTACGGTAGAAAATACGCAGCCCGAAATTGGCCCGCATGCTTTTGCGGTACTGGGTTTCGGTACGCGGACAATTATTCTGAACTGCATTCTGAAAAGCAGGGGGGCAGATACGGTTTCCTTATGGAATAATAAAAATGGAATGTATTATCATTCCAATTGTTATTTTGAAGGGGCTGTCGATTTTGTCTGCCCGCGCGGCTGGTGTTTTATTAAAGATTCGCGTTTCTATGAGATTAAAAAGACTGCCGCTATCTGGCATGCAGGCGGGGATGATATCAAACAGAAATTTGTAATCGTAAACTCTTCTTTCGACGGTATTGAAGGATGGGAACTAGGAAGGCATCACTACGAAGCTCAATTCTTTCTTATCAATTGTACTTTTTCTTTTTCAATGAGCGAAAAGCCGATTTACAGAGTTACATACCCGAAAGAGCCCGAAAGAGATAAGCCTTTTAACTGGGGGCAGAGATATTACTTCTATAATTGTATAAAGCAGGGAGAAAGTTTCGGCTGGATTGCGGATAATCTTTCAACGGCAGAAGGTTCTCCCAAAGCGGAAGATATTATTCCATCATGGGTTTTTGAAAACAAATGGGACCCCGAAACAAAAACAGGGGCTAAGATTGTAAATTATACTATTAATAATAATTCTTTAATCCTCTTTTTTAATGAGAAGCTTACAATTTCCGGTATTCCGGTTATAAGGTCTGATAACGGAACGGAATTTACTTATCATTCAGGTGGGGGTTCCGATACAATTAGATTAACTGCTGAAAGAAATATTACAAAACAGGATATTTCCGGTTTAAGAATTATTAAAGGTAAGATTACAGGTGTCATTGCGGCGGTATCCGAGAGGGAAGCCGATCTGAAAATCAACTAAAGAATCATATAAGAAAATAACGGTGTCTCCGTGTTACATATCTTAATAGCCATTAGAATGTATGCAAGATTATTATGAAGATAATAATACATTGTATGTTATTTTTCTTGTATTTTTATTTCAATATAATTGTGACAAAAATTCTTACTGTTGTTTTAAGAACAATAAAAATGTAAATTAAAATCAGATAAATTGCTTTTATCGGGAGGGCATTTTTAATAAGCATTTAATTCA
>Ga0153915_10000443_pt1 | contig 38179 bp, 35 predicted proteins | sample Opewatmetagenome_2_FD_107003 | JGI IMG/M metagenome (GOLD analysis project Ga0153915, IMG submission 107003) | Freshwater wetland microbial communities from Ohio, USA - Open water 3 Core 3 Depth 3 metaG | ecosystem: Environmental > Aquatic > Freshwater > Wetlands | place: USA: Ohio, Lake Erie... | reverse complement strand
TCTCGTGCTCGGTATGGCTCATGGTGGCGGATTCGCCCGTCGAAGCGCAGGGGACGATGCCATGGACCCCCTGGGAGACAAGCCATCGGACATTCGACCGCAATCCTTCCAGGTCCAGCCGGGAAGGATCGTTCCTCGAAAAAGGAGTGACGATTGCGGGGAAGACACCTTCAAATACCCTGACCATGAAGGGGATTATGAATGCTTCCCCGTATTATTCTTTCTTGTAATGTAACCAGCGATCCGGTTGCGGACGCCCTTGCTCGCAATGACCGTTCCTTCCGCTACGGCCTGCTTGTTCTGGGCGAACTCGCGGCCGAACCTCTCCGGGTGCCGGGCAAGGAGTTCCTTGCCAATACTCTTGATATATGACGGTTTGATTCCCATTCCCACCGTTCCTTACAGGTCTGTGCATCACTCATGCGCCGGGCGAGGTTAAGAAGGTTATGGAGGGGCGGGGAATCGTTCATCCGCCCAGGGGAATCCGAATCCCGCCGACAGCTCCCTCCCGTCGAAGTTCATTCCGTTCACGGATAGGAACGTACGGAATTACCGGTTCGATTCGCACTTCCGGGACGCTCCAGGGGGGGATCCTCTTGGTCCCCCCCGCCGCGTGGGCGCTCCCGTGAGGTTAGTCTGTCCACGTCGGTGTAACCGGGGACCGCCACGTCGGTCTGTCAGATACCTTGGAGCACCGGTTGCCGGAACGCCGGCGGGGGTTGCCCACGCGGCGGGGGCGGTGAACCCCCGAGAGCGTCTCACCAGTACTCAAAGATTCCGGGAGACCGTCAGGTGATGGTGACAGAATCCCTCAGGATTCCTCAGTCCCTGGCCAGTCTCTGCCCCAGCTGGATGATCCTCTTTGCCACTGTCTCCGGGTCCTCCCCGAGGATCCGGATCATGGGCTCTTTCCCCACCGCCCCCCGGTCAGAGATCACGTCGGGGACGCTCTCACGGCAGCAGTGGGCCACCCCCCAGTCCATGGTGGATACCCCCGGTGGTTCCGTCCGCCGGTCAAACTCGCAGACCTCCAGGAGAAGATCCTGCAGCTGCCCGATAGCCTCCTCCGAGAACCGGACGTTGCCGGCCGCCCGGATCAGGGGATCGAACCGCATGGCGGTGAGTACGACCCTCGCCATGTGGTCGCTCGCTCCAAAGGCCACCTCCCCCACCGGGTGGACCCTCCCCTTCAGCCGAACGATCCGTCCCTCCACCGCCGCCACATCTCCCGGTGACCTGGCCCCCGGCACCGCGTACGCCAGGTTGGTTCCCACTTCGGGCACGAGTGACGGGGACATTCCTTCCCGGAGCCGGGCAACCGCATCCGTGAGGCGCTTCAGCACCTCCTGTTTTTCTTCTTCCGATGCCATGGTTCTCATCCTTTCTTTTTCGCCCTCTCCCTACCGGAGCCCCAGTTCCTCCTTCACCCGGGTGATCCCCCGGATGGCACAGCCGTAGAATTCGGGGAGGGGCATCACCGCTTCCACGGGCAGGATCCGTTCCCGGTCGCAGCCGGCCGCAAACCCCTTCTCCCGGAACTTCTTTTTTACCGTCTTTTCGGTCACCTGCGTCACCGCCCCGCCCTTCACGAGGGCACAGGCGATGACAAGGCCCGATACCGCGTCGGCCGCCTGGACGGCCACTTCCAGGGGTGTCGCGTGCCCGTGGAAGAGGTGGTGGTTGTGCCGTTTCACGGCCGTGCAGATGCCCTCGTCCACGCCAGCCGCAGCCAGGATCTCCGCCCCGCGGATGCCGTGCCGCTCCATGCTCCCCTCCACCTCCTCGAAGTCGATGTCATGCAGGATGCCGATGGCCTCCCACTCGACCGGGTCCCCCCCCAGTGGCACCGCCGCCTCCCGCATCACCGCGCCGGTGGCGATGAAGTGGGCCCGCAGGGATTCGCCCTTCACGTGCCGGGCGAGCAGCGAGAGAGCTTCCGTCCGCTCCATACCTCCGGGATGGCTGTACCGGCAGATGAAGGCACCGCTGGGCGGGCGGGGAAAAGGGATAGGGATATCAGCTCGGATGGCAGCTCACTATGGTATGGCAGCAGCCGGCACGGGATCGCGGACCGAGACGATGGACCCGAGGCTACTGGATATCCTCACCGGTGCTGCGAGCCTGCTCATCTTTATCATCCTCCTGATTGGGCTTCCCCTGGCGCTCCCGGGGAACCCGGGTTTTGCCTACCTGCTGGCCCTTCTCGCCTTCATCGGCGCCATGGCCGCTGCCGGCTGGCTGATCCGGGGCGCGATCCGCTGAACCATCCCCCTGCTTCCCCATTCTCTTCCGTGCACGGTAGTAGCTGAGCGGGTGGCTCACCTGTGTGCAGAGGCCGTCCCTGCCCGTGCAGATGCCATGGGTCCGCATGGTGGCGCAGGAGGGGGCGGTGTACTCGGTGCCGCTCCTCCCCGAGATGTGCTCCACCTGGTACTGGGTTTTTCCCGCGTCAAAGTCCGGGGCACGGGCAAAGAGCTCCATGATCTGCAGCGGGTTCATGCCGATATTGTGCAGGAACGCGGTGAGGGCAAACCTGCCGCTGTGGGAGAGGTTGGCTCCCGACGTGATGGCCGTCGTGAGAACCCGGATGCACGGCGGGAACGCGCCTTCCTCCACGGACCCGAACTCGCGGAGCAGGTACTGCTGCTGGGCTGCCGTGATCTCGGCCGCAAGGGGGGAGAGCAGCTCGCAGATGGCCGGTGGCACGGGGAGGGGGAGCTGGGAGAAGAGGAGGATCCGGATCCGCTCCGCTGTCAGGTCCGGGAGATCCCCGTCGCCGAGGGCGACGTGCCCCTTCTCCACCTCCCGGTTCACCAGGCGCCAGCGGTCGTCCTTCAGGTGGGAGGCCAGCTCCACGTACTGGACGACGGGGAGGTCCCCGGCCTCAGCAGGCATCCCGACCCCTTCGGCCACGAGGGCACGCTTCTCCGGCTGTTCGTCCGCCAGGTACCGGGCGGCGCGTTCGGCCTCGTACCGGCTCAGGCGGTCCATCAGCAGCCGGTCCTTCGTGCAGGAGACGAGCACCCGTGCGATGGCGTACGCATACACCTCGCGGTCAGGGTCCAGCCGTTCGGGGCCGGGTGCGGGGGGACGCCCTCCCTCCATGGCCTCCCGGATCCGCTCGACGGCGTGGCGGGCGGCAATGCGCCCGTAGTTGCTGGAAAAGAACTCAGGGAGGGATCCGGTCCGGCCGGAGACCCACTCCTGGGCTTCCTTCAGAAAAGGGTATTTGGCAAGGTCTTTCCGGTCCAGGCGACCCCGCATCACTCAGCCTCGATGCGGGGCGCGAGCAGGTACTCCACCCTCCCGGCACCCTCCGCGATGGGGAAGGAGAATTTCACCGGGTGGTCGATACCGAGCGCGATCTCGACCTGAGGTGCCCTCGCCATCACCTTTCCCATGTCCTTCAGGTAGTCCAGGGAGAAGAGCGAGCGCGCCTCAACGGGCGAGAGGGAGACCAGTTCATCCCTGCCAAGCTCCAGGCGGATATGGTCGGTGTCGCCCTCAGCCACCATGAAGAACTTCTGGGCCTTGGGGTCAATGCCAAGGGCGATCTTGTCTGAAACCACCGACGCAGCCCGGATGGCCGAGTTCAGGGCTTCCCCCGTGATCACGATCTTTCCCGGGAGCTCGATGGTGGGCGGGTTGGGGTCCTTCCGGATCGTGTTCACGTCCAGCAGGGTGATGGAATATTTGTAGTTCTGGAACGCCATCTCCAGCTTGTGGCCCGCCTCGGGGAGCGCCATGTTCATGAGGTCCCCCTTGCTGACCATGCCCAGGATGTTCTTCATCTTTGCAATATCAATCCCCAGTTCGTCCTTGGTGGCAGAAAAGGACTTGAATGCGTCCTTCTTCAGGTCCATAGAGACCATGGCCACGTTGGCGGTATCCACGGCACGGGTCCGGATCCCGTTCTGGTCCGCGTGCAGCCGGCACTCGGTGACCAGCGCCGCGATCGCATCAATCGCCTCCCTGAAGATGTCCGCATCGATGGCAGCCTTGAACATCAACAACCTCGTAACAAGCTCTATTAGTATCTATATAAGCATATTTTAAATGATATGGACAGGGGAGGGTATGGTCCCGTGGGGTGTGGAGAGGCGGTGGTCCGGTAGTGCCGAACCCCCGGTGGGCGGGTGACCGCCTGCACCGGCGCGCGGCGCAGGAGGGGTACCGGTCCCGCGCCGCGTACAAGCTGCGGGAGATCCAGGAGCGCCACCGCGTGGTCCGGGAAGGCGACGCGGTCCTGGACCTGGGGGCGGCACCCGGCTCCTGGCTCCAGGTGCTCACCACGCTCACCCGCGGGCCGGTGGTGGGGGTGGACCTGCAGCCCGTGGCTCCCGTGGAAGGGGCAACCCTCCTCGTGGGCGACTTCAGCGAGCGGGTGACGCAGGACCGGATCCGGGAGATCCTCCCGGCTGCTTCCGTGGTCCTCTCGGACGCCGCCCCGAAGCTCTCGGGGCATCGTGACTACGACCAGGCGAGGGCCGTCGCCCTGGGAGAGGAAGCCCTGGCCCTCGCCATGACACTCCTCACCCGGGGTGGCAATTTCGTGGTGAAGACCTTCCAGGGGGACCTCTTCGAGGAGTTCCTGGCTGAGGTGAGGCGGCACTTCCGGTCCGTCCGGGTCTTCCGCCCCTCGGCCACCCGGAAGGGGAGCCGCGAGTGCTACATCGTGGCCAGGCATTTTCTCGGGGGCAGGGAACCGTGCTAGCGGATACCTACGGGAGACCGTTCACCAACCTGCGGATCGCCCTCACCGCGCGCTGCAACCTCCGGTGCACCTACTGCCATGCCGAGGGGGAAAAGGCACCGGCGCAGGAACTCACCGCCGGCGAGATCGCTGAGATCCTCCGGGTCGCCGGGAAGTTCGGGATCCGGTCCGTGAAGTTCACGGGCGGGGAGCCCCTCCTCCGGGAGGACCTCCCCGAGATCATTGCGGCGGTGCCCCCGGGGATCGAGAGCTCCCTCACCACCAATGCGACGCTCCTCGCCGACCGGGCCCGCGGGCTGAAGGAGGCCGGACTCTCCCGGGTGAACGTGAGCCTGGACAGCCTGCGGCGGGACCGGTACCGGAAGATCACGGGGAGCGATCTCCTGGGCGACGTGCTGGCCGGCATCCAGGCCGCCGAGGAGGCCGGGCTTACCCCCATCAAGCTGAACATGGTACTGCTCTCCGGTATCAACGAGGACGAGGTGGAGGACTTCCTCGCCTATGTCCGGGGGAACCGGAACCTGATCCTGCAGCTGATCGAGCTCCTGGAGTTCAACCGCTGTTCCTCCCACGGGGACATCGACCGGGTGGAAGAGGATCTGGCGTCCCGGTCCCGCCAGGTGCTCACCCGCCGGATGCACCACCGGAAGAAGTACTGCCTGGACGGGGCCGAGGTGGAGGTTGTGCGGCCCCTCCACAACACCGAGTTCTTCGACTTCTGCAACCGGCTCCGGATCACCTCCGACGGCAAGCTGAAGCCCTGCCTGCTGCGCAGCGACAATCACCTGGATATCCGGGGGAAGTCCGGAGCCGAGCTGGAGGCCCTCTTCTGCGAGGCGGTGCGGCGCCGGGAGCCTTTCTACCGGTAGGGGAGGGAACCTTCCCGCACCCGGCAATGTTTTTCCTCCCTCCAGCCCCATGCTGTGGTGATGCAGGAGATCAGTGAATATTTCCAGGTGCTCCGTCACCTCTACGGCAAGAGCCTGATCCTCGAAGACACCTCAACCTTTCACCCGGTACTCCGCTTCTACTTCATGGATGCCGTCGCCCATCTGGACTATACCCTGGGCACGATGGCCTTCAACTTCCTCTCGGTGAAGAACGAGATGGCCCGGGAGTATCTGCGCTGGCGCATTGACGAGGAGCAGAAGGGGGACCGCCCGAAGTTCCCCGGCTTCATCAACTGGCTGAAGACCCGGGATGAGGATCGGTACAATGACCTGCCCATGATGTGGCGGGACATCTATGATACCGAGGACCCGGCCGGCTACCGATCCTTCCGGATCGTGCTGGATCCCGACAGCAATGCCCCGATCCCGGCCCGCTTCTTCTACGACGCCATCGAGGAGCTCTTTGACCGGAATTTTTTAAAAACCCTGTACCTGGACGCATCCCTGGCCAGACTCTTCGATGAGTACGCGAAGACCTGCTGAGATCTTTCGCATGGCACCTCCCTCACACCCTGCCCGGATCTGCGCTGACCTGGTGCGGATCCGGAGCGTGAACCCGCCCGGCGATACCACTGATGCGGCCTCCTACATCCGGGAGCACCTGGACGCCCTCGGCATCGGGTCCCACACGATCCGGAAGCCCGGGGGCCGGGAGAGCCTGGTCTCCCCCGGCCCCGCGGCGGGCCTCCTTCTCTGCGGCCACCTTGACGTGGTCCCTGCGGGGGAAGGGGATTGGTCGGTGGATCCCTTCGGCGGCGAGATCCGGGACGGGATGCTGTACGGGAGGGGTTCGAGCGACATGAAGGGCGGCTGCGCTGCCATCCTGGCAGCGGTAACCGACGTCGTGGAGAAGGGCAGGGAGCTGCCGGTCAGCCTGGCCTTTGTGGCGGACGAGGAGACCGGCGGGGAACTGGGTATCCGGGCTGTGCTGGATGCCGGCCTGATCCCGCCCTGCGACTGCCTGGTAGCGGAACCCACCCCGGTGCTCAACCCCGTGATCGGCATGAAGGGTCTCCTCCGGCTGGCCTTCCGGTTCCGGGGCCAGCCCGGGCACGGGTCCCTCTACCCCCGGGTCGGCGTCTCGGCGGTGATGGAGGCCCTCGACCTGCTGGAGTACCTGAAGGAAGCCCACGAGAAGGTCTACCCGCCGCCGGAGGCGCTCAGGGAGTCCGTGGAGGTCTCTGCGGAGGTGCTGGGAGAGATCTTCGGTCTTGCGGATCCCAAAGAGGTGCTGCAGCGGATCACCTTCAATCCCGGCCGGATCGAAGGCGGGGAGAAGGCCAACGTCGTGGCGGCCCGGTGCAGCCTGGAGCTGGAGCTCCGGATTCCCTTCGGGGCCTCCGTGGAGCAGGTGCTCGCATCCCTCCGTGCCCGGGCCAGGAGGGCCGGTGTGGAGGTGCTGGCCTGGTCGGAGCCGAACTTCACCCCCCCTGACGTGGCCCTGGTTGGGATTCTGTCCCGCGAAATCCGGCGGGTCCACGGCGGGGAGCCGCGCCCCATCGTCCAGTGGGCGGCCAGCGATGCCAAGCATCTCCGGGCCGCAGGGTTCCGGGTGGTGGAGTACGGGCCGGGGGACCTCGCCACCCTGCACGGCGTGGACGAGCGGGTCCCGGTCCGGGCCCTGGAACAGGCAGCGGACGTGTACCACGGGGTCATCAACGCGTACACGGTTTGAGATACTGCAGGTTTCGGGAAGCCGTGGGGTTCCGATGGCTTGAGATCTGGTTCCGATCCCACCTTCCCTCCTTCCGCATCCCTTTTTATAGCCCCCTCTCCTACCACTAGTGATACCGATGGGGAAGAAGGGAAAGGCGAAGGCCGCGAAGGTCCCGGAAAAGGGGATCTATGATTGCGATCCGGATCCGGCAGGGGAGAGAGTTCCGCTCTCTGCCCTGCTCCGCGATCCCGGTAAAGCCTGGGAGCTCCTTCGCACCCGGCGGCTGCTCCAGATCCTCCTCGGGGTGGTGCTGGCGGGATTCCTGCTCCGGTTCCTGAACCTTGGGAAGTACTCCCTCTGGCTTGACGAGGCATCCACGCTGACCTTCGCGAGGGAGAGCCTCCTGGAGATATGGGGAACTTCCGCCGCCGGGGAGTTCAATCCGCCGCTCTTCTACTGGATGGAGCACCTGATGATCTCCTTTGGGGAGAGCGAGGCGGTGCTGCGGTTCCTCCCGGCGCTCCTCGGCTCCCTGACGCTGGTGGTCATGTACCTCGCAGCCCGGGAAGTGCTGGACCGCCCCTCCTCCCTCATCGCGGTCACCCTCCTCGCCTTCTCTCCCTTCCATGTGTTCTATTCCCAGGAGGCCCGCGCCTATGCACCCATGCTCTTCTTCTTCTCCCTGGCCCTCCTCTTCTTCCTCCGGGCCACCCGGAGGGGGGGGTACGGTAACTGGATCGCGTTCGGAGCCTTCTCGGCTCTCGCCTTCTGGACCCACTTCTATGCCTTTGTTCCGGTGGGCGTGCTGATCCTCCTGGCCTTCGTGTTCCGGGCTCGGGTGATATCGAAGAACCTGAAGGAAGCCGCGGCCCCGCTGCTAGCGACCGGAGTCTTCTTCCTCGTGGCACTGCCCCTCGTCGTCACGACGATCCAGCTCTTCTCCCAGCGGACGGGGGGGGGACCCACCTTTGGTGTCCAGGGACTCGAACTGATCACCGATACCCTGGTATGGATATCCTCCGGTATCAACGATATCCCGGGGTACAGCGTCTTTCTCACGATAGTCCTGCTGGCGTTCTTTATCGTCGGTGTCGCATGGTTCGCTTCCCGTGACCGTGCCCTTGCGGTCCTGCTCGTTTCAGGCTTCGTGCTGCCACTCCTTGTGAGTGTGGTACTCTCCTACCGGATGCCCATGGACCCCCGCTACCTGATCTGTCTGCAGCCGTTCCTGTTCCTGGGGGTTGCCGCATCATTCCCGGCGTTGTGCAGGAGGCTCCGGATCCGGTACCTCGCCGTCGCCGCTGTGCTGCTGATCCTCCTGGCCTCTCTCCCGCTCTTTGCCTCCTACTACACAACCTCCCCGAAAACTGACTGGCGGGGATTCTCCGGCTACCTGGCAGGGCAGACGTCAACGGGCGACCTGGTGGTGGTGCTCCCGGGATACATCCTGCAACCTCTGGGGTACTATTACCAGAATGAAACGGACGGAACGCTCCTGTACGGGGTATACACGACCGGAGAGCTGGAGAATATCGCTGCGTCTGCGGGGAGTCACCGTATTTACTACGTGGTCACTCTGGATATCTGGTCTACCGATCCCACCGGAACGGTTGTACAGTGGCTGGAAACCCACACCGATATGGCCCAGGCTGTCCAGTACGGGCCCGACCTCTTCCTGCTCCCTTCCGGGTGAGGGGTCCCCCGTGAGCCCCGACACCGCTCCCCCGGACCTGACCGTCATCATCCCCACCTACCGGGAGGAGGAGAACATCGGGGCCATCGTCCGGGAGGTGAGCCGCACCCTGGCCGATCACAGCATTCGGGGCGAGATCCTTGTCGTGGATGACAGTTCTCCGGACCGGACAATCCCCCTTGTCAGGGATCTGGAGCGGGAACTCCCCCACGTCCGGCTGGTGGTCCGGTCTGCCGATCCCGGCCTCTCCCAGTCGGTGGTGGAGGGATTCCGGAACGCACGGGGGGCGGTTATCCAGGTCATCGACGCCGACTTCTCTCACCCCACCACCCTGATCCCGGAGTTTTTCCGGAAGATCCATGAGGGAGCCGACGTGGTCATCGGCAGCCGCTACACGGCCGGGGGCGGCATCGGGGAGTGGCCCCTCTCCCGGCGGATCATTTCCCTGGGTGCCACGGCGCTGGGCCGGATCCTCTTCCCCGAAATCACGGATCCGGTGAGCGGGTTCTTCGCGGTCAGGAGGGAGGTGGTGGAGGGGGCGCCGCTGCAGCCCCGGGGCTACAAGATCCTGATGGAGGTGCTGGGCAAGGGCCGGTGGACGCGGGCAGTGGAGATCCCCTATACCTTCACTAACCGGAAGGAGGGGGCCAGCAAGCTCTCGTTCACCACCATCCTCGCGTACGCTGTCCAGGTGGCGGACATCTCGGCCCATGCCTTTTCCCGGCGTGAGGGGCCTGCCTGGCGGGAACTCCGGAAGATCCTACGGTTCGCCCTGGTAGGGCTTTCGGGAATCGTCGTGAACACCGGGATCCTCTGGGCGCTCACCGAGCGGGCAGGCCTCTACTACCTGTACTCCAGTGCCGTGGCCATCGAGACCTCAATTATCACCAACTTCCTCCTGAATGACTTCTGGACCTTTGGAGGGGAGTCCGGGCACCGGATGGGAAGGAGAATCTACCGGTTCCTCTCATTCGAGGCGGTTTCTCTCGGCGGCCTTGTCGTGAACATGGCCGTGCTCTTCATAGGGAAAGAGATCTTCGGGATCTACTACCTGGTGGCCAACCTGCTGGGAATCCTTGCCGGTTTTATCTGGAACTACCTGGTAAACCGGAATGTGACCTGGCGTTCCCTCCCCCTGGATGACACCCAATGAATCGGACTCCTTCGTACCGATCACCACCCGTCATCTAGGTATCCTCATTCGGACTGGAACGACATTTTTATCCTTTTCGTCTTTTACGACCTGCCGTATTCGTCGTCGAAACGGACGATGTCATCCTCGCCCAGGTACCCGCCGCTCTGGACCTCGATCACTTCCAGCGGGGTCTCCATGGGGTTGGCCAGGCGGTGCCGGGTGCCGGCGGGGACAAACGTGCTCTCGTTCGCCGAGAGGGTCAGTATTCGATCCCCGAGATCTATCTCCGCGGTACCGGCCACGACGATCCAGTGTTCGCTCCTCTGCCGGTGGAGCTGGAGGGAGAGCTTCTTCCCCGGGTTCACCGTCACCCGCTTGATCTTGTATCCCGGTCCCTCCTCGAGAACGGTGTAGGACCCCCAGGGCCGGTGGACCTGGGTGTGGAACTGCGTGATGGGATCGCCACGTGCCTCGTACCGCTGGACCAGGTCCCGTACCCTCCCGGTCATGGCCCGTTGGCATACCAGCAGGGCATCCGGGGTATCGACCACCACCAGGTCCCGGGTCCCGATCACCCCCACGTGCTTTCCCGGGGCACGGACAAAGGTGTTCTCGGCGTCAATGAACTCCGCGGTACCGGCATTCCCCTTCTCATCCTGCGGCTGTGCATCTGCAATGGCCTGGAAGTCCCCGAGGTCGCTCCAGGGGGCATGGAGGGGAACCACTGCCACCCGGGTGGACTTCTCCAGCAGGCCATAATCAATGGAGATGGCAGGGAGGGAAGCGTAGTCCGGCTGACCCCCGCGGAACGCCCGGGCAAGGTCCGGCTGGTGCGCCTCCAGCTCGCGGAAGAAGATCTTCGTGGAGAGGAGAAAGATCCCGGAGTTCCAGAGGTATCCCTCCTTCACGTACCGTTCCGCCGTCGGCCCGTCGGGCTTCTCCCGGAAGGCCGCCACTCTGGACCCCAGCGAGAGGGCCTTCCCCGGCCGGATATACCCGTATCCCGTGTGGGGCCGGGTGGGTGGGATGCCGAAGGTGACCAGGTACTCCCCTGCCAGCGGGGCAGCCTGCCGGATCTCCCCGATGGCCCCGTCCCCCAGGAGGTGATCCGAGGGAAAAATGGCCACCGTGGCCTCTCCCTGTTCCTCCCGCACCCTGTCCATCCCCCAGGTGATGGCCGGGAGCGTGTTCTTTCCCTCCGGTTCCTGGAGCAGGTGCTCCCCGGGAATCCGGAATCCCATCTCCTCCAGCTGGTTGCGGACCAGGTACTGGTGCAGGTGGTTGGTCACGACAAGCACCCGGTCCGGGCCGGAGAGGGCAGAGGCTCGCCGGAAGGTCTCCTGGAAGAGGGACCTGCCGTCCAGCTGCAGGAACTGCTTGGGGTAGAACTGCCGGGAGAGGGGCCAGAGCCGGGTACCGATCCCGCCGGCCAGGATCAGGGAGGTAGGGTCCATCAGATGATAGAGCATTGATTTGGCATCGTAATATGTATTGCTCCCCGTGTACGCGGATCCGCGAGGAGAGAATTGATAAATAGGGGGGGTTCATAATCTCTCTTCAATGAGAGCGAGTGCGTTCATATCGGCATCTGCGGGGATCCTGCTCGTCCTGCTCCTCCTTTCTGCCGGCTGCGGGCAGCGGCCGACCTCCGGATCAAATACCAGTACCGGTTTCCAGCCCTTCTGGGACGCGACCACTGTGGCCGGGGGAACCCCAGTCCCCACCACGCCGGATCTGGGCACGGTGGTGGAGGTCACGTTTGAAACCGTCACGATCACTCCCGAGCCTCCCGCTACCATCGACCAGGTGACCTATGTGGAGGTCTACCACAAGGAATACGCGTTCAAAGGCAATACCACCGGCCTCGAATACTCCCTGAATCACCCGCCGCTCCTCATCGACGTCACCGTGAAGCCCGTGAATATCACCCGGACCACATCGGTACGGGACGTGACGTGCCAGCCCACTGAGTACAATCTGTGCCTGAAGTCCGTCAAGGTCACCTACCCGGATCCCAATGCATGGTTCACGATCAAGGTCAAACCCCAGGGCAGCACCCAGGTCGTGGCCGAGGATGGGTTCGCCCGGGACTATGACGTAGGTTTTGAGAAGCGGCTGACCGTCCGGTCACCTGGGAACTATTTCATCGAGTTGTCCGGAAACCAGGTCTCTGTGGACGTCCAGATGCGGGTCGCCACCTGATCCCCCCATCCTTTTTATCCCGGCACCGCCCTCTTCCCTGTATGCCATCCTGCAGCGAGTGCTTCTTCTTCCGTCCGACTGCAAAGGACCAGGGCGAGTGCCAGCTCCACGGCCCGGTGGAGGCCGGCCGGGACGCGGGCCGGTGCCCTTCCCGGACCTTCCGGCCGAAGAAATAGCCAGACGGGGAAGAGGGCTAGGGTTTTTAAGCGATCAGGACAGATCTGGAAGGGTACACGCGGGAATCCGCGTTCGTCCTGTCCCGGTAGGGTAGTGGATATCCTAGAAGCCTGCGGAGCTTTTGACCCGGGTTCGAATCCCGGCCGGGGCGTTCCGTTGTTTTCCCGGTACCGCGACCGGCCCCGCATGGCAAACGCTATGATCCGGTCCGCTCCATCCTCCCTATGACATGACGGTGCCGAGTGAGCTGGAGTGGTTTCCAGAGACAAGGACCTCGATTCTCCGCATCCCGCTCGTCCGGCTGCTGCTGCCCTTCCTCCTGGCATTCGCCTGGTTTGCCGGCTCATTCCTCGTACTGCCGCCTGAGAAGGCTCTGGTCCTTGGCGGCCTGCTGATCGCGTACATGATCCCCCCTTCCGGAAAGGAGTCCATCATCCCGCTCGGGATCGTGCTGGGGGTTCCCTGGTACCTCATGGCAGCCTCGGTGGTGGTACTGGACCTGGTGACCGGCCTCTTCATGATCCTGAACCTGGATATCGCGTTCCGCATCCCATTCCTCGGTTCCTGGATCGGCAGGTTTCTCGCCCGGGGGAAGGAGTTCCTGTTTAAAAGGCCCTGGCTTATCCGGTGGAAGGTACCGGGCCTGGCGGTCTTTGTCATGCTCCCTTTCCAGGGCACGGGGGGGACCGGGTCCCCTCTCGTGGGGTGGATGATGGATCTGACCGCGGGAGAGATCCTCCTGGCCATCGGCATCGGCGCCTCGGTGGAGAGCCTCTTCTTTGCCCTGGGATACGACCTGGTCTGGAGGCTGCTCCTGGACCATGGAACCCCTGTGCTGGCACTCGTCGTGATCCTGCTCATCATCGTCCTCGCCGTTCTTCTCACCAGGTCCTGGTCCGGTGCGGATCGGGATAACTGAGGCTTTCCATAGCGGGCTGAGCCCTGGATTGATACGCTGACCTGGATCGCCGGCATCGATACCGGGCCCCTGTCTCTTCCCTGACCCGGGAGGGATATGGTGTTGTTCTGGCGATAGGAAAGAGGGATGCTGCCCCCGTGCGCCAGGCCGTCCTGGCCTGCCACCGGATCCAGGCCTGCTGCTGCCGGCTTTATCCCCTGAAGGGAAAAGATCTCCCCGTGGATCCCCTCCTCATCCTTCCCCTGGCGGTGGCGCCCGGCATCTTCTGGATGTTCTACTTCTACCTGAAGGATCGGTACGAGCCGGAGCCCCCCGCCGCGGTGATTCGCATCTTTCTCCTCGGAGGCCTCGTCGTGATCCCGGCAGCATTCCTGGAGCTGCTCGCCTCGTACGTGGTCCCCGCGTTCCTGCTCACCGTGGCTGCCGGGCCCCTGATCGAGGAGTTCGCCAAGTTCGGGGTCGTGAGGGGTTTTGTCTATGACAGCCCTGAATTTGACGAGCCCATGGACGGGATCATCTACGCCGTTGCCGCAGCCCTCGGGTTTGCCACGCTGGAAAACGTCCTGTACGTGGGGACATCGGCCCTCACGTCCGTTCCGCTGGCACTGGGCGTTGCCGCGGTGCGGGCATTCCTCTCGGTTCCCGCTCATGCCCTCATCTCCCTCAGCTGGAGAGCGGCCCTGGGATGGGCGAAATTCATGCCCCCCGCCAGGGGGCGGGCCGTTGTGGCGGCCGGCTTCCTCTTTGCCGTTCTCCTCCACGGCATCTTCAACTTCATGGTGACGGGTTCGTTCACCCTTGTCGTCCTCGTGATCCTGATCGTTCCCCTTGCCTGGGTGGTATCAGGCCTGGTTATCCACCGGACCCTCGAGCGGGAGAGGAGGGGATGACCGGCCCCCCGCGGCCCGGGATTCATGGGGGGTTCCCCTCCCCCTTTTCAGGACAACCACCTCTCCCTCGGGTTCACCCTTCCGGGGCCTGCCGGCAGCCCGGCCGCTCCCCCCTTGGGGGACGCCGGGGGTGCGCATTCCCCGGGTTCGGGTCACTTTCTGGAAATGACAGGAACGTATATGGAGAACGATCGTCCTACCTTCCTCCCATGGATACGGGTCTCAGGATCCCTGCCCTCCTCCTTGCGCTGGCGGTGCTGGCAGCGTTCGCTGGCTGCGCTTCACCGGGCCCGACCCTGAATATCCTCTCGCCTCAGGAGGGAGCCTCGGTCCCGGCAGGGGATGTCACGGTCACCCTCCGAGCAGGCAACTTCCGGATCGCGGATAAACTGGGCCAGGCGAATGCGGCCGGCGAGGGGCATGTCCACGTCTACCTGGACGCGGGAACGGTTCCTTCCACGCCAGGATCGCCGGCAATCCCGTCGGCACCGGATACCCGGTGGGCCCACGTGGCAGGAACAGAATACACCTTCACTGATGTTCCCCCCGGGACGCACACCTTCACCGTGCAGCTCGTGAACAACGACCAGACGCCGGTAATACCCCCCGTGTACCGGTCTGTGACGGTCACGGTGACCGCCCCGCCCGTCCCGATGGTCACCTTCCTCTCACCCCGGGACGAAGCCACGATCGCTGCGGGAGATGTTCCGGTCACCGTCCAGGTGGACAATTTCCGGATCGTGGAGAAGCAGGGGCAGGCGAACGTGGCCGGGGAGGGGCACGTGCACTATTACCTGGACATCGGAACCGTACCCTTCGTCCCCGGGACACCTGCCATCCCCACCAGCCCGGGTGTCCCGTGGGGGCACGTGGCTGCCACCGGCTTCACCTTCCCCGATATCCCGCCCGGCATGCATACCCTCTCGGTGCAGCTCGTGAACAACGACCATACGCCCGTTGTCCCCCTGGCGTACCAGTCCATCATGGTCATTGCCACCGGGGTGACGATGGTGCCGGCGACCTCGGTGCCCGCCACCCCCACGACTCCTCCATGAGGGACGGTGCAGAAGACGCTCACCGCCCGGAACATCGCCTTTGAACTGAGAACCCGAACGCCGAATCCTGAGGACAGAACGGTACAAGGTTAATGAAAAAGCATTGTCTTTTCCGGGCATATGTTTATAAACTCTTCCCCCGATAATCCCCTCGTCAGCTTTCAGGGGAGGGTGTCGATGACGAAACGATTTTACGCGGTAGCAGTGCTTCTGGTCCTGATCCTACTCCCGCTCCTGGCCGGGGCAGCCAGTGCCGCTCACCCCCGGCTCTATTTCACGTCTGCCGACGTGGCAGGGTTGGGGGCGAAGGTGGCCGCTGAACCGTACCGCTCGTGGTTTGCGGGTGTGCAGCAGCTGGCGCAGGAGACTCTATTCCCGAATGGTCCCTCGCTGTCCCAGCAGGACCTGGGGGAAGCGGCGAGGGCGCTGCGCACGAATGCGTTCGTGTATGCGGTGAACGGCGATCAAACGTATGGCCTCCGGGCAAAGGGGTACCTGCTCAGGGCCTGTACATGGCCTTACTGGCAGGATGCGGACCGGATAGCCAATGGGCAGCAGGTGAGCTACATGTCCGGTACACTCCAGGGGTCCATCGCAGAGACCTACGACTGGATTTACCCGCTTCTCTCCGAGCAGGAGCGGGCCACGGTGCAGCAGGCCATGGTCGCGAAGTCCCTGGAACCGCTGATCGCGCAGCACGGTACCGAGATGGAATCCCGTGACTTCAACACCAACCGTATCGCCCTGGCGCAGGGAGGCGTCGGGCTCGTTGCCATGGTACTGAAAGACGATCTGCCCGGCAACCCCACGGTGAATTCCGCCGCCAGTATCGTCCACGACACATTGATGCAGGAATATTTCAACCGGTTTGACCGCGATGGTGCCTGGACCGAGGGGATCGCCTACCTCTCTTTCGGCCTCGCGAATGATGCCGGGGGCAGCGGGGCAATCTATTACGCGGAGGCCCTCCGGCGCGCCACCGGCGAGGATCTCTTCCGGCATCAGAAATTCAGCAAATCACCCGAGTTTCTGGTCTATTTCCTCCCTCCCGACCGCAAGGGGGCGTCCAGCGCATTCGGGGATGAGGACTTCAGCGATGCCTTCCGGAGCGCCCCTGCCGCAGCCCTTGCCTCCCGGACCGGCAACCCCTATGCCCAGTGGTACTACCGGAACGCTCCCCTGCGATATCCTGACCCCATCGGCGATATCCTCTTCACCGACGGAACCCTCCCTGAGCAGTCGCCGGGCACCCTCCCCCTCTCCCGCTGGTTCCGGGACGCCGGCTGGGTGGCCATGCGGACCGGCTGGAATACCGAGGATACCCTGGTGGGATTCAAGTCCGGTCCCTTCAACCCGGGCAACGACCGGCCCGAGCAGAACAGCTTCTTCCTCGACGCGCTGGGCGAACGGCTGGTGATCCTCCCGGGCATCTCGTCGAAGGGATACGATTCATATTACGAAACCTGGTATCGCTCCACTCTGGGCCAGAATACGATCATGCTGGATAAGGATACCCAGAGCCAGGTGATCCATCCGCCCGAAGGTTCCTCGCTGATCACCCGGTTCCTCTCCTCATCGTTCTGTGACCAGACCCAGGGCTCGGCAGCATCGGTGTACAAGGGGAAGCTCTCCAAGTTCACCCGGGACCTGGTCTTTGTGAAACACGATGCCCCGGGCTACCTCATCGTATACGATGACCTGGCGGCCACAAGGGCTGTCGAGTTTGACTTCCTGCTCCACGGCCTGGGAACCGGCTCCGTGAGGACGAACACCTTCGGCACCGGTACCATCTCCATCACCCGGCCGACGGCCCGCCTGTATGCGAAAGTGATGAGCCCCGATGATCTGCGTTTCACCGTGCTCACGGGAAAGCCTACCTCCATTGGCGGAAGCGACCAGGCCACCTCCTACGTCCGGGCGGCCACGTATACGAAATCGACGGGCACCCGGTTCCTTGCGGTCCTGTACCCGCTGGGGAGCAGCGAGACAGCCCCCCGGGTAACCGATATCAGCGGGACCTCCTTTGACGGGGTGACCGTGTCGAAGGACGCGTGGGATGATACCCTCCTCTTCAGCACCACGGGTGCCAGCATCCGCTACGTTGATATCAGTACCGATGGCAGGATGGTCCTTGTCTCGAAACAGGATGGTCGGCTCAGCGGGTTCACCCTGGAGGATGGGACCTCCCTCAGGGCAGCAGGAAAGGTGCAGGTCACCTCCACGAAGCCGGTCTCCGTGGCCTTCCAGTTCCCGACCGACGGCATTGACGGGACGATCCAGGCATCGTCCCCGAGTTCCGTGTCCTTCCCCTCTGAGGAACCCGGGGAGGTGCGGGTGAACGGGGCACCGGTCTCCGGCACCGGGTTCGTCTGGAACAGTTCCAGCAGGATCCTTACCCTTACCGTTCCGGCCGGGGACACGGAAATCCAGGTCCGGTTCTCCACGACTCCCCCACCCCCACCCCCTCCACCCCCGCCGGAACCAACCCCCACACCCACCCCGGAGCCCACTCCCCCTCCGGAGCCCGGGCTGGTCACGACCACGGAGACCGCCACCACCTCTTCCTACCTGGGGTACAGCAGCTCCTACATCAAACAAGCCCAGACAATTAAGGCAGCCGGTACCGGAATCGACCGGATCGCCATCGGACTGGCCCGCAAGGGAACCCCATCCCTGAGCATCACGGTCCGCCTGAGGACAACCCTGAAAGGGCCTGACCTGGCCACGGCCACCATCACCCCTGCCATGGTCACCTCGACCAGCTCTGCGAGTCCCTCATGGGTGGAGGTGCCCATTGACCAGGAGGGGATCCTTACCGCGGGGAGCACGCTGTATGTGGTACTGGACACCGGGACATACGACCTGAAGAACTACTACTATGTCCCGCTGAATTCCGGGAATCCCTACCCTCACGGCATCCACTACCGGGGGACCAATTTCTACCCGAATGCGGTCTCCGACATGATGGTGAAGGTCTGGTTCACCTAGAGGCGGATACGGGGGAAATCCCTCTCCTTTTTCCCTTTCGTTTTCCTGATCACGTTGATTCCCCCGGATGACTGTTTTTCATCCTCCGGTCAGTACCCTGCCCCGGTTCACACCCCCGCCGTGGCCGGCCCCCTATCGGTCCCACCCCCCGAGAGGATAGACCACCAAGCCCTTTTCACCCCTTCTCACCCCAGCACCGTCAGGAGCACGCAGATACAGGGCGGGATCAGCAGGTTGTCATCCACGGGGGCGACGAGCTCGATCACTCCTGCCAGTACAGCGGCGGCAAGGGCATGCACGGGCGGGAGGAGGAACATGAGCGCAAGGAAGGCTGCAGCAATCCCTGCCCCGGTCCCTTCCACGGATTTGCCATTGTAGATCCGGTGGTTGCCGTACCGGATCCCGACCGGCGTCGCCACACCGTCCAGGACTGCGAGGGCAACCACCGCCGGGATCACCACGTTTGCCTCGAAGAAGAAGAGGCAGACGAACGCTGAGAAGACGAAGAGGAGCGCCCCTTTCCCGGGGAGGACACTCTCCCGTTCCAGGACCTTCATGAGCGGCGATATCCCCTCGATGTGGTGGCCGCGGGAGAGGGCATCGGAGAGGAGGAACCCGAAGAAGAGCGCGATCACCATGAGGGCGAGCATCACCGGCCGGTCGATGACGGCGATGGCGGCGGCAATACCCAGCCCGAAGAGGAGGTGCACTACCTTCCGGGAGGTCTCGTCCATGGAGGAGGTGTGGAGGGGAGTGTGTGATAAGGATTCTGATACCACACGGACTCACCGTTGAAACGGAGATCCCTGGTACCCCTTCAGTCCGCCGAGGTGATCACCTTCACCACCCGCCCGTCCTTGAAGAGGGAGATCCGGCCACCGCTCTGGGAGACCACGATCCCCACGGACCGCGTCTCCTGGGTGATCCCGGCCACGGAGGCATGGCGGGTCCCGAGGCCCTTTGGCACCGCGGCAGCACTCGTGTCGATCGTGATGTACCTGCCCCCGGCACAGACCACCCCATCCCCGCTCACCACGAAGGCACCGTCCAGCTGGGCCAGCTCCTTGATCGTCTCCCGGAGCTCAGGCCGTGTGATCCTCCGGGCCTCCCTCGGGTGCCCTTCGAAGGGATTCAGGATCAACTGCCGGGAACGGGCCAGCACGCGGGGCGTATCGCCGAGGACGAAGGTGGTCCCCACCGGCTTTCCCTCCCGTCCTTCACGGGATATCTCGGCGGCGATCTCGTAGACCGCGTCAAAGACCGGCTCCTGGATATCGGTGTCCTCGATGAGGGCTTTCTTCCAGGGTGCGATGGTGATACTCACCTCCTTGACGTCCAGCTTCCGGTCGGTAATGTCGTTTCCTATGGAGAGCATCTCCACCAGACGCCCCTTTTCGTCCCGGATCGCCTTGTTGGTCCAGGCGATCCAGACCCGTTCGCCGGACTTCTTCATGTTCTCGTTCACGTTCACCTCGAAGTCCTCGGGTTTCTGCATCACCTCCCTCACCATGGCGGCCAGGTCCCGTCCGGTCCGTGAGCGATCGGGGAGGATCGTGCCCAGCAGGGGCTTCCCCACGATCTCGTCCCCGGAATAGCCGAAGAACGTCTCCCCGTACCGGTTGATGAACCGGACGATCCCCCGGGGGTCCACCCGGAGGATGATGCTGTGGGCGTTGTCGATCAGGTCCTGGTAGCGCAGCTCGCTCCTGCGCAGCAGGTCCCGGGCCCGGTGGTACTCGGTCATGTCCTGGCCCACCACGATGTGGCCCTGGGAGGGGTCCTCGGAGTCAACCGGCCGGGATCGGAGGTGGCAGCTGAGCAGGGACCCGTCCCTCCGGATCACCTGCGTCTCGGTGGAGCCCCAGCCGAACTCATCCCGGGTCCCGAAAAGCCCGTCATCGATCCGCCGGTGCTCCTTTTCTCCGGCCATGAACTCAACCGGATCCCTGCCGATCAGATCCCCCTCCTGATACCCCAGCATGGACTGGAGTGTGCGGTTCGCCCAGACAACGACGTGGTTCCTGATGACACAGACTGCCAGGGGGGTTGCATTCAGCACCGCCTCCATGATCCCGTTCTCCTGGCGCAGGTTCTCTTCACGGCGCCACCGGCCGGCCAGGGCACGGAGTGTCCCGGTGAGACTGGTCCAGGACTCCAGGGAATCGGGCAGCCGGTCCAGGACCAGGTCTGCCCCGTGAAGGTAGGCATGGCCCAGCGCATCCCGGTCGGCCCGGTCGGCAACCAGGATGACGGGGATTCCCGATCCCGAGGACCGGATAGCCTCCAGCAGCCGGATCCCTCCGGTCTCACCACTGCCAAACCGCCCCAGGACCAGATCCGCGTCGCCCTCCGAGAGACGGGCCAGGGCCTCCGCATCGGTTCCGGCTGACACCACCGGGAGATCGCCAGCGCCTGTGGCTATCGTTCGGAATATCTCGAAAAAACCAGGACGGTCGTCCAGCAGGATGATGGTGACCATGGATCTTCGCATCATCATGGGGTGTGAAGGGGCATGAGCCTTGCTGGTGGGGCAAGGTCCCCCCATGCCGGAAGGGCATACCTGTCCGGGGAACGCGGCGGGAGAGGGCTGAGCCTCCTTCCGGTCCTACCCCCCTATCCAACTCCTGCCGAGTTTCCCAATCACAGAGAGAAGGGATGCTCGGTTTACCTCAGGATCGATCTGAAACGGGATAGAGGGAGATCAGAGGTCCGGCCTGATCCGGAGCGCCTCCACCAGGAGCTTCACCGACATCTCGATGTCCCGCAGGTCCACCACTTCGACCGGCGAGTGGATGTACCGCACCGGGACACTGATCACCGTCGAGGGGATGCCGGCCCGGACCAGGTGGATGGCGCTCGCATCGGTGGTGCCGCCGTGGCCTACCTTCAGCTGGTAGGGGATCTTCTTTTTTTCGGCAACGGACCGGAGCCAGGCCACCATCCGCCGGTCGGCGATGAGACCCCGGCCGCTGGCATCCGAGACGGTGATGGCGGGCCCCTTCCCCATCACGAGAGAGGAGTCCTCCTTCTTGATCTCCGGGTGGTCCCCCGGGAAGGTGACATCCGTTGCGATGGCACAGTCCGGCTCCAGCTCAAAGGCGCTGGTCCGGGCGCCCTTGGCCCCCACCTCCTCCTGTGCCGTGAAGACGGCATAGACGGTATGGGGCGAGTCCATCTGCTGGAGGGTCCGGGCCAGGAGGACGCACCCGACCCGGTTGTCGAAGGCTTTGCCCGTCACCCGCCGGTAGCCCAGGTCCGCCAGCTCCCGGTCGATGGTGACCGGGGTCCCGATCTCGATGCCCAGCCGCCCCACCTCCTTCGCACTGGAGGCCCCCACGTCGATGAACATCTCCTCGGTCTTCACCCCTTTCTTGCGTTCCTCCTCGGACATGGCATGGGGCGGCTTCGCCCCTACCACACCGTGGATCAGCCCCTTGGTTCCATGGAGGATCACCCGCTGGGCGAGGAGCGTCGGGGCATACCACCCGCCGAAGGTGACGAACCGAGAGAACCCCTTCTCATCGATGTAGTTCACCATCAGGCCTATCTCGTCGGTGTGGGCGGCCAGCATCACCGAGAGGTCGCCGCCGTTCTTCACGGCCACCAGGTTGCCCATCCGGTCGGTCCGGACCTCGTCCACGTGATCCCGGATCTCGGCCCGGATCACGTCGTGGACGTTCCCCTCGCTCCCCGAGACCCCGTGGGCGTCCGCGAACTTCCGGAGGAGCTGCTTTTCGCCCGTCACTCCGCCACCGCCTTCCCGATCCGGTGGATGGCTTCCTCGATGGTCTCCCGGCTCACGGCATAGCAGAGCCGGGCATAACCCGGCGCGTTCTTCCCGAAGGCGTCGCCGGGCACGATCACGACGCCCTTCGAGAGGATCTTACCGGTGAGCTCCCTGCCGAAGGGCACAAACATATAGAATGCCCCCTCCGGGATCGGGAAGTAGATCCCCATGCGGCTGAACCCCTCGTACATCAGGTCCCGGCGGGCCTGGTACTCCTTCCGCATCTCTGCCACCGAGGACTGGTCGCCGGTATAGGCAGCAACGGCCGCGTACTGGGCGATGGAGGTGGCGCAGGCCTGGCAGTACTGGTGCAGTTTCACGGCCTGGTCCACCACTTCCTGGGGGCCGGCAAAGAATCCGACCCGCCAGCCGGTCATGGCATAGGTCTTGCTGGTGGCGTTCACGGTGATGACGTTCTCGCCGAATTGGGCGGCCGGCACGTGGCGACGGCCGTAGATCAGGTGCTCGTACACCTCGTCGGAGATGACGGTAACACCCCGGTCGGCGGCGTACTGGACCAGCGCCCGGACGGACTCCTCCGGCTCGACAGCACCCGTAGGGTTCGAGGGGCTGTTCAGCACCATCACGGCAGCGCCGTCCAGGAGCTCCTTCGCCTTCTCCACGTCGGTGTGCATGGAGGAATCCGGGGGCATCCCCACCGGGACGCCGCCGGCTACCGTGGCCAGCGCCGCGTAGGAGACAAAGCCCGGGTCCGGGACCAGCACCCGGTCCCCGTCCCGGACCAGGACCTGCATCAGCAGGTGGAGCGCCTCGCTGCCACCCGCTGTCACGATCACCTCTTCGGGCCGGTACGAAAGGCCGTTTTCCCTCCGGAGCTTGTCGCAGATGGCGGTCCGGAGCTCAGGGATACCGGCGTTCTGCGTGTAGCCGGTCTTTCCCTCTCGGAGTGCCGCGATGGCGGCCTCCTTGATGTGGGCCGGGGTATCAAAGTCCGGCTGCCCCAGGCCCAGGTTCACGGCTCCCGGCCCTGCCGCCTCAAAAATTTTTCGAATCCCCGAACCCTCGATGCCCTGGATCCGTTCCGAAAACCTCACGTAAGGTACCTCCTCTTCATCCCATTCTCATTCGATGTTCACGTGCCTGCCCCGGAGCTGTTCCACGTCTGTCTTCGTGATCTCCATCAGCCGCGAGATGACCGCGTCGGCGAAGATCATGGCCGTGGTCTCGAAGAGCGTGCCCAGGGGGGCAAAGGACTTGTGCTCCCCCATCATCTGCCGGATCTCGAACTCGGCCGCGTCGTCCCGGACCGCGTCCCGCTGGCTTTCCACGACCACGATGCAGTCCGCGATCCGGCCAATCCGGGAGTCCTTCCGCGACGTGATCAGGCAGATCCTGGCGCCGATCCCCTTCGCCGTTTCGGCGATGTCCGCCATCGTCTTGGTCTCGCCCGATCCCGAGAAGACCACGATGACGTCCCCCTTCCCCAGCGCAGGGGTGATCGTCTCTCCCACGACGTAGGACTGGAGCCCCAGGTGCATCAGGCGCATGGCAAAGGCCTTGGCCACCAGGCCGGACCGGCCGGCACCCATCACATAGATCCGCGTGGCCGCCAGGAGCTCTCTGAGAAAAGATTCCACCTCTTCGTCGGAGATGGTGTTCGCGATGGCCCGGATCTTGGAGGCCATCAGAAGCATCATGTCCTGGACCGGGTGGTTCTTCATACGTTCCCAGCCAATTATACATCTTCGGAATACTTCACTTTATCGCACCGGTTCTCGGCGGATTTCGGCCGGTTTCTCCTGCGGGAGCCGCCGGCTCCGCGGCCGGATGAGAAAGGTTCCGGAACAACCGGCTGCACCCATCGGGAAGACCGGCGGGAGGCCCTTCACCTGGTTCGCACCTTCCTGGAGATAACCTCCGGGCGAGACACCTCCCCCGTGGCCTACCCACCCGCAGCCCGCAGCGGCGAGCATACCTTTATCTCACATCTCTCCTCACCCCTCCTCCATCATGCCTCCGGAGATCACGGACCCGGTGATCCTCGCCGCCGCGGCAGACGCCCAGAAGGAGGAGATCACCGAACATGCCATTTACACCGGCCTGGCCCGGATCACCGCGGACCCCCGGAACCGGCAGGTGCTGGAACAGATAGCCGCCGTCGAGTACCAGCACTATGGGTACTGGAAACAGCTGACCAAGAAGGAGATAGCGCCCGATCGGATCCGGGTGACGTTTTTCCTCATGACCTGCCGGATCCTGGGGATCACATTCGGGATCAAGCAGCTGGAGCGTGGGGAGCGGAGGATCCAGCAGGTGTACCGGGACCTGTCGGTAACGATACCGGACCTTGAGCGGATTCTCCAGGACGAGCGGGACCACGAGCGGGAGCTGATCGGCCTCATCGATGAGGAGCGGTTGCGCTACACAGGATCAGTAGTCCTGGGGCTGAACGACGCACTGGTGGAGCTGACCGGCGCCCTGGCAGGGTTCACCTTTGCTCTCCAGAATGCCCGGATCATCGCGGTCGCCGGGCTCATCACGGGGATCGCCGCCGCCTTCTCCATGGCTGCCGCAGAGTACCTCTCCACCAAGTCTGAGGAGGACGGGAGGGACCCGTTCCGGGCCGCGATGTACACGGGTGTGGCATACCTGATCACGGTCGCCGCCCTCATCGCACCGTTTTTGATCCTCGGAAACCTGTACCTCTCCCTGGCCATCACTCTCGTCACCGCACTCCTCGTCATCCTCTTCTTCTCGTACTACATCTCGGTTGCCCGGGACCTGCCGTTCCGGAAGCGCTTCACCGAGATGGCAGGGATCAGCCTGGGGGTGGCCGCCCTCTCCTTCCTGATGGGGATCCTGGTCCGGACCTTCCTGGGCGTGGAGATCTGAGAGGAATAAAGAAGTTTTTTTTCCTGCGTGGAGCGGTTATCCTCTCGTGGGGGTGGGACCGGGAGGGGGCTCTGTCTCCTCCCGTCGCCCTCCCTGAGGAAGATAGTCCCGCCCTGTCGGTATCTACCTCTGGAAGAACTTTTCCTTGACCCCCCCCCGGAAACCCTTTCTCCTCCGGACCCGTATCTCCCGCTTTACCTGAAACGGGCCGTGCCCGTCCGGGCAGAGGTGAGAGGAATGGCGATGAGAAGGAGTGTCTCACAGAAGGAACAGCCGCCGGAACGGGAGACCGCGGCAGCGGTAAAAGGGCCGGATCTCTCCGGCCTCTCAGCCTGCATCCGGGATGCAAAGCAGGTTGCGCTGGCAACTGACACGGGGCCTGCAGAGCCCACCGACTACGCGGATCTCCGGCGGAGGCTGGTGACCGCTGAAGAGCGGTTGCCTCCCCTGTACAGGGACCAGGTCTCCACCCCGTTCCGTGCCGCACTGGATCGGCTCGGCAAGAAAGGATTTGCCTCTCTCCTTTCACGGGACCCGGAGCGGGAGGGAGAGGCGTGTCTCATGCTCGATATTGCCCAGGCAATCCTGCAGAACGGCGAGCGGTACGAGGACCGGGCAACGGACGGGTTCCAGGAGGTGGTGAGCGACCTCTACGACGGGTTCCTCTCTGCCGAAGACAGGAAAGAAGTGAATCCTCCGGATAAAGGGGTCATCCCCCCGCTCGTGAAATGGGGCTACCCGGAGGCCGGGCCCTACACCTGGCCGGTGGATGCCACTTCTTCGTTCGGGGTCGCCGCTGCCATCGTGAACCTGCCCCCGGCGAACGCCCGTGCCGGTATCCTGGCCTGGGCCGCCATTGCCCACGAGACGTCAGGGCACGACATCATCCACGCCGACTCGGGGCTTGCCGAAGAGATGGCCACGAAGGTCTGGGAAGCGCTCACGAAGGAGAAACTGGGGAAGATCCTCCCTGACTACTGGTCTGCCCGGATCGATGAGACCGCTTCCGACGTGCTGGGGATCCTGAACATGGGGCCGGCCGCGGGCATCGGTCTCGTGGGCTACTTCCGGGCCCTGCGGGATGCCTACGGGGGTGATCCCGTCCTCTCCGGCACCGGACACCTCTCGGACCCCCACCCGGCCGACCTGCTCCGGGCGTACCTGGCGGCGGCCGTCATCCGGCGGCTCTCCTTCTCGGCCGCAAAGAAGTGGGCGGCAGCCATCGAGAAGGAGGCGGACCGGGACCTCACCACCATCCGCCTGGGCACGACGGTGATCCCATCCGATGATGCGAAACGGTCTGCTGACGTGGTGGCAGAGATCCTGGCCCGGACGAAGATGGAGCAGCTGGAACTCCGCGCCCTGGGCCACATCCAGGACTGGAGGGACAAGGATGAGCGGATCGCAGGGAAGCTGCGCACACTCCTGCAGCAGGCAGGGACGCTCCCGTCCCGTTACGCAAAGGGGATCTATGCCGCCCACGTCGTCGCAGCCGCCGTCACCGCATCGGTGGCGAAGGGCGCCGATCTCCCGCTGATCTTTGACCGGATGCTCGGCATCCTGAAGGTGATGCACGACCGGAACGCCTCCTGGGGACCCCTGTACGTGGCACACCCGGGCAATATCTCGGCCATCTTCCCCCTGACCCTGCCGGAGAACATCCCGGACTGGGAGTGAAGGGGTCCTCACCCCCCCGGCCCTGCCCCCTCCTTCCGGCGGGTCCCATCACGCTTATCTACTCCCTGCCGCCACACTCTGACCTGAGCGATCTCCCGGGACCGGCCGGGAGGGGGCGCGCATCACATGATCCCGGAGCGGATTACGTCAGAAGGCATCGCCCACCACTCGTACCTGGTGGGCTCGGGGGGCGAGGCGGTGGTCATCGACCCCCGCCGCGACATCGGCGTGTACCTGGAGATGGCAGGGAGGAACGACCTCCGCATTACCCGTGTGTTCGAGACGCACCGGAACGAGGATTACGTCATCGGGTCCCTGGAGCTGGCCCGGGCGACCGGCGCCACTGTCCACCACGGGGCTGCCCTCCCCTTCGCGTACGGGGAGCCGGTCCGGGACGGGGACCGGTTCCGGGTCGGATCCCTGGAGATCCGGGTCCTGGAGACGCCCGGGCACACCGAGGAGTCCATCTCCCTTGCCGTCTCTGAAACGGAGTCTCCCAAACGGGCGCTGGCTGTCTTCACCGGCGATGCCCTCTTTGCCGGCGACACGGGGAGGACGGACTTCTTCCCCGGCCGGGAGGAGGAGATGGGGGGAACGTTGTACGACTCCCTGCACCGGAAGATCTTCCCGCTGGGCGATGACGTGATCCTCTGCCCGGCCCACGGGTCCGGGTCCGTCTGCGGCGTGAATATCGCGGACCGTGACCTCTCCACCCTGGGCTACGAGCGGGCGGTGAACCCGCAGCTCCGTCACGACCGGAAGGCGTTCATTGCGGATAAGGTGGCAGAGAAGCACCACACCCCTGCCTATTTCCGGCAGATGGAGCGGTATAACCTGCAGGGTCCCCCGCCCCTTCCCCCGCACCGATTCCTCCCCCCCCTTCCGGTGGACCGGGTGAAGGAGCTGGCCGCAGCCGGCGCCTGGCTGCTGGACATCCGGCTTCCCACCTCCTTTGCCGGCGGGCACATCCCCGGCTCTCTGAACCTCTGGCGGCAGGGGATGGCGGCCTTTGCCGGTTACTACCTTACCTATGACCAGCCGGTTGTCATCATCGATGAATTCAACCTGCAGCTGGAGCCCGTCCACCGCCAGCTCCTCCGGCTCGGCTTTGACAGGGTGGCAGGATACCTGGCAGGGGGTTTCTTTGCGTGGGCGAAGGCGGGTGAGCCTATCCGCCGTGCGGGAACCCTCTCGGTGCACGAGCTGAAGGGGCGGCTTGGTGACCCGTCGGTGTACCTGCTGGACGTGAGAGACCGGTCCAACTTTGACCGGTTCGGCCACCTCCCAGGAGCCCACAACGTCTACGTGGGCGAACTACCCCCCGTGATTCCCACCATCCCCCGGGAGAAAGAGATCCTCACCTTCTGCGATGCCGGCTACAAGTCGTCCATCGCGGCGAGCCTGCTCCTCCGGGAAGGATTCGACAGGGTCTCGACGGTACTGGGTTCCATGGCAGCCTGGCGGGCGGCGGGGTTCCCGGTGGAGCGGTGACGGCAGATCACTCCCCCTCCGAGTTCAGGATTCCTGGCCAGTCCGTAGAGAATATCCTCACCGGGGGAGGGAGACGGGAGGGGCAGAGCCCCCTCCCGGTCCCACCCCCATGGGGATGGTCACTTCCCTCGGTTTTCGGGGTGGAGGATGTTCAGGAATGTGCCAACATTCCTCCCTGCGCTCTCCCCCCACCCTGACCGGAACATTCCGGGTCCGGCATCCCCGCGATCCCATACTTTTATCAACCCTGCCATGCTATAGCTTAGCAATGCGTGGTGAATGCCTTTCCGCTCCCGGTTGCCTTATCGCTGAGCGGAAGGTCCTGTTCTCGCCCGCATGCAGGATGATGGTGGCGGGCCCGTGCACTCGTGCCAGGCCCGGAAGCGCAGCGTACGGCTATCGCTTTTTTGGCTATCAGTAACCCGTCCGTCAGATCATGGGATCTGATCGGCCGGGAGGAGATGTCATGAGAGGAAAACAGATCCGTCTGGAACGTATCATGGACCGGAACACGAGAAAGACGATCATCGTCCCCATGGACCACGGGGTGACGAACGGTCCGATGGCAGGCCTGATCGACATGGGAGAGACCGTGGAACTGGTGGCCCGGGGCGGGGCCAACGCGGTGCTGGGGCACCTGGGGCTCTCCCTCTACGGGCACCGGCAGCGGGGCCCTGACGTGGGGCTGATCCTGCACCTGTCGGGCTCCACGTCCCTCTCCCCTGACCCCAACGAAAAGGTGCTCGTCAACACGGTGGCAAACGCGCTGAAGATGGGGGCCGATGGTGTCTCCCTCCATATCAACATCGGCGCGGAGTCCGAGGCCCGCATGCTCCGGGACCTGGGCCGCACCGCGGTGGAGTGCATGGAGTGGGGGATGCCGCTCCTGGCCATGATGTACCCCCGGGGGGCCAAGATCCGGAAAGAGAACGACGTGGAGCACGTGGCTCTCGCCGCCCGCGTGGCCGCGGAGCTGGGTGCCGACATCGTGAAGACCGTGTACACGGGGGATCCCGACAGCTTCCGGACAGTGACCCGGGGCTGCCCGGTCCCTGTCGTCGTGGCCGGGGGATCGAAGACCGACGAGCGGGCGACCCTGGACCTCATTGCCGGTGCCATGGAGGGTGGAGCGGCCGGCATCTCCATCGGCCGCAACGCGTTCCAGCATAAGGCGCCAGACCGGTTTGTCCGGGCTGCAGCCGCCATCGTGCATGAGAAGAGAACTGTAGACGAAGCGCTGGAGATTCTTAAGGTATGAAGGACAAGGAGTGATCAGGACATGATTGGAAAGGACATCAGGATCGAACGGATCATTGACAGGAACACAAAAAGGGCGGTGATCATCCCCATGGACCACGGGTTCTCCCTGGGGCAGATCAAGGGGCTCATGGACATGACCCGAGTGATAGGAGAGGTATCGGACGGGGGAGCCAACGCGATTGTACTCCACAAGGGGATGGTGAAAACCGGCCACCGGAAGCACGGGAGGGACATCGGGCTCATCGTCCACCTCTCGGCCTCCACCAGCCTGAACCCGGACCCCAACGACAAGGTGCTGGTCTGCACCGTGGAGGAGGCCATCGTGCTGGGGGCAGACGCCGTCTCCATCCACGTGAACCTGGGGGCCCCCAACGAGTCCCACATGATCGAGTCGGCGGGGCAGGTCTCCAAGGCCTGCGCCCGGTGGGGGATCCCGCTCCTCGCCATGATCTACCCGCGGGGCAAGGGGATCGACCCGGTCTCGCCCCAGGCGGTGGGCCACTGCGTCCGCGTGGCCGAGGAACTGGGAGCTGACATGATCAAGACGAACTACACCGGTGACGTGGCATCCTTCCGGGAGATCACCGCTGCCTGCTCGGTGCCGGTGATGGTCGCCGGCGGGGAGAAGGGCGGGGACCTGGACGCGCTGAAGATGATCCGGGACGCCATCAAGGCCGGGGCCGCCGGTGTCTGCATGGGCAGGAACGCCTTCCAGCGGGACAACACCACCGCGTTCACGAAGGCGATCTGCCGGGTGGTCCACGAGAACGAGGACCCGGCACGGGCGCTGGAGCGGGCAGGATGAAGGAGTTCTGGGTGGAGGTCCGCCCCTGGAAGAAGGAGCTGGCCACGACGGCCCTCGAGAGCGGTGCCGACGTGCTGGTCGTGGACCAGGCCACCAGGGCGCGCGAGCTGGCCCGTGTCAGGACGGTTGCCCCGGACGGGGACCTCGTGCCCGGGCGGGACGTCTTCGACGTCCAGATCCGGGGCCGGGGTGACGAGGACGAGGCGGTCCGCAGGGCAAAGGAGGGGTACGTGGTGGTCTCCACCACTGACTGGACCGTGATCCCGCTGGAGAACCTGGTGGCCCGGGCAGACCGGATCATCGCCCGTGTCCGGAACGCGGGGGAGGCAGAGCTGGCCCTCCGGGTGCTGGAGCGGGGCGTGCACGGGGTCCTCCTCTCCACGACGGATGCGGGTGAAATCCGGAAGGTCGGGGCCCTCGTGAAGGGATCGGAGGGAGCGGTGCAGCTGGTCCCGTTCACGGTCACCTCCATCCGGCCGGTCGGGATCGGGGACCGGGTCTGCGTCGATACCTGCTCCATGATGGCCGAGGGGCAGGGAATGCTCGTCGGGGACACCTCGTCGGCATTCCTGCTGGTCCAGGCCGAGACGGCCGAGAACCCCTACGTGGCCCCCCGCCCCTTCCGGGTGAACGCGGGCGCCGTCCACGCGTACCTGATGAAGCCGGACGGGAAGACGGCGTACCTCTCCGAGCTCGCGGCCGGGGATCACGTGGCCGTCGTGGCCTCCTCCGGCTCCTCCACCGACGCGGTGGTGGGCCGGGTGAAGATTGAGCGGAGACCGCTGCTCCTCGTGGAAGCAGAGGCCGGGGACGTGAAGGCAACGCTCGTTCTCCAGAACGCAGAGACGGTACGGCTCATTGGCGAGGACGGGAGACCGGTCTCGGTGGTGGCCCTGAAAGCCGGCGACCGGGTGCTGGGAGCCACCGCCGAGGGTGGCCGCCACTTTGGCACCGCGGTGAAGGAGACCATCAGGGAGAAGTGAGGGATGAAGGCAGGGATCATCGGCGGTACCGGGAAGATGGGGAGCCTCTTTGCCGGGGTACTGGGCCGGGCCGGGTGGGAGGTGAGGGTCTCCGGGAGATCCACATCCCTCACCGCCCGGGACCTGGCAGAGCAGGCGGACCTGGTGATGGTGTCGGTGCCCATCCGGGACACGGTACCGGTGATCCGGGAGGTGGCACCCCTGCTCCGGAAGGACCAGGTGATCTGCGACCTCACGTCCCTGAAGGTGGCCCCGGTGCAGGCGATGCTGGCATCCCGTGCAGAGGTGATCGGGTTCCATCCCATGTTCGGCCCGACGGTCGCAAACCTCAGGAACCAGACCATCCTCGCGACCCCGGCCCGGTGCCGGGAGGAGACGGCGGAGCAGCTGTACCGCACCTTCAGGACCGAGGGGGCGCGGGTCACCGTCACCACGCCGGAGGCCCATGACCGGATGATGGCCGTGATCCAGGGGATCTCCCACTTCTCCACCCTCTGCATGGCCGGGGCGATGCGGACCCTGGGGACCGATATCGGTGAGGTGCTGGCCGCGACCAGCCCGGTGTACCGCATCCAGCTTAATCTGGTCGGGAGGCTCCTCTCCCAGGACCCTGCCCTCTACGCGGACATCCTCCGGTTAAACCCGGAGACCGGCCCCGCCCTGGCTGCCTTCGAGCAGGCGGTCCGCGATCTCCGGGAGCGGGTGGAGTCGGCAGACCCCGCCGCGTTCGAGGAGTTCTTCCGGGAGACTGCTGCCCGGTTCCGGGAGTACTCGCCCCGGGCCCTGGAGGAGACTGACCGTATCATTGAATTTCTTTCGGAGCAGCCATGATGGGAGTGCTGGGACCCGAGGGCACCTTCAGCCACGAGCTGGCGGAACGTCTTTTTCCGGGCCGGGCTGTCCTCCTCCCCACGATCCGGCAGATCTTTGAGGAGGTGGAGGGAGGGAAGATGGAGGGTCTCGTACCGCTGGAGAACAGCGAGGCAGGCGGCGTGGGAGCGACCCTGGACGGCCTCCTCACCCACCGGGTCTTCATCACCGCCGAGGCGTACCTGGAGGTCCGCCACCACCTGGCCGCCCGGGTGCCCGTGAAGCGCCTCACCCGGATCTATGTCCACCCCCAGACCCACGAGCAGTGCAGCATCTTCCTGGACCGGCTGGGCGTGGAGGTGGTTCCCACCTCCTCCAATGCCGCATCGGCGAAGGAGATGGAACAGCACCCGGGGAGCGGGGCGATCATCTCCCGGTTCACGGCCACCCACTACGGGATTCCCCTCGTCAGGGAGGATGTGCAGAACAGCCCGGGGAACATCACCCGGTTCGTCCGGATCGGGGCGAAACCGGCTCCCTGCCCGCCGTGCACCAAGTGCAGCCTTCTCATCGATCCCCACACTGACCGCCCGGGCCTGCTCCACGACCTGCTGGGGGTCTTCTCTGCCCGGGGCATCAACCTGACCCGCATCGAGTCCCGGCCCTCCAAGCGGGGGATGGGGAGCTACGTCTTCTTCATCGACTTCCAGATGGGGCCCGGGTGGGAGGGGGCTGTTGCTTTCTTAAAGGAGATCACCCACGTGAAGGACCTGGGCTGCTTCACCCGCCTGGAGGTCCCGGAGTGAGGGTGACCCTCCGCCGGGCCAGGGACGTGGACCTCAGGTTCTCGGCTCCCCCCTCCAAGAGCTACACCCACCGGGCGTTGATCGCGGGAGCACTGGCGAACGGGGAGACCGTGCTCCGAACCCCGCTCCTCGCCCAGGATACCCACCGGACCCTCGCTGCCCTCCGAACCCTGGGCGTTTCGATCACAGGGAACGGGGATCCCCTCCGTATCCGCGGGACCGGCGGCATGTTCCCCACCGGTGGCCCGGTGACCCTGGACCTGGGGGACTCGGGCACCTCCCTGCGGCTCCTCTCCTCCGTGGCCCTGCTGGCCTCCCGGGAGGTGACCCTGGACGGCTCCCCGCGCATGCGGGAGCGGCCGGTGGGTCCCCTGGCCGATGCGCTCACGGCCATGGGGGGACAGGTCCGGTACCGTGGCCGCACGGGTTTTCCGCCCCTGACGGTCCAGGGGGTGTTCCGGGGCGGGACGGTGACGGTGGACGGGAGCATCTCCAGCCAGTTCGCCTCTTCCCTCCTCCTGGCAGGGCCCTGCGGGAGAGAGGACCTGGTTCTCCGGATCGATCCCCCGCCGGTCTCGGCCAGCTACCTGGACGTGACGGCCGACATCATGGCCGCCTTCGGGGTGGAGGTGGAGAGGGAGGGCACCACGATCTTCCGGGTGCCGGCAGGGAAGGGCTACCGGGGGAGGGAGTACCGGGTGGAGGGGGACTACTCCTCGGCATCGTACCTGCTGGCCCTGGCCGCGGTTGCGGGGGGAAGAGTGACGGTGGAAGGCCTGGCCCCCCGCTCGGTGCAGGGGGACCGGATGTTTCTTTCGATCCTGGCCTCCATGGGGTGCAACGTAAGGTCGGAGGGGGATTCCGTCACTGTGGAGCGGGCCGGGCCCCTCCACGGGGTGGAGGCGGAGATGTCCTCTGCCCCGGACACAGTGATGACGGTCTGCGCAGTGGCACCATTCGCCGACAGTCCCACCATCCTCACGGGAACAGGTCACCTCCAGTACAAGGAGAGCGACCGGATCCGGGTGATGGCCGGGCGGATCCGTTTGCTGGGCGGGAAGGTGGAAGTGGGAGAGGACCGGATCCGGATCCTGCCTGCTGCCCTCCACGGGGGGACGGTCGACCCGGCCGGCGACCACCGGATCGCCATGGCCTTCGCCGTCATCGGCCTTGGCGCGGGAGGGGTGACGGTGGAGCATGCAGAGACTGTGGGGAAGTCCTTCCCCGGGTTCTGGGATCAGCTGCGGGGGGTGGGGCTCCTGTGAGGATCATTCTCATCGGGTTCCGGGGCACGGGGAAGAGCCACATCGGGAGGCTCCTCGCCAAAGGGCTGGCGGTACCGTTCCTGGACCTGGACCGGGAGATCGAGGCCCGGGCGGGCCGTCCGATCCCTGAAATCTTTGCCGCTGAGGGCGAGGAGGGGTTCCGCCGGCGGGAGCGGGAGGTGATCGCCACGCTGCCTCAGGGGCCGCTGGTAGTGGCTGCTGGTGGCGGGGCCGTCCTGGACCAGGAGAACGTGCGTCACCTCCGGAAGAGCTCCCGCACCGTGCTCCTCCGGGCCTCGGAGGCCGCCATCCTGGAACGGATCCGGGGGAGCAACCGCCCCGCCCTCACGACCCTGCCGCTGGAGGAGGAGGTGCCGGCCCTCCTTGCTGCCCGCCGCACCGCCTACCTTGCGGCGGCGGACGTATGCCTGGACACGACAGCCGTTTCACCGGGGGACGTCAGCCGGAGGATACGGGAGATCCTCGATGCCGGTACCGTACCCCCAGGAGCACGGGAGGAAGGCCTCCATCTCCTGGAGACCGCGGGGATACCGGACGGAGACCTGCGACGTGTGCGGAAGATCCTTGGCGCTGAGGGTGAGGACCCCCTTACCCGCATCTGCGGCGTGGCCGGGAACCCCGTGTTCCACTCCCGGACCCCGGCGCTCCAGAACGCCCTCTTCGCCCGGTACGGCCTCGGTTTCTTCTCCACGTTCTTCCAGCCCGTGGAGATCGGTTCCCTCATGCAGGCGATGCACTTCCTGGACCTCCGGGGGTGTGCGGTCACGATCCCCTTCAAGGAGCAGGTCATCCCGCACCTGGACGTGGTGGACCGGGACGCGGCAGCCATCGGCGCGGTGAACACGGTGGTCCAGTGCGGGGGTGAGCTCACCGGGTATAACACGGACTGGCTGGGCATCCGGGGTCCCCTGGAGCACCTGGAGGGGGCCCGGGCGGTGCTGGTGGGCGCCGGGGGGGCTGCCGCCGCCGCAGCCCATGCCATGGTCTCTCTCCGGATGGAGGTCACGATCCTGAACCGGTCACCGGATCGGGCGCGGCAGCTGGCAGACCGGTTCGGGTGTGCCCATGGGCCCCTCTCAGACATTGAACGCCTCAAACCCGACGTGGTGGTCCACGCAACTCCGGTAGGCATGCACCCGGATCGGGGAATGGCGGTCCCCGCCCGGGCACTAAGGGCGGGGATGACGGTCTTTGACATGGTGTATACCCCGCCGGAGACACCTCTGATCCGGGCAGCCCGTGCGGCCGGGTGCCGGGTGATCCCGGGCACCGAGATGTTCATCCACCAGGCACGCGAACAGTTCCGGTACCTCACCGGGATCCTGCCCGGGGAGGGCGAGGTGAGGGGGATCGTGGAGTCATGAACACCTTTGGCAGGAACTTCCGGTGCACCACCTTCGGCGAGAGCCACGGGAGGGCGCTGGGGGTCGTGATTGACGGCTGCCCGCCGGGGCTTCCTTTGGCCAAGGGGGACATCCAGCCGCTCCTGGACCGGAGGCGGCCGGGCACCGGGCCCCTGGTCTCGGCCCGGGCCGAACCGGACCGGGTGGAGATCCTCTCCGGGGTCTTCGAAGGGCGGACCACCGGCGCACCCGTGGCGCTCCTCGTGGGGAACCGGGACCAGAAGCCGGGGGACTACGATGCCCTCCGGGAGGTCTTCCGGCCCGGCCACGCGGACATCACCTACCAGGCCAAGTACGGGATCCGGGACCACCGCGGCGGGGGCCGGTCCTCAGGACGGGAGACGGTGGGCCGGGTGGCGGCAGGTGCCGTGGCCATGAAGGTCCTGGCCCTCAAGGGAATCCGGATCCGGGGGGAGATCCGGGAGATCCATGGCGCCACCTCCCAGGAGATGTGGGAGGGGGAGATCAGGCGTGCAAAGGCTGACGGCGACTCGGTGGGGGGTATCGTGGAGATCGTGGTTGAGGGGTGCCAGGCTGGCCTCGGTGATCCCGTCATGGGCAAGCTGGACGCTGCCATCGCCGGAGCCATGATGGGAATCGGTGCCGTGAAGGGCGTGGAGATCGGGTCCGGGTTCGCCGCTGCCCGGCGGTTCGGGAGCGAGAATAACGACCCGATCGTGCCCGGCGGTTTCCTCTCCAACCACGCCGGCGGGATCCTGGGCGGGATCAGCACCGGGCAGGAGATCGTGGTCCGGATCGCGGTGAAGCCCACGCCATCCATCTCAAAGCCCCAGCAGACGGTGGACCTGGAGGGGAATCCCCGGGAGATCCGGGTGGAGGGAAGGCATGATCCCTGCATCGTGCCCCGTATCCTGCCCGTGGCCGAGGCGATGCTGGCGCTCGTCCTTGTGGACGCCTGGCTGGAGCAGGAGAAGTACCGGGGGGTCCGTCAGAGAGAACCCTGAAGGATTCCGGATCCCTCAGAAGTGTAAATTTTCATGGGGGTGGGGCCGGGAGGTGGCATGCCCCATTCCCGTCACCCTTCCGGGCAGGAAGAGATCAGGTCCGGCAACCGTTATCGTCTCATGCAGCCCACCGGTACTCTCGTGAGCAGCGAGGAAGTGAAGGAAAAGCCCCGCTATACCCCCGAGACCTGCGCCCATTGCGAGGGGGAAGGGTGCTGCTACTGCGATAAGACGGGGAAAGTGCTGGTGGCGCAGCCATCCCGGAAGTGCCGGCACTGCGACGGTGACGGGTGCATCTACTGCGGGTTCACCGGCTGGGCAGGGCTGTTCTGCAGCCGTTCGGGGAGTGACGGCATCCTGCCGCCCTGAACCCCGCACCCCCTCGGTTTCTGATGAGTATTCCAGAGGGTGCTACCCTTTCTGATATGGACTGGTGAGACGATCTTCTTGGGCTCTGCCCCCACCGGGTCGGCATCCCCCCGGTTGACGGTATGATCATCGGTAAACCCGACGTGGAGACATATCCTCATGCAGGGGGGGGCGCCCACGCGGCGGGGGGGGACCGCGGGTCCCCCCCTGGAGCGTCCTGGTAATCAACATTGGCCCAATGAGGATGCCCCGACCGGTTCCCGATTTTTTTCCGACGATGGGTCCCGTTCACTTCGTCAGGAGGTCCCACAGCTCCCGGAACTCGCGGATGTGGTACTGGCCCGGGGCAGAGGGTCTGCCTGCGTGAGTGTACGCCAGCTCGGATCCGAAGAGGGGGAGGAGGGCCCGGGCATACCGGAACCGCTCGCCTGAGACCCCGGTGCAGAGGGGTTTCTCGGCCGCGAGGGTGAAGGAGCAGAGGGCCAGGAGATCCCTCTCGTCCTTCGGGGTGACCACGATCTTGGGGAGGTCGCCGTAGGATCGGAGGTCCCGCTCCAGCACCTTCAGCTGCGGGAGGTCAGGCATTCCGGAGAGGTGGCAGGAGGCAACGATCTTCTTTTCGGCTTTCCGGATCTCGGGGGCATGGCGCCGGAACCGGAGTTCCACGTCCACCCAGTCAGTGAGGGGCAGGAGGGGCCGGACTACCCGGATCCATTCCCTTTCGTCACCGGCGAACTTCCCTCCCTCCGCCCGGCTCCGGAGAGTGACGATCACCGGGATGCAGGCGGTCTCCCGCACCGGCTGGACTGCATCCAGGAGGCCAGCCCCGCCGAGATCCAGCCGGACCTCCACCATGTCGGGGTGGAGAGTGGGGAGGTCAGCCGGAACCGTGTTTTCCCCCACCGATACCGCGATCTTCATGGACCAGGTCACCCCTCCGTTTCCCACTCCTTTTCAGGTTCCCGGCTGCTTAATACATTCCGCGGCCGGCCCCCCCTTCATTCCTCCCACGGGTCAGGCCCCCTCAGGAGATGGGCGGTGGTGATCCCGCCCCTGGACATCTTCCGGATCTCTTCCTTCAGGTCCTCCAGGATACCGCCGGTATGCGCCCCCCCTTCCGCGGCCGCGGCCACCCCCTGCCGGTAGATCTCCGTCATGCGCCCCGCGTAGCGCGGGGTTCGGTCCCGGGCATCGATGGCCAGCAGGGGGATACCGGTCTCCAGGAGGGAGGGGAGATGATCGATCAGGCACGTCTCCACCGAGTTCCGGATCACGGTCCGGCACTCCGCATCCACCGAGAGGGG
>Ga0153915_10000442_pt1 | contig 38188 bp, 63 predicted proteins | sample Opewatmetagenome_2_FD_107003 | JGI IMG/M metagenome (GOLD analysis project Ga0153915, IMG submission 107003) | Freshwater wetland microbial communities from Ohio, USA - Open water 3 Core 3 Depth 3 metaG | ecosystem: Environmental > Aquatic > Freshwater > Wetlands | place: USA: Ohio, Lake Erie... | reverse complement strand
GCTCTATCTTTGCGTGAAAATTTAGTTTCCGCAGAGCCATTGGATGAATTTACCGGAACACAAATAATATCGCGCTTACCGGCACGAATGATTTTCATATCATATGCCGATGATGGGCCGCGCTCCCATTGACCATAAGACACCCATGAGAACGTATCGCCAACAACAGCATTCTCAAATGATGCGCCATTAGTCCAGTGGTTATCTGTTTCGTTAAATTCAATCACGTTACACCTCAAAAGTTAAACATCAATTACCGAACCGACAGCCGCATCTTGCCATAGGTTAAAATATCTTGTCAATATATTTCTTACCCTGTTGCGCAAAAATAAAACTAGGCGTATAACGTAATCCTCAAAGGAGGATTTATGGCACGTATGCGAGATATTGAAGCGGTAGCACAGAAGCGCAGGGCTAAATTACTAGCTCAATTCGAGAAGCTACCAGAAGGCACAACCATTACAGAATTTGCAGAAAAGCATAGCGTTACCCGCGCAAGGATGTCTCTGCAACTTATCAAGGCCAGGAGGGAGCGCAATGCACACTCATTCGAGTAACCCGAAATTTGCCACAGCCTTGAGAATATCAAAGCTAATCCCTATGGTATTGCCGCAATACAAACGCGAGGCTGTGCTGGCGCTTTGTGTTGAGTTGAAGAAGTCTATCGGTAGCTGAATGTGCAACGTGGGTATATAAAAATCTGGCGTAAGCTGGAGGATTCTGGCCTTCTTCAAATGCCGGATACTCTAGCGACAATGTTGTTTTTAATCCTTCACGCCACACACAAGGCGACAAAGCGAGGTACAAAATACGGTGTTGTAGAGCTTGAGCGCGGCCAAGGGATATTAGCAATTCGGGTGTTGGCAAAGGATATGAAACTATCAATTCAATCAATCCGCACTATTTTGGTCAGATTAGAAAAAATGGAAATTTTAACACTCAAACCAACACACGCATTTAGCGTATATACCATTGTTAATTATAACAAATATAACGATGTTACAGAACAATCAACACGCGAAACAACAAACGAACAACACGCTGCCAACACACGGGTAACACAAGAACAAGAATTAAAGCATTTAAGAAATAAACAAATATCGTTTTCTACTGCATTCGGTGACTTCTGGAATGCATGGCCTTCGAGTAAAAGGAAGGGGGCTCAAGGAAAATGCTGGGAAGTGTGGAAAAAGTTTAATCTTGATACTGTTTCTCAAGTAATTATTTCCCACGTCGAGTATTGCAAGGGAAATGGAGTTTGGAAAGACCCTGATTTTATCTCTGCTCCTTTGGTTTACCTGAACCAAAGAAAATGGGAAGGCGCAGAAATTAAGTCGGGACAATCAGAATTAGGGAATTTCATATGAGCATTGATAATCTGTTAAACCGTTTGCATAAAGTAAAATCCACCGGACGCGGAGCATACATAGCTTGTTGTCCTGCTCACGAAGATCGTTCGCCATCTATGACGGTTAGAGATTGCGGAGATGGACGTATCCTTATGCATTGCTTTGGCGGATGCGATACTCAGTCAATCCTGGACGCAATCGGTCTTGAGTTTAACGACTTGTTTCCACAAGACCATGCATTATTCCACCGCGCAAAACCAGTACGCCGCGCCTTCAATGCGAATGACGTTTTAGCCTTAGTACAGTTTGAAACGCGCTTAGTTGCGCTGGCGGCATTAAATATCTCTCATGGTATCGAACTATCAGACCAAGATAGAAAACGTGTGTTGTTATCGGCAGAACGTCTTAACGAAGCTGCGGAGCTTGCTGGCGTATGAGTAACTTAGAAAAAGCCGCTATTGCGCTGGATGAATCCAGAATCAAACGACTGATGTTAGATCAAGTTGATTTTGACGCATACATGAATGGAAGGGATAACGACTGCCACGAATCAGTTAAACCAGCATCGCATTTCGAGGATGAACTTAATAGTTACTTTGACCCAAACAACGAAGCAAGCGGAGATTCTATGCCGTGGTCAAAGACCGATGACTTGATTAAGTTCAGGCATTCAGAACTTTCTATCTGGAACGGGATTAACGGGCATGGAAAGAGCGCGGTATTAGGCCAGATCATTATGGGATTCATGCGTCAGAGAAGATGCTGTATTGCCTCTCTAGAAATGAAGCCAGTTATTACGCTGGCGAGAATGGTAAAACAATCTTTGGGCGGGAAGTATCCTACACCTGAATATGTAAATCAATTTTTGGTTAGGGCAGAAAATAAACTCTGGCTTTACGACCAACAAGGAACAGTAGCAGCGGATAGGATAATCCAGGTTATTTACTACGCGGCTGAAAAGTTACTTTGCGAACACTTCGTGATTGACTCACTTATGAAGTGCGGACTAGGAGAGGACGATTACAACGGACAGAAGAGATTTGTTGACCGGCTATGTGCTGCTGCGAAAGACACAGAATGCCATATTCACTTAGTCACTCACGCAAGGAAAGGTGATAGCGAAATGGAAATGCCAAACAAGATGAGCGTTAAGGGAACAGGCGCGATTACAGATCAGGCAGACAACGTTCTTACGGTATGGCGGAACAAGAAAAAAGAACTGCTTATCGCGGAAGGAAAAGCAACAGAAGAAAACAAAGATGCGCCGGACACGATGATTATTTGCGACAAGCAACGCAATGGAGAATGGGAAGGGCGCATAGCTCTTTGGTACGATATTCAATCAATGAGATATAGGGAGAATTTGAGATGAGCTTTAAAATGCAATGCGAAAAGAAAGTGATTGAAAAGAGAAAGCCAAACCACTACGCCAAAAAGGTAGACGACACTGAGGTCAGCAAGAATTCAGCAGCACAGGAAAGAGCTTATGCTGAAAAGCACAGGCTCCAGGTAGATGGGAAAGTGATTATCCATCGGTGTTTGTGAAAGGTAAATGAATAATGTTCGCAATTAAATCACCTAGCGGTTTTTTGTTGGTTGAAACAACTTCTACCAATAGAGCATGGGCATGGCATCTAGCTTACGAGAAGGTGCTACATAAAACGTTGCAATACGCTTATTCAAACAACCCAACAAAAGCAGCTTATGCGAATGGATGGCGGTGCGTGGAAGTAGAAGTAACAGAAAAAATTAAGTTGCATGTATTTCATAACGGACGTAAAGCAAAGGGAGATTGAAATGGATAATTTTTACGTACAAGTGAAAGAAGAAGATACTGGCAAAGTTGTAAAAGAGCTAGGCCCAATGAGTGAACGCAAGGCCGTAAAAGTTGCGGCTGGTATTGACATAAATTTATCAGATGATTACTTCACGGAGATTGTGGAAAAAGCAAAGGGAGAGTGAAATGGAAAAAATTAAATTAGATTCATCGCAGAGAGTTCGAGCAGAATCAATTCTTGAACAATTGGGAAACGGCGAAGCGCACGATGAAATTGCATATGAAATAATTTATCTGCGCGATCTGGAATCTGAAGTTAAAAAATCAATTGCATCTTTTATTGTTCGGCATGGTTTTGCTACCGGACATGGAGATAGTATTGAATCATTACTGGAGGAACTTGATTGGCAAATGTCAGATAGAAATGCGCGCCTAACTAACTGGTCTAACATTTCAAAACTGCTAATCGAGGCGGATAATTCCAATGAGTATGTTGCAAAAAACATAAAGAAAAACGGCAACATAATTGGAACAATGGGGAATCTGTTAGTTGAAATGACGCCATATAGTATTGATAAAGCAAAGGGAGATTGAAGAAATGAACGATCATGTTAGGCTTAAAAGCCCTTTTTATGAGCCTGAGAATTATTGCACATCACAAGCGTTAAGCTCTGCTGTGCGGTTGTTCTACAAAATATCTGACGCCGATGCGTGGTACAAACAAAACAGGAAGAGTATTTTGGATAAGGTAAAAAAAGATCAATTTGGATTTGCGAAGTTTGAAACCATCCACAAATGGCACGAATATCAATTGTTAAAAGCAAGATATGGAATAAAGATAATTGAAAGCGAAAAATGAGAACCTCTGAAATGTTCGACAAGCCGCGCAAGAAGCGCAAGGAGATTTGAAAATGAGACCAGCAACGCAAGATGATGTGATGGTGTGGGCATTTATAATCCTTGCAAATACGTCAAGCGGATATTGGGCATGGGGATGGATTGCTGCCGCATTGTGGGTAAATTTTCGTAAAGATTAAGAAGCAAAGCGCGGGCTACCATGCCCGGTGTGTAACGGTGAAGGAGAATGAAATGGAAGATAGGAAACATTACAGCAAGCGCCGTGAAGATGAACTGTACCGAGTTGTGCATGATGCGATCATGGATGTAAGAATATCCATTCTTCGTGGAGAGTATGATGGCATAAGCGCAAACCCAAAAGAAGCAAGGTTTGCAAAACAAACCTCTATGCTTGGCGATAAGGTTTGCGCTGTGTATCGAAAAAGTTACGCGAAGGGGAAAAAATGAAATTCACACACAAAGGATGGTTTGGATGTTGCCCTGTGTATTTTGCTGATCTTGATTCAATTGCGCCAGTCGTGCATGAAAGGCATTGGATATTTATTCCGGTGATGATTTTGAATGAGTGGATATTCGGCGCGATGTTTTTTATCCTTACCGCAATAGATTCAAACTACGAGCCAGTTTGGCCGCTGCGTATAACTGGTGAATTGTAACTCCAAGAGTGAGGTGATGTGATGAAATGGATTAGCGTAAAAGAAAGATTGCCGGAAGATGGGCAAGACGTATTTGGGTACTGGCCTCTGTATTCAGAATCAAAAAAAATTACCGGACTGAATTATTCAGTAGTTAAGTTCCGCAAGGACAATTCTTGGTGGAGTCTCGAAGTAACAGAGGATGATTTTTGCTCACCGTCTCACTGGATGCCACTACCAGAAGCGCCAAAATGACCCACTCCAAAAAACAATACAACCAGAAACTTTTGGACAATCTCCACGCCGAGCGCTCAATGGCAATTGCAAGCCACAATATCGAAAGATTGGAAGTTTTGGAATCCGCGATAAAGCAGCACAAAGCGATGGCATTGCAGGACGAAGAAGAGGAAAGAATGTCCGCATTGCGGTGTGAATGTGGGATGGAGTCTAGAAAATGAATGAGCAGGAAAAGTTTATTATAAACTGGTGTGGAAACCATTGCGGTTTTGACGCGCTAGATACAGAATTTCATGAAGAATTCCATAAGTTATTCGGTGGAAAAAGACATGAATGTTATTTTGGAGCGCAGACTGTATATAAAGCAATGCGCCTTGCAAAAAGCATGTTTAACCAAGGAAAACTTAAGCGCGGAAAGATAAGCCTCGGAGGCAATTGGCAAGTTGGCTTTCCTAAATGGGTTTGGACATACAGCCTTCCGCCTAACCTATAAAGCTCCATCCAGGTAAACGAACATGAGCGACCAAGCAGAAATAAACATCTTCAAAGTCCTAGACTTCATCCGGGACAACGCCAAGGCATACGCACAAGCCAAGGCGAACAGGGTGTACATCGAAGAGTACCGCAAGACGCTAAAGGCTAAACTAATGCAGAAAGCCCAACAGGAAGGCGCTACAGCCTCCGCTACACAGGAAAGGGACGCTTATGCTAACCCAGAGTACGAAGCGCACCTGAAGGCACTGGAAGCCGCCGTAGAGTCGGAAGAGACATTACGCTGGAGGCTGATTGCTGCACAGGCTAAATTGGAAGTTTGGCGCTCAATTGGGGCGAATCAACGTGCACAGGATAAAGTACTATGAACCCTCTATTTATTTACCGATGCATTACCGATGGACGCATAGTAGTTTCAACCATAGACGATGCAACCGCATACAGCCAGCATGACTTGTTTTTGCACATTGGAACGATTGAGCCTGTTGCCTTCTTGCAGACAGTTTTGAATGATGAACCTGAAATTGTGGAGCAGTATTTCAAATGAAACAACACATCAAGACCGTAAAGGACTTCAACGAATGGCGGCGTGGCGCAGAAACAGAACAACTGTCTCCTACCATCATTGGAGTCGCTCTGGACGAAGTTGTGAAAGCTGCCGAGCGATACGAACTGCTGCGCACACTCACTCCGCGCGAGTTCAAGCAGTTGTATCAGGAAAACATCTCGCAAGGAACCGGATTCGACAATCTGGTTGATGCGATGGTGGCGGCGAGGAAGAAGTGATTGCGGAGAGAAAGTAATTTAGGTATAGTTCGTTTTGTAGGTAGCGGAGGCTTTAAACGACTTCTGCTCTAACATTAGTCGGCCTACACCACTCAACCAAACGTCTTAGAGGACACCATGCAATTATCATTTCTGGAAGAAGAAAACCACGCTAATCGGTATCTTCCAATTCTCACAGCCGTAGAAAACGCCAAGGGCGTACTTGATGTGGACACCGTAAAAGGATGTACGCAGGGAATGAATGCTCATCCTGAAGGCGGGTGCTATGGGGAATGCTATGCGAATAAGACCGCTTCACGATATGGAATTGATTTTACTGCTAGCGTTTCTCGGAAGCTCACTGCTGATAATTATGGGGATGTTTTTTTTGCCGTAAAGGATTTCTACGCGCCGTGGTATCGGGTTGGTACTGCTGGCGACCCGTCTATTGATTGGGAAAACACAATTTCAGTTTGCGAAGCACTGCGCGGCACAGGAAAGATTCCGGTAATTATCACAAAGCACTGGAAAACACTTTCGGATGATGATATTGAAAGATTGAAAAACGTCAATGCTGTTGTGAACACTTCAACCAGCGGACTAGATACAGACGCAGAAATGAAGCACAGGGTAAAGCAGATCGAGCGACTACGCGCTGCTGGTGTGCGAAGCATTTGCAGGGTGGTAACGTGTGAATATGGTACGTCTGAATGGGCGCAACAGTGCCAAGCAAAACAGGACTATTTGTTATCTCTAACTCCGGTAATCGACAATCCACTCCGCGCAAGTTCAAACAACGAAAGGGTAATGAATGGCGACATAATTTTAACTAAGATCGAAGAAGCAATCGGAGGCGGCAAGTTCGTCTCACTACATAACGCTAGCATTTATCTTGGGACGTGTAACGCATGTCCAGATCAATGCGGAGTTGAAGTTTCAAAAATCAAACCAAAGGAAAATAAAATGGATATGACCGTACATAAAGATCAGACAGCACTATTCGAGGATACCATCGAATGGGTTTACGTTAAGAGCGTACTTGGATCTGGTTATGAGGAAGATGTGTCGCGCCTAGCTATCGAAGATGGCATTGCCAAACGTGCCGCCCGCAAGAATATGCAGATTCACTCTGCTATCATTTTGAAAATAAACGATGTGTTTAGCGGATTTTTCACATTTCAGGTGAACGATGTTTCGCGTGAATTCTGCCTGCTGCAATCCGTGATCGAGCCGAACAAATACACCAAAGAATTGTACGCGCAAATGGTGCGCGAGGTTATCGCGCAATTGCCTGAAGGCTATCCAGCGATGATTACCACTGACCCGAAAAGCAAGTTTGAAACTCCGGCATTGTTTGAGTCGATTGGCTTTCAGACCTACCTGAAAATGTCCGGCTTTCACTACATGGTCTATGGGTCGATTGAAACGATGCGTCTGAAGCTGTTGGCACACATCACAATGACAAACGTCTGGAACACGGTTAAAGGTGATTGGCTACGTCTTAAAACTGAGTGGCGCGAACGTATCGACGCTGCTGGGGAAAGAAACGGAGTTGCAAACCCGTCTTACGCAACCCGAGAGGGATGCTGGCAAGGTGAAAACGGAATGAGCAACGTGGTCAACTCGAAAAGAAGATCAACGACGAAGGCGAAATTGAAACCACAACCAAGTCGCACAATGGGAATGCCTCAGTGCTTGACCCTGTGGCCTGTGAAGTTATCGCCCGCATGTTCATGCCGAAAGAAGGGAAAAGGATTTACAACCCGTTCGGAGGCGGTGTTCAGATGGGTTATGTTGCTGGCGCTTGTGGGTATGAGTATTACGCCAGCGAGATTCGCCAAAACCAGACGGATGCGAACAACAAGATTTGTTCTGAATTCGATGGGCGCGTGAAGTGGGTACAAAGTGACTCATCGACACACTCACCGGATGGAATGTTTGACCTTGTATTCACTTGCCCGCCTTACTACAAGGTTGAACATTATGTTGACTATGACGGCAATCCTCCACCAGGGGAGCTTAATTCGTTTTCGTCCTATGAAGAATTCCGCGACTTGCTTTTCACCGGATACAAAAAGGCAATCGAACATTTGAAAGACGGTTGTTTCTTTGTGGTGATGACCGGAGATAGCAGGGACAAGACCGGAGGGTATCATTGCCATGAAGCTGAGACTGTTGTTTTCTTCAAAGAGAACGGCCTTTCGGTTTACAATCAGATCGTCTATGTCGAATGCGAGTTCACCCGATTGGCACATGCGAAAAAGACTTTGCATACCCGCAAGTTCCCGAAGCGTGAGCAGAAGATTATTGTCGCATACAAGGGTAAAATATCCGACATTAAGGAGAATTTTGCACCACTTGGCAGGCTCTGAAATCACTATTGCAGATTGTGCTGTGCCAGTTCTCTAACAACGCTGGCATGGAATGGAAAGAGGTACGCCGGAGCTTCAATCTGCTAATCCGGCCAAATTATGATATGCCATACATGCAGAAACAGAGCATCAAAGACAACGCCAGCGCCAGGACAATTTCTTTTGTACGGATGCAAAAAGAAGCTCCTAACATTTGGATTGAAAAGCGACTGGCTGGCGGGAAAGTGGTTAGGAAGCAGCGCAGATAAAGTAGCTTTTGGGATAAGTGATATGCCAACTAAGTGCGCTGAATATTTGAAATGGACGCTATGATACCTAAAGCTCTTTTATGGCTGATTTACCATGCGATCAATCCTGCAATACTTTGGTGCTACGGCTGGAAGTACGAATCAATCTGGGGAAATGGCATGAAGTTTGAATGCTGGGTTGACCCAATGGATGGGCTTCGGTACTCGCAAAGCAAGGCAATCGAGAAGTGCGAATCAAGGATAAAATGAGCCTTTGCCATCGCCCAATATCCCAGAAGGCCGCAAAGCAGAAGAAGTGCAAGCAGTGTGGTGTAAAATTCACCCCTGCCAAGCCACTACAAAGCAGATGCAGCATCGAATGTGCTATTGAGGCAGCAAAGGTATCAAGAACAAAGAAAGACCGCGCAGAACTGCGTACAGCAAATGAAAGGTTGAAAAGTCGTGGGGATTGGGCGAGAGAAGCACAAGCAGCGTTTAATGCTTTTATACGGGCTAGAGACAAAAAGGCAGGCTATGGGTGTATTAGCTGCGGAAGTCATACCGGAAAAGAGAATGCAGGACATTACAGATCGGTCGGAAGTTGCCCGTCTTTACGCTTTGAAGAGAGCCAGGTGCATCTCCAGTGCGAAAAATGCAATTCCTACCTGTCAGGAAACCTTATTAACTACCGAACGGCACTTGTTTTGCGGGTCGGACAGCTAAAAGTTGATTGGATTGAAGGGCCGCACCCGCATAAGCATTACAGTATTGACGACCTGAAAGCGATCAAGGCTGAGTACAAGGCTAAACTGAAGGCATTGTAGACATAAATGGACTGGGCCGAACTAACCATAAAGCAACACCAGCTAACCCAGCAGCTTGAGTCCGAACTGAACCAGGAGGACTACAAAGCCGCGTTTGCCACTTCTGTAGACATGGTGACTGTTGCAATTAAGCTACAAACTTGGGTTTGGGAGAAGCTGCCGAAATGATAAAAGGATGGAAATTAGACCAGAAGTGGGTTGAATACTACGAACAGAAGAAAGAGAAAAGGATGGCTGAAATTTTAAGCCTAATGCAGTTTGAAAACCAAATGAGGATGGCTGAAATGCAACGACAATTTAACGCAAATCAGACGGAAGTAATAGACAAATAGCTATATTTATGCTGTAATTCATGTAACAAAGCTATGCAAGCATTGATCGTGATGCGCTGCACTTGTAATGCAGATAAGGGGATGCAAGCGCCCCGCGTAGCTCCAAGACGCAACCGCTGGCAGGCTTTGCAAGTGATTGGATGACAACAATCGCCGGATAGCGGTTCCGTGTTGGTGTAGCTTTTAGCGGGAACTGGCGCTGCAACTGGTATATCCGACGCACAAGCGAATCAGACAATTGCAGACTGAACATCAACTCCTTACACAGTCCGCCCCTGCTGTGTGATAGCGCAAGAAGCGCACTTGGCCCTCAGACTGGGGATTCTCGGTCTGAGGGATTTTTCTGTGCTATCATGCATATATGGCAAGACCCTCATCATACAAAGAAGAGTACGCAGAGCAGGCGCTTAAACTGTGCCGACTTGGAGCTATTGATAAGGAATTGGCGGACTTCTTTGGCGTTTCCGAAGTAACAATAAACAAATGGAAACAAGACTTTCCTGAATTCATTAAGTCCCTAAAAGAAGGCAAAGAGTTGGCGGATGCGGAAGTGGCTAACAAGCTGTTTCAAAGGGCTACAGGGTACAGCCATGACGATGTGCATATCAGTAACTATCAAGGGCAGGTCTGCATCACTCCGATAATTAAGCATTACGCACCAGACACCACTGCATGTATATTCTGGCTAAAAAATCGCAGACCTGATTTATGGCGTGACCGAACAGAAGTAAATCCAGAAGATGATGAGCCAATAATTCCGAGTACCATAACGGTACAACGCAAAGATGCTCGTATCGCTAAATGACCCGCAGGCGGACTTTCTTGAGTTGCCGCACAAGTTCAGGGCATTTGTCTCTGGCTACGGCGGGGGAAAGACGTGGGTAGGCGCTACGGCAATGGGGCTACGGTACTACTCACAGCCCAAAGTAAATCAAGCCTACTATGCTCCAACCTACCCGCATATCAGGGATATTTTCTACCCAACCATCGAAGAAGTAGCGCACGGACTGCAATTGCGCATTGAGATCATGGAAAGCAACAAAGAGGTGAATTTCTACTCAGGCAGTCGGTACAGGGGAACAACTATCTGCCGGAGCATGGAACGCCCGGCGACGATCATCGGTTACAAGGTGGGGCATAGCCTTGTTGACGAACTAGACACACTGCCAGCCAATAAAGCACAGGATGCATGGCGCAAGATCATTGCCCGTATGCGGTGGCCTAATGCGAGTAATGGCGTAGACGTAACAACCACTCCGGAAGGGTTTAGAGAGACTCATAGGCTATTTGTGTCGGAGGTAGAATCAAACCCTACGCTTAAATCATCTTATGGTCTTGTCCAGGCTTCAACCAGGGACAACGAAGCAAACCTACCCTCAGATTACATTCAATCCCTTCTAGACACCTACCCTGCTGAGCTTGTTGACGCATACATTGACGGGCAATTCTGCAATCTAACTACCGGCACGGTGTACAGGTCATACAACCGGGCACGCTGCAACTCGACAGAAACGGTAAAGGATGGAGAGCCATTGCTGATCGGTATGGACTTCAATATAGGCAAGATGGCAGCTACTATCTATGTCCATCGTGAGAACGGATGGCACGCTGTCGATGAGTTCAAGGATGTATTCGATACCCCGACGATGGCAAGGCTGATAAAGGACAGGTACGAAAAGAATCGCAAAGTGGTATATCCTGATGCGTCCGGTAACTCGGCCTCGACCAAGAATGCCAGCGTATCAGACCTGTCCATACTTCAATCAGCTGGTTTTGAGATTCGCGTAAAATCAATAAATCCTCGTGTGCGTGACCGTATCTTGTCGGTCAATAAGCAATTCGAGACAGGCAGGCTATGGGTAAACGCTCAAAAATGTCCTACCGTTGCGAAGTGCCTAGAACAGCAGGCATACGACAATGGAGATCCTGACAAGAAAAGCGGATTCGACCACCAGAACGATGCGACAGGCTACCCGATAGCCTATGAATTCCCCATCATCCGCCCGATGACGCAGATTAGAATGTCTGGCACATAACTATTGACAAATAGGAATTTGTGTTATTATTCAAAGGCAGCATTCCCTTGGGGGGAAAATTAACCTTGAGGGAGTAAGCATGGAACAATCAAAAGGCGTACGCACCACCCATCCTGAATACGATGAAATGCTTGAAACTTGGCAGCGTTGCGATGACGCTACCGATGGCGAAAAAGAGATTCACGCAGGCACAATCAAGTACCTCCCAAAGTTAGCCGAAGAAAAAGACGCCGACTATCAATCCCGCCTCAAGCGCACCCCATATTTCAATGCTGTATGGCGCACAATCTCCGGCCTCAAGGGGATGCTGTTCCGCAAAGCTCCTGTAGTCGAAGTACCTGCCGCAATCGAACCGTACCTTACCGACATTGACATGGCTGGTACTCCGCTGGATGTGTTCGCTCAAGACACCTGCGAAGAGATTCTAACCACTGGCAGGATTGGTATTCTGGTTGACCGCCCGCCAATGCCTGAGAATGCAGACGGAACACCGATCACAGTCGCACAAGCAGAAGCCTATGGCCTGCGCCCCATGTTCCAGAAATACGAAGCAGACTCAATCCTTAACTGGAAGCAGGAACGCATTAACAACGTGATGATGCTGACCCTTGTAGTCTTAAAGGAAGAGGCCGCGCTAAATTCAGATCAATTCAGCCATGTGTGCGAGGATAGATACCGCGTATTGGATTTGGTCAATGGCGTATATCGTCAACGAGTATTCAGGATTGACGACAAAGGGAATGACGAACAGGTAGGAAGCGACATCATCCCTTTGATGAACAATCAGCCATTGAACTTTATTCCGTTCGAGTTCATCGGTGTTGATGATGTTGGGCCGGATGTTGACACTCCACCACTGATGGACTTAGTGGACATGACAATCCATCACTACCAAGTGAGTGCAGACTATGAGCATGGATGCCATTTTAGCGGGCTTCCTACGCTGTTTATTTCTGGATACAACGCAGACAACGCACAACCAGGACAGCCGAACAAAATATACATCGGAGGGCCTAGTGCTAACTGCCTGCCTGACCCGAATGCAAAGGCGTATTTTGTTGAGACGTCTAGCAACTTCACAGCCCTGCGCGAGAACCTGAACGAGAAGAAAGCGGAAATGGCCGTACTCGGGGCGAGAATGCTCGAGCAACAGCAAAAATCCGTATCGTCTGCAGACACAATTCGCGAACGCTCTGCCGGTGAACAATCCCAACTGGCAGGAATGGCGCAGATCACAGGGATGTCACTTACCAAGTGCCTGCAATGGATGGCTTTGTGGTCTGGCGCTGATGGTGATGTGAAGTATGAGATTAACAAGGACTTTGTGCCCGCTTCGATCACTGCACAAGAACTGACCGCATACGTTGGAGCTTTGCAGACCGGCGCACTGAGTGAACAGGAATTCTTCGTCAAGATGCAGGAAAAGGAAGTAATCAAGTCCGATGTGACATTTGAAGAACATCAGGCCAATGTGCAGATCAAAGCGCCTGTGTTGCAGGGACAGGCTCCTGTAAATGCTTGACTCCGCCATAGCCTATAGCCTTGACCTGTACCGCCTAGACGCTGGTACACGCGCCAAGGTTATAGACATCCTGAACAAGCTGGAAAAAGACCTTATCGCGCAACTCTCCCAAAGACAGACAGAATGGGGAAAGCAACGGATTAACCAGCTTTTGAGAGAAGCCCGCGACACCATCCAGACCTACTACAAAGCCGCACAGCTTGAGCTTAACCTAACCACTGACGGACTTGCTCATATCACAGCCAAGGCCACGCAGAACGCACTGCAAGCGACTGTGAGCGTAGCCGTAGGACTCCCGACTGAGACGGTGCTGAGTTCTATTGCTGGTGACGCTATCATCATGGGTGCTACTCAGGCCGGATGGTGGGCAAAACAGGAAGCAGACACAGAATTCCGATTCGCAGCGGCTGTGCGTCAAGGTCTGGTAGCTGGTGAGACTAACGCTCAGATCATCGCTAGGATATTGGGTAAGCAAGGGTTTGCAAGCGTGATGGATATATCCCGAGCAAATGCCGCTGCCCTTGTTCAAACCTCAGTGCAGACCGTAGCCAATGACGCGAGGCTTGCCACATTGCAGGCTAATGCAGAGATAGTGCCTCAGTTGCGTTGGGTAGCAACCCTCGACGGGCACACGTGCATCATCTGCGCCGCACGCGATGGCATGATGTGGGACACTGCAACACTAGACCCTATAGACGGAGCTTTGCCATTCCTTAACCCGCCTTTGCATTTTAACGATAGATGTGTACTGGTAGGGGATATGGGCTTGACTACACCAGGAATGCGGGCAAGCTCAATCGGCCCAATCGACAGCAAAACCACATTTACGCAATTCCTTGACCGGATGGGCGCTGATTATCAAGATGAGGTACTAGGCAAGGGCAGGGCGAACTTGTACCGTGCCGGGAAGCTAACCCTGCAAGATTTGGTTAATGGTAAGGGGAATCCTATTTCTTTGGCGCAACTCAAGGAAAAGTATCAATAACTTTCTATTCACGATAGTCGTCATAGATTTCAATATCTCCTTCTCCAAGTACGCACGTCCCATACTTACCAACAAAATCCATCAATTGTTCCAGTGATGTCAGGGTTACTGTCCACACTTCTACGTCATGTAGGCGGCGGGAGATGCTGTTCTCAAGTACTTTATGTTCTGTTCCTCGAGACAGCCACGATCCATCAAACGCGGCTAATCTATCGTCATACTCTTTAAAAGTCTTGAATGTTCGCACATCATAATTGGGCACCATTTCTCTCGTTGCGCCCTCACACGGTGGAACGTCTGAATCAAACTGCGATGTTCGGCTTACTTGAAATTTCATCATTTCACCTCTTTAATTGGTTTACCACACGTAGGACAAGCATTCTTCTGTCGCTCAATTGCCCTCGCCACGGTTGATGCCGAAATCCCGCATAGTTTTGCGGCCATGTATGGGGTTTTTCCTTCTGATACTAATTGCAGAGCTTTTGCGGTGGCTGGTTTCATATATCAGTTGTGTCTAAAATTTTAGAATCTGGATAAATAACAAGGTAATTCTCCCTAGAAATAGAAAGTTCTATTTCAATACCACCAAAACCATTTTCATCCAAATCTGCTAGACATCTAGCCTGTTCTTGAATTGTTGTTTTAATCCGCATAATTTCTTCATCTGACAGCTTTTCGATATGCGCCATTGTTTTCTCCTTTGGGATAATTGCAAATTTTACGCCACTATGCGCAAATATGCAAGCATAAGATGATAGATTAAACAAACGCATTGATATATAAAGTAAATATATAGGCTGTGCCTATTAATAACCCCGAGGGTAAAAAATGCCATTTACTGCCGAGCAGCAAGCTGAAATTGATGCACTGATTGAAACAGCAACAACAGGATTGAAGAACAAGAATACCGAGCTTTTGACAGAACTGAAGAAGGCGCGGAAAAGCGCAGAGATCACGCCGGAACAGATGGCGGAAGTCGAAGCAGAGCGCGATAAGGCTCAAGCTGAACTGCAAGCGGCTCACAAGGCAGCGAAAGATGCAGCAAAGGCGCACGAACAAGCTGTAAAGGCGCTGGAACAAGAAACGGGATTTACGCAGAAACTGCTAGTTGATAACGGCCTAGTGTCTGAATTGACAAAGCACGGCGTAACGAATCCTGTAAGCCTGAAAGCCGCGCAAGCAATGCTCCGCGCTGGCGTAAAGGTGGAAGCAGACGGCGAAAACCGCGTTGCAAAGTTTGGCGACAAAGCTCTGAGCGATTACGTCAAGGAATGGGCTGCAAGTGATGAGGGTAAGCACTTCGTTACGGCGGCTAATAATTCTGGCGGAAACGCTACTGGTAGCGGAAATTCAAGGGCTGAAGGCATGACCATGACCCGCGCCGCATTCGACAGTTTGGCGCTGGACAAGAAAGTTGAATTTAGTAAAAAGGGCGGTAAACTTACCGACCAGTAACAAACAGTAAATCAGGGTTGAGCCTTGATAGTCCGTTCGGTTGAGCCGATGGAAATTGTAATTTTTCATAACTCAATCGAAAGGATTTACCATGACTACGAATACCCTTACCAATCTGCTGCCCAACCTGTACGCCTCGCTGGACGTTGTTTCCCGCGAACTGACCGGCCTGATTCCTGCTGTGACGATGGACGCAAGCGTTGATCGCGTTGCCAAGAATCAAACCGTGTACGTACCCATCACTGCCGCCAATACTGCCGGTGGTGACATTACCCCAGCGATGTCAGTGCCTGCTGAGTCCGATCAGACTGTCGGAACGTCTGCTATCACCATTTCCAAGTATCGCGCTTGGCCGTTCTCATGGGACGGTGAAGAGCAAAAAGGCTTGGATACAAACGGCCCGGGTTACAGCCAGATTCGCAATAACCAGATTCTTCAAGCAATGCGGGCTGCTGTTAATGAAGTTGAAACCGACCTTGCCGCTCTGCAAACTGGCTTCTCTCGTGCTTATGGTGCTGCTACAACTACCCCGTTCGGCACTGCTGGCGACTTCACCGATGCATCCAACGTCCTGAAAATCTTGAAGGACAACGGCGCACCGGCGAGCGATAACCATCTGGTGATGAATACCACTGCTGGTGCTAACTTCCTTGGTAAGCAGGGTAACTACTCTGTAACCAACGACCCGACCATAATGCGCCAAGGTGTGTTCCTGACCACTGCCGGTATGGACTTGCGCGAATCTGCGCAGATCAATACTTTCACTGCTGGCGCGATGGCTTCTGCAACATCTACGGCTGCGGCATTCACGGTTGGACAGACAGTTATCCCTCTGGCAACTGCCGGTACTGGTGTAGTTGCGGCTGGTGATGTTGTCACCTTCGCAAATGACACCAACAAGTACGTAATTACATCGGTATCGTTCGCAGGCGCTAACCCTGCCGCAGGTGACTCGATCACGCTGGCGGCTCCTGGTCTGCGTGTTGCTCAAGGTGCTGCTACTCGTGCCATTACGGTTATCGCTACCTCTGCCCGCAACATGGCGTTCAACCGTTCAGCTATCGTTCTGGCGACTCGTATGCCAGCCCGCCCGACCGAGGGCGACATGGCAATCGACGTTTCCAGCGTAACAGACCCGCGTTCCGGCCTTACCTTCGAGGTAGCTGTGTATCCTGGCTATCGCAAGGTGCGTTACGAGTTGGCACTTGCTTGGGGTGTGAAACTTATCAAGCCTGCCCATACTGCGATTCTGTTGGGTTAATAGACCAAACCCCCTAGCAATAGGGGGTTCTTTCTAGGAGAGAATCATGGGATGCAAAAAAGGCAAGAAACCACCTAAGAAGTAAGGAACAATTATGCCTGAGCAAATATCAGTAGGCGCTAGACAATATGGAGTTTTTCCAAGCGCGACTCCAGTTGTTATTGATGCAATTAATCAGGCATACCCGATGACGGTTACATTAAAATCTTCCGATGCAAATCGAAAAATTGAAATATCTGTAGACGGCGGAACAGAATATTTCACTCCAGTACCGACTGTAACATCATCCACTATGATAGTCCTGTCGCTTATGTCCCCTGTTTCTCATATTCGGGTTACAGGTGTTACTTCCGATACTTGGAGCATTCGTTAATTATGTTTCCACCTTCATCAATAGGAGCAGACCACTACGGCACACAGCAATATCTTGCCCCAAATGGCGAGGTAGTAGCCGTTCCGCTGTATAAGCTGGTAGGTGACACGTTCTTTGATTCGGTGCTTGATACGGGGCGATGGACGGCATCGGTTGGAACTGGTGGGTATGCGGCGGTTTCTGCCGGTCAGTTGAATCTTTCCACAGGTACGACAGCGAATAATGCTACATCACTGACATCTGTTCACGTTGCCAGATTTTCTGGCCTTGCGCCGAACAAGATACGCGCAACACTTCAACTTCCAGACGGAGGGACGGCTAACAATGTGCGAGAGTGGGGAATTGCCACAACTTCTGCTGGAGCCACTGTCGATGGAGCTTTCTTTCGTCAAAACGGAACGACGCTCCAGCTTGTTACAAAAAAATCAGGCGTAGAAACTGTTATTGCTTCGAGCGGTGCGTTTAACGGACAATACGGGACGACGTTTTCAGTAGGCACTAATTCTCACTTCTTTGAAGTTATCTATCAGCCAAGGCAAGTTGTGTGGCTGGCGGACAACAAGATCATACACACATATAGTGCCGCTGCTACTTCTTGGACTGGTAATCTTCACTTGAAGATATGGATTGCCAATTACAACACGAACGGATTGACTACAAACGTCGATATGCAAGTTCGTTTATTGACTGTAGCACGATTTGGCGTCGCAGATACTCAGGTTGATGGATATTTCCAGCAAGGTCTAACGGCTGGCGTAATCCTCAAATACGGCCCCGGCACATTGCGCAGCTTGATACTCAGCGGCGTAACAAATAACTCTGTTGTTACTCTCTATGATGGAACATCGACATCTGGGACGGTAATGTTTAGCAGTGGAACAATGGGCGCACAGACGCAACCGTTAGCGTTGAATGCAAGCGATGAGGCTTTCAACGATGGATTGTTCTTGACTGTTACAGGTGCGGCTTCGAATGCTTGGGTGCATTTCGAATAGATTTAAAATTTAAGGATTCCCATGACGTTAATTGTAGAAGATGGAACGGTAGTTGCTGGCGCTGAGTCATACATTAGCGTTGCAGATTCTACAACGTATCACGCAAATAGGGGTAATGCAGCGTGGGCTTTGTTATCCACTCCACAGCAAGAACAAGCACTACGCCGTGCGACTGATTACATGGTGCAAATGTACCGCAATCGGTGGGTAGGTTATCGCTTCAACACCACGCAAAAACTAGACTGGCCTCGCCTATATGTTCCATATCCTGACTATGTAGCAGTGTATGGAATGCTTCCGGCCTACATTCCTGATAATGTAGTTCCTGACGAAGTAAAAAATGCGTGCTGTGAATTGGCATTGAAAGCCGCTGCCGGTGAACTTCTTGCTGATGCAGATCAGGTCGTTATCCGTGAGAAGATTGGCCCGATTGAAACTGAATACGACAAGTACAGCCCACAACATAAACGCTATCAGTCAATTGATGCGATGGTAGCTGTTTACTTTGTGCAGCATGGCGGAATGCAGGTGATACGTGCCTAACTATTCCAAGTCTGCCGCGAGTGCGCTAAAACTGCTGACAAAGTTCGGGCAGAATGTGACGCGCAGGGCGTACACCATCGGGACGTATGACCCGGCTACAGGCTTAGTGACGAACACTTACGCAGACACTACACGTAAAGGTGTGTTATTCGACTTCGCATCTGGGCAGACGTTAGAGCGCGGGACATTGATTCAGACGGGTGATAAACGATTGTATGTTGATGCGTCAGCTACGATCAGTCCGCAAGATCATTTTATTGTGGACACGATTGAATACACCATCGTTTCAATCGGAGAACTGAAACCGGCTGGTACTTCGATACTTTTCGACATTCATTTGAGAACGTAATGGGAAATTTCGCGCTCGACATGCAGAAATTTGTGGACAAGGCCAATAAGAACATTGGAACTTGCGTCAAGCAGACTGTTATGGAAATAGGTAACAGGGTTGTATATCGCTCTCCGGTTGGTGATGCTAGTGCATGGGCAAGCAAGCCTCCGCCTGGATATGTTGGTGGACGGTTTAGAGCAAATTGGCAATATGGGTTTAACTCAATCCCATCCGGTGACTTACCCGACATTGACGCAAGTGGTACAGTATCAAATGGACGGATTGAGGCTGGTGTATTTTCTAGTCCGGTGGCTGGTGTACATTATCTGTCGAATAATTTGCCTTATGCGCAACGCCTGGAAGATGGATACAGCAAACAAGCTCCAAGCGGATTAGTAGGTTTAACGATGATGGAAGCGCCTGCGATAGTTGATGAGATTGCGAGTAAATTGAAATGAAAATAAAAATCATAAGTGACGGCACTCCGCTTGGAACGAAAGTTCTTGATGAAAACGGAATAGAGATAACAGGAATTTGCGAGGTTACGTGGTTTATTTATCCAGATGGGCCAGCCCGAGCTAGATTAACTTTTGCTAATGTAGAAATTGAAGCAATTGGAGAGGCTGACGAATGAGCGTTGTGTCTATCAGGAAGGCGCTGGAGACTGCGGTTAACGCGATGACGCCCGCACTCTCAACTGCGTTCGAGAATGCTGCCTTCACGCCGCCTGCTGCGTCAACTCCATATCAGCAGGTAAACATCCTGTTCGCACAGCCTGAGAACACTGAATACGGATCAAGGCATAGAGAATTGGGCTACATGCAGATCAAACTCATGTACCCTTTGCAAGCAGGTACAGGAACAATTGCAGCAAGGGCAGAATTGATTAGAAGTACGTTTTACCGTGGTGCTTCGTTTGTTGCTGACGGGGTTACGGTAATCATTGAAAAAACGCCAGAGATACCGCCTGGCGCAGTAGATGGTGATCGTTTCGCCATCCCTGTCAAAGTGCGGTTTTTTTCTAACGTTTAAGGAGAAGCATTATGACAATCGCACTTGAAATTAACAAAGTCGTAGCAGTTTACAAACAGACGGGATTGGGAGTGCCACGTTCAGGTTCTGGTGCGCAGGCACTTCGCCGCGAGACATCATCCGGTAAACTTTCTGTAGCGACTTACGAAAACAACGAGATTACCTCTCATCAACAATCAACAGGCAAGACACACGGAGGCCGCACAGCTACGTTCACGCTGAATGGTTTGCTGTCTCCCTCCACATATAAGGGATTTTTCGAGTCTTTGCTGCGCGGCGCTTTTACTGCAACGACTGCGTTTGCAGCTTCGACTATCACAATCTCAGGAACGTCTGCGCTGTACACTTTCACAGCTTCGGCGGCCACTCCGAACTTCCTGACTAACGGCTTGAAGATTGGCGACGTAGTACGTTTGTCCGCATCTGGTGGTACTTCTGGAAACAAGGCTAACAATATCCTTGTGTTAGGCATTACCTCAGAACTGATATTCACCGGAATTACTTTGAACGCTTCAGCTTTGACGCTGGAAGCTATCACGACTTGCACGGTGACGGTGGTAGGAAAGAAGTGTATCGCTGCCGCAACTTCACAGACTAAGGACTACTGGACTGTCGAAGAGTACCAAAGCGACATTACCAAATCTGAACTGTTCACCGATACAGTTATCGGGTCGGCAGACATCAAGATTCCTGCATCTGGCAATACTTCGGTTGCGTTCAATGCGGTAGCTCTCAATCGTTCGTCAACAGGTGCGCAGGTTCTCACTACACCGACCGCTGAGACGACTACAAGCGTGGTGCAGGGCATTCACGGTCTGGTTATCGTTAACGGCGCTACGGTGGCATACATCACAGGAGCGGACATCAAGATTGACGGAGGCGTAAGCCCAATGGAGGCGGTTTTAGGTTCAAACGTATCACCAGACGTAGTGCGCGGGATTACGAAAGTATCCGGACAGATCACAGCGTACTATCAGGACGCGATCATGTCCGGATACTTCGATGCAGCTACGCCTATCAGTGTCGTTCTGGTGGACGCTGTTGATAACACCAATGCAAGCGAGTTTGTTTCGTTCTCGATGAGCAAGGTAGTGTTGGATGGTGACGACAAGGACAACGGAGCGAAGGGCATTATCCGTACCTATCCGTTTACCGCTCAGATTAACGGTGATGGTAGTGCAATTCTTGCAAACGACAAGACAATTCTTTCTATCCAGGACTCTCAGGCTTAATCATGGACATTTCAAAACTTGACGTTGTAAAGTACTCTAATGAGGGTTATCGCTTTCTGATTAACAACCCCAAGACGGGTAAAGATACGGATATTGCGATTACCATCAAGGGGTACTTTGCAGACGGGTATCGTGAAGTAGCAGGAGACACCGTAAAAGGAACCGCCGACCTTATGGCTAAATTTACTATCGGCTGGGAGAACGTCGAAGAGAACGGAAAAGAACTCCCGTTTACTGTTGAAAATGCTGCTCGTGTATATGCAAATTTCCCTGTTATTTATGGGCAGGTATTGGCTACGATCAACAATATCAAAAATTTTATCAAGGACTGACAGATACACTTGTCGCCTTTGCTCAGTCCGAAAAGTATTTAGGTGAGCGACAACCAGACGGATGCACGCGACGGCAGCATCTGGAAACAGCAAAGAGGGCCGGGGCGAATTGTCCCGAGCTAGAACAGCCGTCAGTACCGAAGCAGATAAAGTATTTGGAATACTGGTATTGTGAAGCAAGAACGAAAGAACCGTTAACATGGTCTGAATTAAAGGCATGGGCTGAACTAACAAACCGAACGCCTAATACGTGGGAATTCGCAACTTTGAGGGCTATTGATAGGGTATTAAAATGACAGATATAGCCTCTCTAACAATCGCGGTTGACTCCACCTCGGCAGACAAGGCCACAAAGAGCCTTGATAATCTAACTGCCGCCTCAGGAAAAACAGAACAAGCAACCAACACTTTCAAATCTGCCAATGTAAACGCATGGGCAAGCCTTAACGTAATGACTGCGGCAGAGGATGCTGCGGCTGATAAAGCGTGGGCGCTTGCAAACGGGTATAAAGAAGTCGGAGGGCAGATCGTAAAGGCATCTGCTACCACTGAAAACGCCGCAGGGTTAATGACCAAGCTTGGCCTAAACACTCAATTCGCACAGCGCGAAATGATGTTACTTGGAAAGGAAGCGGTTACAGGAGAATTCAGCAGAATACCTAGAACACTTGGAACACTTGCAACACACTCAAACATTCTACCGGCTTTAATTTCTCCGATTGGTTTAGCAATAGCAGGTGTAACTGCTGCTGCTGCTGCTGGTGCGTATGCTTGGTATCATTGGGGTGATGCTGCTGCCGAATCATCAAAGCGTGTACACGATGCTGCAAAAGAAGCGGAGAAGGATTCTAAAACAGCATGGGCTAGTGTAAAGCGAACAATTGATGAAGATATTATCGCTGTTCAAAACCAAATAGCAGGGGCTACCGGACAACTACAGGCAGCGCAAAACAGAAACAGAGGAGTAACAGGAAACACAAGTGCAAAGGACTCTGCTGCTATTGGTGATGAGGTAATAAACCGTAAAAGCCAGATCAACGCTCTTGAAAGAAATTTAGCAGATTTGTTAAAACAGCGTCAGGATATACAAAATAAACTCGACGAAAAACAAGGCGTAGAAAATCTTAAAAGAATAACTGAGCTTAATAAATTACAACAAGCTCACGCAAAAGAATATGAAGATGCTGTATCGTATGCTCGAATTGTTGATATTGAAATAAGCAGTAATGTAAAACTTACAGCAAGTCAGAAAAAACTTGTTGAGCTTTTAACTGAGCAAGAAAACGGAACAATAGCGTTAACTCAGGCTGAGTTTGCAAGGCAGGCTGGTAATCTATCAATGCGGGCAAGCGCTGAAATTACAGCGCAAGATTACATTGAAAAACAAAAGTTGATGGATGAAGCAGCAAAGAAGTCTGCAAAGGCATCACAAGAACACTGGAAAACATTTGCAGATAACACTCAAAGAACAATGTCCGATGTTTTTTTTGATGGTATGACAGGAAAGTATAACGACATTGAAAAGATGTTCAGCGATATGCTTTTGCGTATGTTGGCAAATGCAACGGCGGCTAGATTGTCGGAAGCAATATTTGGTACTTCTGGTTCGGGATCATCTAGCAACGGATGGATTGGAACTGCACTAATGGCATTTGGTGGTGGTAAGGCAACAGGTGGCACAGTTAATAGCGGTACTACTTATCTTGTTGGTGAGAAAGGGCCGGAACTGTTTACGCCTGGAACAAGCGGAAATATCACCCCTAATAATGCTCTAGGCGGTAGCGGTGTAACGATGAATAACAACTATGTGATTAACGTAGATGCCAGAGCAGACCGTCAGCAGACTATTCAGGAAGTATCAAAGATGATCGACAACAAGCAAGCACAGCAGGAAGATAGACTGCGCAGGATGGGAGCGATAACAGCATGACAGTCATAGCACTTTCATCGACATTAGCTGGACAGATTAAGTCAATGCGACTTGAGCAGGTACGCTTGGACTTCACGTTCAATTCCGCGTTTGGTAGTCAAGGTACTGAGGTATCCAGTCCGCTTTGGGCGGCTACTTTGGTATCAAGCAGAATATCAGAGGATACATCGGGAGAGTGGAAGGCACTGCTTATGCTGTTGCGTGGGCAGACTAATCAACTGCAAGTTTGGGACATCGGCAGGCCAGCACCTAGAGGTACGATGCGCGGAACTATGGTACTTAATGCTGCCACAGCGCAGGGTGATGTAGTGGTGACGATTGTGGACGCAACACAGGCTGGCGCAACGCTTGTGACTGGCGACATGCTACAGATAGGCAATCAGCTTGTTATGGTGGTTATTGGCGGGACTGCTGACGGTTCAGGAGTTATATCGGTTACGGTGGAGCCTCCGCTACGTGATGCGCATTTAATCGGCGCTTCGGTTGTTTGGGACAAGCCTGTAGCTTTGTTTCGCAGAAAACAGTCTGCTGCTGGATGGGATTATGACACAACATATGCAAACAATTTTACGCTTGAATTGATCGAGGACACTCGAACATGACCACGTTAAGCGCACCTCAGCAATCAGAATTGGAGAAGCCAGTCACTCGGTTCGTGTACTTTGTCGAGTTTCATTTCTTGTCTACTACTGTTTACCTTTCTTCGCTAATGCAGAATATGACATGGGGCGGCCATGAATGGATTGGTTTAGGTGCAATAGGTAACGTAACTCCGATAGACCAGAAACAAGGAACATCGTCGCAGTCTTTAACTTTTCAACTCAATATGTCGGCCAGTGAATTGTTGGCTGTTGGAGTTGGCTCTGTAGAAGAATATCGTGGGCGTGATGCGAAGTTATATTTCTGCCCGCTTGACGAACAATTCCGCATGGTAGGGACTCCGGTAGTTTGCTGGCGTGGAACGATGGATACAATGGTATCTTCAATTTCTGGAAAACAAGGAGAAGCAACAGGAACCATATCGCTCAAATGCGAGACTTCTGCGTATGGATTGAAGCGCAGGGTTAATCTTAGAATTAACGCTGCACAACAAAAGCAAAGACATCCTACTGATACCGGATTCGACTTCCTAACTAAGCTAATCGCAGACCCTGGTGTATGGATAAGCGTAAAATTCCAAAGACAATGACACTTCCTGAATACATTGGAAAGAATCTAACCACTCAGTTCGAGTGGGGTGTACACGACTGCATGACGTTTACGATTGGATGGGTTGAGAATGTAACCGGAATAAAATACCTGCCTTCACCACTTTGGAAGAATGAAACACAAGCAATGCGCAGAGTGAAAAAAGAAGGCGGACTAGAAAAAGTATTCGATAAAAACTTCGAGCGCATTGATGTGAATTTTGCGAAGGATGGAGACTTGACTATTTTGGATGGGGTGGCGTCGATATTTTCAGGAAGGTATGTTGTTTCTGTTGGAAAGAATGGAATTTCTCCGCGTAATAGATCATTGGCAAAACTTGCATGGAGAGTTAAATAATGCCTTGGGTAGTCTATTGGGTAGCCTATGCGATTGAATACTACTATCTCGTTGAGATATTGGTTGTTGCTTATTCGGTATGGGGTAACAATCAAGCAAGAAAGCAATTAGCAGAACAGCAAAGAGCAGCTAGGGATGCATATAACGCAAGCCTTAAAGACCGTGCAGCGACACGCATAGCATCAGAAGCCCCGCATGTATATGTGTATGGTCGCGCACGTGTTGGCTCTGCAATTGTTGCAATGTTCACCAGTGGAACACGGGATGAGTATAAACACTTGGTATGCGTACACGCTGCGCATGAGTGTGATGCATTTGAAGAGATTTATATCAATGGCAAAGCGTTGGGGACTCTTGACGCTGACGGGTACGCGATAAATAGCCCGGATTATGGAATTACCATTCCCGTTACTGTTGTTGATGAGATTCACACAGGGTCTACATTTACACTAAACAGTACATATACGGCAGGAACGTTAAGGATTTCATATACGGATGGAGTTTTAGGTGAGGGTGGTTATCCTACTTATTGGAGTGTACCTTTTACGATAGTCGGACTAAATGTAACAATAACAAACCATGTGGGTTATGATTATCACTGCCATTATGAACATGACAACCCTCCAACATCTCGCGTTAGAGTAAAAAAACATCTAGGAACTTCAGGTGAGGCTGCTGATGCTCAGTTAATTTCAGACACATCAACTCTGACAGACAAGTGGACTAGCACTTGCACTCTTAATGGTTTCTGCTACACCGTTGTAATGCTGGATTTGAACCATAGAGAATTCCAAGGAGGAGTTCCTTCGGTTGAGGTTCTGCTACGTGGTAAAAAACTGCATGACGTTCGTGATGGTGCTTACCCCTCTGATACTCCGGCATGGTCGCAAAATAATGCGCTGATGATTGCTGATTATCTCACGTCAGAAATGTGCAATGTTCCTTGGACTGATTTACCTTTGGCTGATTTTATAGCTGCTGCTAATGTATGCGACGAAACTAACGCGCATGGCACGCGGTATCTTGCGAATGGAACAGTAACAGCAGATCAGAATCAGGGGCAGGTGTTAGAAGCTATGGCTCAGTCTATGGCAGGGTCTATCGTATCGACCACGTGGGGAGTAACGGCAGGTAAATATATAGCTCCAGTGATGGCGTTAGATCAGTCCGACATTGTTGGTGATATGTCATATGCTCCCGGTACGCCAGAAGCCGACCTCTTTAATGGCGTGAAGGGACAATTCATATCTTCTGCAAATTCGTATGTTGTAACCGACTTCCAGCCATATCAAAACGGTACGCTATCCCCGCCGACCGGATATGTTGGTTCTGACGGCTCTGAATTGTGGTCAAACATTGACTTCATGTTCACCGATGACAAACAAAGAGTGCACGACCTTTGCAGGATTTACACGGAAGATCAGCGAAACGGTTTCACACTTAAAGCATCATTCTCATACAAGACATGGGATTTACAGGTAGGTGATAGGGTAACTTTCACATCCGCTTTACTTGGAATGACAAGTAAAGTATTCCGCGTAATGGATAAGTCGTTCGCTGCGGACAAAGCCGTAGATTTGGTATTGAAAGAGGATGTATCAACAATATGGGACTTGGCTGATGCGGTAACGGTTGATTCTACACCTAACACTAACTTGCCTAATCCGTTCAGTGTTGGAGTATGCGGAAACTTATCTGTACTTGAGACACTTTACCAAACTACAGGAAGTGTCGGAGTTAGATCGAAGGCAACATTCTCATGGACTGCTCCCAATGACTCTTCGATAATTCATTACGAAGCGGAATATAAACTATTTACTAGCGGAGTGTGGGTAGAGTTCCCGAATATCACAGCGACATCTTTTGACTTCCTAGACCTTGCTCCCGGTCAATATGACTGCCGAGTTCGCGCGACAAACATATTCAACATCACAGGCCCATATACATCATATTACACATTCACAATTTACGGATTGACCGCCGCGCCTGAAAACGTATCAGGATTCTCAATCGCTCCGATGGGTGGTGTGGCTTATGGAACTTGGACAAAAACGACAAGCCTTGACGTTAAGATCGGCGGAAAGATTGTAATCAGATTCTGCCCGCTCACTTCTGGCGCAACTTGGGAACAATCGTACATTCTGGAAGAGTTTAATGGTGACTCTGTAAATGGTACTCTTCCTTTGGCTACTGGAACATACTACGCAAAATTCATCGACTCAACAGGTCACTACAGCACCACAGTGACTGCATTTGTAGCGACTGAGGCACTGGTGACAGGCTGGTCTACTGTAGCAACATCAACCCAGCATACAGCTTTTGCAGGGTCTAAAACACAGGTATATGTGGACTCAGGAACGCTCAAACTCACAGGTTCAACACTATGGGACGATCTCGGTTTAGTCGACGATCTAGGTTACGTAGACACAATCGGCGGCGTTGCTTCTTCAGGCACCTACCTATTTGATTCGACCATTGACCTAACCACGGCAGCGGCGAGGCGCTTCCATGCTCACATAACATCATTTAGCTACGACACAGGCGATACCATATCCCAACGCGGGATTGTATCTGAATGGCCTAGTGTGTCGGGTGGGGTAATAAATGATTGTGATATTACGGTATCGGCAAGAGTGTCGAATGACGACATAACCTATGGCCCTTGGACGCCATTTATGGTAGCGGATTTCAATTGCAGATATGCCCAATTTAAGGCAGAATTAACTAGTCAAATCAATACACATAATATCCAGATTAATGAATTGAGTGTAGCTGTAAAAATACCAGCATAAGGAGCCGAAATGTTCAGAGCTAAAATTGATGCAAAGGGAATTTATCGCGGCGTTGAGCCGGTTGAAGAACTAGCTGACGGTGATGTTGAAGTTCCTGAAGATTGCAGTCTTGCACCAGGCGCTTACGTCTGGAACATCGAACACAGCAGATTTGACCCTTTGCCAAAATCAAAACGTACCGCATCTCCAGATACTCCAAGTTTTGAAGATGCTTTGTACGCAATGATCGAGGTTATGGATATTGTCCCAGAAGAGTGCGACAAGTGGGCGAAATATTACAAAACCACTATAGGCGGTAAAAAATGAGTCAGCACGACGGGATTATTGCTGACGCATCAGGATCGGCATTCCTTGCCGATTTAAATCTATTCACCCCGGCAATACTTTCCAACTCTTCCGGAGCTACAGAGCCTGCTGTGATGTATGCTCACCAATGGTGGGCAGACACTACCAATGACATCCTGAAACAGCGTAACGCCGCAAATACTGGATGGCTGAATAGGTACACGCTTTCTACTGGTGCGCTGCTTGGGCAGGGGTTGGGTACTCCTGCAAGCGGAGTGCTGACTAACTGCACAGGCACAGCGGCAGGATTGAGTATTGGCGGGAATGCAGCAACAGTATCCAGTGTAACCGGAGCAACAGGTAATATTGCTGGTAGTTCTGGATCGTGCACTGGTAATGCAGCGACCGCGACGACCGCAACCAATGGCGGAACATCAGGTACATTTACCATAACCGGAACTGGATTTACTGCAAACCCAACTGCGACAGCAACATGGCACTTAAACAATAATGTAGTAACGCTTAACATTCCAATCAATACGATACAGGGAACTTCAAACGCTACATCCTTTACATTAACCGGATTGCCTGCTGCAATTAACCCAGCTAACCCTAAACGTGTAGGATTGCTTTCTGGAGTAGATAACACTAGTACATACGTTGCTTGTGATGCATATATATCCGCCAATGTTATTACTCTGTTACCAGCAAGGGCGGGGCAGGCATGGACAGCATCAGGAACTAAGGCTCTTTATGATGGCACCATCACATGGACATTGGATTAGAATTTAGCGCTGATGCCGATCTTGTAATTGCCGGCGACAAAACTTGCCTCATATGCAATAGAGGTAAACTGAAACACAGCACGGTATTTTGAAGGAAGGACGGTTACAATTCCAGCATGAGTAAGCATGGCACCTATGAAATAGTTATTGACTTTCCCCACACTCGGATTATTTCCGATGAACATTGCTGCGGGGCCGCTCTCATAGCAGTCATGTAGGCCAGTAGCTGGATTAGTGCAATTGTGGCGGGCAATGTTTCTGGTTTGCAGCCAGTCAATTGAGGTGATGCCGATGAATATTGACTCGCGTACCTTGTCGTCGTCAGACCATTCATCGAATGCAAAGCAGTTGAAAGAAACAAGAAACAGCAGAATGAATTTGAACATGATTGCTCCTTTTCGATGGTTCATTATCGCTCAGGAAAATGAGTTAAACTACACCCCATGAGGGGTATTGACAAACAGCAAGAAATGAGGTTGTAAATGTCACAGCACGATATGGATATTGCAAATGCAGTCGGTGCAACGGTAAGGGCTGATATTAACTCGGCTCTACTTGCGCTTGTCGGGAATAATTCAGGAGCAACAGAACCAGCTACGATGTACGCTTATATGCTGTGGTATGACACTGCAAACGGGATAATCAAGCAAAGGAATAGCGCAAATACTGCGTGGGGTGGGGTTGACGTAGCCCCAGCCACCACAGCAACACAAGCTGTTCGTCTCGATCAGATGCCGCAGTCCCCACTCAGGAACAGATTCGGGAATGGAGATTACAGTGTTTCCCAGATCAACGGTTCTGCATCCGTAACAATCACCGCTGCGGCTGCACTTAATTACGTCATAGATCAGTGGTATGCCTATTGTACCGGGGCAAATGTAACGGGCCAGAGAATCGCAGGTTCAGGACAGGATCAATTCCGTTATCAATTTACCGGAGCTGCATCTGTTACAGCGATAGGTTTTGCCCAGCGCATAGAACAAAATGCGTGTTACGACATGAACGGACAATCCACAATGATTAGCGTGGATATGTCTAATTCGTTATTGACCTCGGTAACATATACAGTCAACTACGCTAACACCGCAGATACTTTTGGTACTCTAGCTTCTCCCACAGTGACTCAAATAGCAACTGGAACCATTACTGTTTCAAGCACACTGACTCGCTTCTATATTCCAGTGTCCGTACCCTCCGCTGCAACAACAGGTATAGAGATTAAATTTTCTGTTGGTGCGCAGACTAGCGGTACATGGATTATTGGAAAGGCACAATTTGAAGTTGTTTCGACAGGTGCAACTACGGCAACAGCATTCGAAGTTTTGCCTTACGAGACTCAGTTGAGAAGGGCGCAGAGGTATTTACCTTCGATACCGGCGACTATTGGGTTGGGCATTGCTTATGGAACGAATATTCTATACGGAGGCGGATTGGTTGCGCTGCCAGTTACAGCAAGGGTAGCTCCAACAGGGGTGCTTGGTGGCGCGTTCTCGGTTAGCGGCGGAAGCGCTGGCACTGTAGGATTGCGTTACGCATCAGTGCAGAATGTGTCTCTATTTAATAGCGCGAATAACTGGACGGCTGGGTCTGATGTTTCGCTGACCACCGCAGCGTTTCTGACTGGAGCGCAGCTATGACCACTTGGAAACTTTTTCGTTACCCAATCTACGCAATCGCAAGCATCATCGCAACGATACTAAGCTATTTTGTGGTTCCTGTTACCTGCATATTTCTTAATGATTACGGAAACTTAAAGTATCTGCGTGGTTGGCTACAAACGTCTGACAATAAGGCAACTGGCGACCCTGCATTCTGGCCGAAACAGCACACAACATATTCGCGTTATTGGCTTGCTGTTACATGGTTGTGGAGAAATCCTTCTCAGGGATTCGATCAGAAACTAAAAGCCGATGTAACCATGCATACGCCAATCAGAGTTTGGTGGCGCAATGGAGATAACTATCTATACACCGGAAACGGATACTTCCATCTATCATATCGCCTTGGCCTTGCAACTGGCGGCATCGGCTGGCGGCTGAACAACATTGCGGAAGGATACGAGCATCCCACGATGGGGCAGCTTGTAACAACACTTATTCGATTTCACAAGTGAGGGGATAGTATGGATTCGTACATCATAGTTGGAATTTCAATTGTGTTTGGCGTGATTGGGTATCTGTTATCCCGCAAGGATGCGGCGCAAAGCAAAGAGATGGCAGACTTGGAACAGCGGCACACAAAACTGATCGACGACCTGTACACAAAACACAGGATTGATGTGGACAAACTTGCCGCGCTTGAATTGCAACTTGCTCGCAATCACTACGAAAAAGGTGAAGTTACGGCGATGTTTGCAACTTTCAAATCATACTTGGACGAGAAGTTCACAGAGATGAAAAACACAATCCATGAGATTGGTGATAGGAGAGTGAAGTGATTATCCTGCAAAAGCGCTACCTATTCTGCGATGAGTTTACACTGTCGCGTGTATTCGTTGACGGCAAACCATTCGCTGGATGTCCTTATATCCTTGAGGACGCGGTACGTGAAATTGCTGGACAACCGGTTGAGCAATGGAAAGTCAGATGCGAAACCGCTATACCAGTTGGAACCTATCAAGTCGAAAAGACATGGAGCGGACGCTGGTCGAAAATGATGTGGGAGATTTTGGACATACCAGGATTCTCTGGTGTCAGGCCTCACGCTGGGAATACGTCGCATGACACAGAAGGATGCCCTATAACCGGCAAGGAGCGCGACGAAAAGAACGGCGAGGTGTCTGGTAGCCGCGTAGCTCGTGACGCGCTGTATGAACGTATGGATCAGGCGTTATTGCATGGGGAAACTATCGCTTGGATTGTTGAGGGGTTGAAGAATGAGTGACTGGAAAAACACATTGGCTAAATTAGCCCCAACTGTAGCCACAGCATTAGGCGGTCCGCTGGCCGGTACGGCCATATCCGCACTTGGAGAATTACTGGGAATTACCAACGCCACTCCAGAATCAATTGCTGATGCGGTATCTTCTGGCTCTCTCACTCCGCAACAAATCACCGATCTAAAACAGCTTGAACTGAAATACCAATCCGAAGAGAAAGAACGAGGATTCAGGTACGAAGAACTAGCTTTCAAGGATAGGGATTCTGCCCGTCAAGCGAATGTCGCTAGTGGTATCCAGAAAGAGCTATTCAATATGTCCGTCATTCTGCTTATAGTGACGCTCGGAACAGAGATTTGGGTGCTGTTTAATGGCTACCCTGATGCACTGCCTGAAATCATCGTAGGGCGCGTCCTGGGGCTTATGGATGCTGTTGCCATGATGGTACTTGCCTACTGGTACGGAACAACTAACGGAAGCGCACAAAAAAACACACTTTTGGCGAATTCAGAACCGCCTAAGCGTTAACAAAAATACAAGCGGCATACCCGATCACAAACCCGAAGCACATTGCGATAACTAGCGCGTATCTTATAAATTCTTTTTGCTCATCGTTAAAGTTCATTTAATGCCTCATAAGTGATTCGCTGGCAGGAACTGTGCAAGGCTAATCGGTGCGAGGTGGAGTAGGCGCGTTAGGATATACACCTGCGTTATGGGCGTGCGGCTTACCTTCATCGTCCAGATAAAACAGAGTCGGCCCATTAGCCATCAATTCCCAGTTTCTTCCCAAGTCCATATCGGCCATAAATTGCATTCGTTTCCTATCTAGCCACTCTGTAACAGCGCCACGCTCAAAAGCATCCGCAATCGTTTTTCGATTATTTGTGATTATTATTCCAATCTTAGCTCCGACAATCTCTTTCATGGATTCTGTCATGGCAGCACCGCCCACGCCGCACTAAGCAACGCAATCAGCGCCGAAATGAAAATACAGAACACCCCAATACCAAGCAGGTACGCCAGTACTCCGCGATACCATTTCTCCGCTGCGTAAAACTTCCACCCGGTCAGCATGACCAGGAATGTAGCGATTAGAACAATTCCGGTTTTGAATATCATTTTGCCACCACGTTAATGTAGATTGCAGAAGACCATCCGACGATGATGCCGACAGATAGAGCGAAGATCATGCACAGGGCTATAAGCGTTTTGAGCTTCATTTAGTCGTCCTTTGCGTTTCTGATTGCTTGTGCAGCGTCCCATACGGTATTGTGTGCAGACGCTTCACATCGTCCGCCAGGATACATCATCATGCGTTCGCATTCTTGCGCATCCTTTTCTATCTGCGCCGCGCATCCAGCATTGAAGCAGGCTTGGGCGAATGCTATAAGCCCTTCTTCTGAGAACTTGAAATCAACCATAAACGGATTGGTAGTGTCGTTTTGGAAAGCCAACCGCTTAACCGTTTCTTTGTCCATCATTCATCCTTTGCTTCGGACTAGGCTTTGAGCATAGTCGCAGCGGTTTCGCAATCGTCAGCAATGCACAACCCATCGCACTCGGCCTCGTCGTATTTCCACATCATTTCGGCACCTTGCTCCCTGATAACTCGACTGCAAACCATAAGCATTTCAATCGCTCGGTCTATATCTTCCTTTGCTGGTGATGGATGAAGGTATAGCTTCGTGCATGGCAACAGTCTTGAAAACTTCTCTGCGTCTTCCAGAGAAAGGAACGCGCCATTTGTACGGTCATCGTATGGGTCGCTAGAAAGTATCGTGATGAACGGCTTCGCAGATTGCTTCAATTGACAAACTATGTCGCATAGACTGGCCTGTTTGGCCGCGCCATTCCCGTTCAACAACACATCCAATTCACGGACTAAGCGTTTATGATCTGCGTCAACTTCTTCACAGTCTTCCATGCGTTGCTTGAGAGCATCAAGATTGCGCTTGCACTCGTCGTAGCTTTCGATCATTACGCCGCGCTCTGTTTCAGCTTTGAATAGTTTTTGCTTGAGAGCGGCAATCTCAGATTCAAGTTTCCTTACAGACTCAATCACCCACGGAGCGGCTTCGCTCCCAGCTCGGATTCGGTCGCTCAGTATGTCAGTCATTTGGGTTCTCCCTAAAGTTGTGGTCTACGCCATTCAATTACACGCGCATTGTATGCACCATGCTGCGACCATTTATAGCGCGGAAATACAGGCCTAGTTTTCTTTGCGCGCTTCATGTGGGTTTCTTCTGCGCTGCTGGTTGTGGAGCTTCTAGCTTGCGATACAGCTTGAATGATTCTGGATGCGCTCTCGGGTCAGTCCTGATTAGCTTTCCCCAAGCATCATAAGCATACCAGCCGACAATCTGGCTCATTTCAATCAGCACCCATACGATGGATGTATTCATTTCACTCTCCTAGCAACAATTTCAGCAACCAACAAACCAAGCAGGAACTTGGCGACCTCGGCGGATAGGATGGCGATCATTTCAGGCCCTTAACAAATTCCATTAGCTCCTGTTTTTTTCCTTTTGGAATTTCAACAGACACATATTCAACAGTCAAAGATTTACGCCATTTTTTGAAGTACGTTTCCAAATTTATTGGGTCTATGTTGTCGTTATCACTACATACAACACCGCATAATATTTCAACTTTGCAATCATCGTTCAAAGTTTCATATGGAATATTTCCATCATCTTCTTTTCCGTCAATCAGTATTTCATCGTCATCCATGTACCAACCTTCAGGCCAATCTGATGCCATGAATGCTTTAAATTCTTTTCCGTTAGTTTTCATTTCTCACCCCTCCGTATCGAATCCATCACACAAGTCATTTCAGATTCACCAGCTTTTCCTCAAGCTCGGCAATCCTCAAGCGATGCTCTGCTATCTTGGCTTCTTGTTGGGTCATATCGCACTCAGTTGCGCCCATGCTAATCCGCCCGATGTTGAAGCACAGGACTTCTATGCACTCATGTAGGTCTCTAAGTTCTGCCATGATTATTCCAGGATTGGACATGATTAATACCTCTCTGCTTCTATCCGCGTCAAAAAGAAATGTATGCCATGCGAACATTCAACACGAACATCAGGATCAAATGAATCTGGCGTTATCTCTTTTCCTTCCGTGTAGAGCAATTTACCTGTGTGTTGATCGTATTCCTCTTTAGCGCCAAACATTTCATGCACAAACACCTTTGAAGCTCTGCATTTGCGGCTTCCTAACGAATTCATCCGAGCAGCATCGTGCAAGATAACTAGCTTTGCGATGACTCCGTTCCTAAGCTTTTTCCATCCAATAAACGCGCCTTCTGTCGGGCAGATTTGAGTTTTTGCAATAACATATTCAGCGTCTTTTGCCCCGTACAGGTCGGCTCTGGACAGGTTGGCCCCGTACAGGTTGGCTCTGGACAGGTTGGCTCTGGACAGGTTGGCTCTGGACAGGTTGGCCCCGTACAGGTCGGCCCCGGACAGGTTGGCCCCGGACAGGTCGGCCCCGGACAGGTCGGCCCCGGACAGGTTGGCTCTGGACAGGTTGGCCCCGTACAGGTTGGCTCTGGACAGGTTGGCTCCGGATTTAACCGCATCCATCACACACAATTTCATTGAATCATATTCGCCAGAATGTAAAACGCATCCATCCCAGCGATTTTTGATTTCATATTTCATTTCCTTCTCCCATGTAGTTAAGCGATGACTGAATTCTGAGCCATGCAAAACTGTTTGCCTATACCCTACGCGGGCTATATACAAACTTAAAAATGTGTGCTACACCTTAAAGAACAAGAAAGGCTGCAATCCAGTAGTCCGCTTGATCTTCCCCTTTCTCATAAGCATATCCGCCCTAGATCGTGTTGTTTCGACCTTCCAGCCGAGTTTTTGGGCAAGTTGAGCGGTAGATAGCTGGTTATTCCCCAAAGCCGTCATAAACTCATCCATGCGGTTTTGGAGTTCGGAGTGAAATTCCTTGTGGGCTATAGTTTGTGTTGCTTTCCGGTTCTTTTCACAAGCAGGACTCCAGTTAGATATGCCGCCTTTCTTGACGGCATCTATGATTTCGTGGGCGGTTAGCATGGTCAGAACGGGATTGAATCATTATCAAAATCGTCGGCTTTAGATTGTTTCTTGGCTGGAGCACTCTTTTGCGGCTGGCATTCTTTGGCCTTCTCCAAAACTACAGCGGCGAAGTCTTTGGAAAAATAGGCGTGATTCCAGTATTTATCGTTCTTTCCCTTTGTAGAAGGTGGAGCGACAAATTCGCCATCCTTGCCCTGAACGATTCGGCAACCCTTTACCTCAATGAACGGGTCTTTCCCTGGTTGGCTTGCGATTGCGACATTGAACGAGGGATATTGACCGTCAAACCATTTTACTGATATTTCCATTTACTGCTCCTTAGAGTTTAATTTTTTGATTGCTGCACGGAATTTAGAGTCCATGCAATTATTAATCCATGCGGATTGGTCTGCATCCAATCGTTGTTCAATTAGATATTCATTGGCTACTTGGTAGTCTTCTCCGAACGAAAGAAGTGTGTCACGAATGTTTGTTATGAACTCAAGTTCTTCTCCTTCTGGATTGTAAGCAGAATTATCAGATGGTTTATGTGATGCTTGTGGAATCCCCAAACGCTCAGCAGCGGCCCTACTAGCCATAATTACATCAAACCCTTCGGGAGTGGCCCATTTAGGCAAGGATGGAGTTTTTGCGAGCTTATAGGAGCGTCCAGACGCCACCAGATCAACCCATTCATTAGGCAGACCATACAAGTATTGTCCAATCCCCCAAAGCACAGCAGCGCGTTTAAATGCGTCAGAGATAGCGCCTTTTTCTGCTTCAATATCTGTATCTCCAGCGCCCCCTGCCCGCCATATCCATTCTCCATCAATTTTACACCCTATCTCACAGATAGTTTTACCCTCGGCGTGTGTATATCTGTTTTGCCAGTTCAGCCCGAATACTTCGTCAAGCCTGTGCATAACATCCCGCGCATCAATATAGGCGAGTGCAATCCCTTTTGTTTTTTCGCTATTGGTAGAACCTACACGCCAGCTAATCTTTTTAGGGTCAAAAGGGCGCTTTAGTGCTTGTGCTATGTCCATTTTCTTCCTCATGTGCGGTTACGAATTCCTGGAAATCGTATTGGCGTATCTTTTCTACTTCTCTATCAAAGAACGAATCCCAAAGCTGCGCCCTATATTTATACGCTTCCGGTGACATAGGATTAGCGATCAGATATTCTTGATGCTCCTGGTCGGCTTGTGCTTGTCGGTATGGCATTTCCATTCCTTCCTATTTATTTAGAGAATAACAAGCCATTAGCAGGGGTTAAGGGTTATATCCCTACCTGCATCCCAGTTCCAAAGCCTATTCCTGCAATCCTATTCATTGAGCGATCAGATAAGCCAGTATCTGCAACTGCCCTTCTGCGTAATCCAGTAACTACGCATATAACCCTTTTTACTCCGCTCGTCTGGTACTATTTGGCTCTTTGCGCCGCGACCCCTGCTTTCGCAGGATTGCATTACGTCTGATCTTCCACGCCGCCGACTACCGCGCTTACTATCGTGTGGAGTACGGCATCTATGGACGAAAAAAAAGCCCGAATTAGAAAGAGTCCGGTTGATCTGTTCTGCAAGGCGGAATTTGGTGAGAGAGACTTTTGCCTTGAAGAACACCAGACCCTTACTGATACGGGCTGTTACTCTCTCACCATTTACCGCACTCGCTGACCGATCAAAGCCATAGAATGCGCTGCTATTGTGCATCATATTATCCATTTTGTGCAAGTCCTTTTATGCTTACCAGGTAACTTGATAGAGCATGTCGGTGGAGTGGGGCATGGTTAAACCTTCGGATGCGGGATGTCATTGCGCTTTTTCAGCTTTGCTTTTGCGCTATCTAAACGTGACTGAAGATACGCAATTTCATTCTTCGATTTCTCGATGAGGAAGTTCTTTGCATCCAAGAAAGAATTAAACAAAACCCCCTCTTTGTTTAGGCGGCGT
>Ga0153915_10000441_pt1 | contig 38193 bp, 27 predicted proteins | sample Opewatmetagenome_2_FD_107003 | JGI IMG/M metagenome (GOLD analysis project Ga0153915, IMG submission 107003) | Freshwater wetland microbial communities from Ohio, USA - Open water 3 Core 3 Depth 3 metaG | ecosystem: Environmental > Aquatic > Freshwater > Wetlands | place: USA: Ohio, Lake Erie... | reverse complement strand
CCGGATTCCAGGAGCGCGACTACCGCCTCCCGGCAAATCCTCCCCTGGAGGGCATACAGCAGGGGGGTCATGCCGTCCTTGGTCTCCGCGTTGACGTCGGCGCCGGCCGAAAGAAGCATGGCGGCCTCGTCCATGTCGTCGTTCTGCCTGAGGTATCTGCCTGCGAAGAAGCTCAGGAGCGGGGTCCCGCCTCCCGCATTCTTCGCATTGACGTCGGCCCCTGCCTTCAGGAGCGCCGCAACCACCTCGGGCCTGCCCGTTCCCGCCACGTGCTGCAGTGCGGTCCTGCCATTCTTGTCGGCCTTTTTCACGTCGGCGCCGGCAGCCAGGAGCATCTCGATGCCCTCGAGGCGGCATTTATTTTGGACCGCCGTCATGAGAGGGGTCGAGCCGTCCCTGTCCACGGCATTGACGTCGGCGCCGGCCGAAAGGAGCAGCGCCATTTCGCGCAGGTTCTGGGGTTCCCAGCAGTTCCTGGCCGCACGGTGAATGGGAGTCCCGCCAGCGGCACCCCACGCATTCACGTCGGCCCCGGCTTTCAGGAGCGCGGAGAGGAGCTCCGGCCTGTACCTTCCGAGCGCATACAGCAGGATGGGGGCTTTGTCCGTACCGACCGCGTTGACCTCGGAGCCGGCCTCGAGCAGCATGGAGACGACTCCCAGGCATTGCGGGCCCCTGTACTTCTGCACCGCGAAGAGCAGCGGGGTCATGCCGTCCTTGTACTTCCCGTGGATGTCGGCCCCGGCACGCAGGAGGATGGAGACCAGGGAGGGCTCATTCCCGGTGATCGCGTACAGCAGGGGCGTCATGCCCTCCATATTCGCGGCATTGACGTCGGCCCCGGCTTTCAGGAAGACGGATGCCAGCGCGGGACAGCAACTGCTGGCCGCATACAGAAGGGGGGTCATGCCGCCCCTGTCCTTCGCGCGGATGTCGGCCCCGGCTTTCAGGAGCATGGCCGTCGTCTCCAGGTCCCATGAACCGGCCTGAGCCGCTGCCAGCAGCGGAGTCCGACCGCTGTCCGATTCCGCGTTGACGTCGGCCCCGGCTTTCAGGAGCGCGGATACCACTTCGGTCTGGTGCTGGCCGGCGGCCGTGATCAGCGGCGTGGTTCCGTCCTTCTCCTTCGCATTGACGTCGGCCCCGGCCTCCAGAAGCGTGGCAATGATGGGAAGATCGCGGGGATCATAGGTGCCGTAATACTGGAGCGCCCTGTGCAGGGGGGTCGCGCCGTTCTCATTCTTCGCATCGACGTCGGCCCCGGCTTCCAGAAGCGCCCGGAGCACGTCGGGATCCCTCTTGAGATATACCGCCGTATGCAGCACGGTTCCACCGCCGGAGGTTTTCGCGTCGGGGTCGGCTCCGGCCGCCATGACCGCCGCGATCGAATCGATGAACTCGTTCTCCCGATGCATATCGACCGCGTAGGGCATCTGCCAGTGTTCCCCGAATTGGAATGCCGTCTCCTGGCAAGTCTGGACCGCGTACTGCAATGGCGTCATCTTCCGGTCGTCGCTGGCATTGACGTCCGCCCCGGCGTTCACGAGTTGCGTAAGGACCGCGCCATTGCCGCACAGCACGGCGAGATGACACATGGTGATTCCACCGCCGGTCCGCACGTCGACCCTGGCGCCGGCTTTCAGGAGCGCGGCGACGGTACGGATGGGCCTCCCGGCGGTGATCGCCGCGCCAAGGGCCGTCCTGCCCTGTGAATCCATGGCATTGGCGTCGGCCCCGGCTTCCAGGAGCACGGACACGACGTCCGGCCAGTTGTTCACCACGGCGTGCAACAGCGCCGTCGTGCCGCTACCGCCCCTCGCGTTCACGTCGGCTCCGGCCCTGATGGCCGTCCTTACCTGTTCCGCCGTGCCTGTCCCCGCCAGGTCGTACAGGGACTGGCCATGGACGGCGCCGGAGAAAACGCCGCAGAGCAGGATCACGCAGATGCCTTTGCCCATCGGTGGCTCCCCTATCAGCGAAATCGATGCTTTGAATTATATCACCGGAAAGACTCCATACAACCACGTCGACCTGGATTATAATGGGAACCATGCGGAAGGGGATGGCTGCCTTTTTCCTGTTTCTCCTCGTCGTGGCGCTCCATGCCGAACGGAACCGGTACGAGGACTATTTCGGAATCATTACGAAGGACCTGACATCGGTATACGACGTACCGGGCTACCTTTTCACCAAGGTCGTGGCCCTCCTTGAAAAAGGCCGCCATGTGGACATCCTGGAGGTCTCGGAGAACGTCTACGTGGAGGAAGGGCGCGATTGGCACTACTACAAGGTCCAATCGGGGGACGGAACGGGGTGGATCGACGGGCGCAACGCGATCGTCGTGGGGACCAAGGGGACCTGTAGGGCGTGGTATCAACGCAGCGGGTACCGCCGCTACCTCAGCGTGCTGTGGAACCAGGATCGGTACAGTTTCAGCCATTCGGAAACCGACATGGCGGAGCGGGGAACCTGGGCCGACACGCCGTTCCTTCCCGGGCTGGTCTGCGACGATCCGTTCTCCGGCGTCGGCAGGTACAATGCCACGGGCGGACCCCTGGTGATTTCCATCCAGTGGGATTCCCTCAATGGCGGCTACAGGATCCAGGAGAGGTCCGATGACGGAAGCCGCTCCTACGAGATGGAATTCCACGAGAACGGCGATTTCCTGCCACATGCGATGAGGATCGCGAACATGGATGAGGAGTCGTTCTGGGTCCTCTACGGAAAACGGGATTTCCGGGCACTGGAGTCCCTGTTCGGGCAGGGATACGCGGGACTGCGAAGCCCGATGCTCCCGTACGATCAGCATCCCTTGTGCCTTTCCATCGCGGGCCGCGACTTCGAGATGATCCGCTTTCTCCTGGACCATGGCGTGAGCCAGACCGCGGCCGGCATGTACACCCCGACGTCCATCCTCGCCGGTTCGATCGCCCGCAATGACCTGGAGATGGCGTCCTTCCTGCTGGACAACGGAATGAAGAGGAACCTCGGCGTGTCCGGCGGCAACGACCTGCTTTCCTGCCTGCATGACTCACGGCTCGACATGATCAGGCTGCTTGTCGGGAAGGGCTACGACGTGAACGCCCTTCTGGTCACCGACCTGATGGGAACGAACGGCCGGGATATCAAGAGCCTCCTGCTCCGGGCGGTGGAGGCCCGTCAGTTCCGGGCGGCCGCATTGCTGATCGGGATGGGCGCCGACGTCAACTTCATTGGAAGCGGCTCGCGCAACGATTTCATCCGGAGGTACACCGCGCTGGACGTCGCGGGGGACTGTCCGGAGGAGTTCTACGGGCTCCTGCGCGCGAAGGGGGCCCGATCCGCCGACGCGCTGTTTGCCGCCTCGCCTTCCCCCGCGGCCGCGGGATTCCTGTGGGAGGTGACGGAAGGCGGGCAGGCGGTCTTTGGCGGCCCCGGGCTGGAAACAATGGAGATCGGAAGGCTCGAACGGGGCGAGAAGCTCAAGGCGCTCTACAGCCACCCCAAGGACTTCACGCCCGGCGACCCGAGAAGCGTCTGGCATTTCGTGCTGAGGGACAACGGACAGACGGGCTGGATTCCCGACACGGCGCTTCCCGGCTGCCTCAGGGGCACCTACCGGGACGCGAAATCCGACTGAGCCCGCGGCGCGGCGCCGGCTCCCTGTTCATTGACCGCCGGTTTTGCGCTATAGTCTTCCCGCGCCCTGACGCAGAAGGAGAAAGACCGTGTTGGAATTACGCAATGACAGCCTGAAGAATCCCGCCCCGTGGACCGCAGCCGGGATCGCGATGCCCAAGTTCGACCGTGAAGCCATGATCAGGAAGACCCGTGAGAATCCCGCCTGGATCCACTTCGGCGCCGGCAACATCTTCCGCGGTTTCGTGGCCGTGCTGCAGCAGGAACTGCTCGACAAGAAGCTCACGGAGACCGGCATCGTCGCCGCGGAGACCTTCGATTATGCCATCATCGACAGGATCTACAAGCCCTACGACGACCTCAGCCTGGTCGTGACCATGCGCGCCAACGGGAAGTTCGAGAACCGGCTCGTGGCGAGCCTCGCGGAAGGCCTCGTGGCGGATCCCTCCCGGGCCGAGGACTGGGCGCGCCTCCAGTCCTACTTTGCCAAACCCAGCCTGCAGATGGCCAGTTTCACAATCACGGAGAAGGGCTACTCGCTCAACAAGCTCTCCGGCGAAGTCCTTCCGGACGTTCAGGAGGACTTCAAGAACGGCCCCGCGAAGCCAAAAACCCCCATGGCCAAGGTGGCCGCCCTCGCCTACCACAGGTACCAGAACGGGAAGCATCCCCTCGCCTTCGCCAGCATGGACAACTGCTCCCACAACGGGGAGAAGCTGGGTACGGCGGTCAAGACGATCGTCCAGAAATGGACGGAAAACGGCCTGGTGGACAAGGGCTTCCTCGCCTGGATCTCGGACCCCACGAAGGTGTCCTTCCCGTGGTCGATGATAGACAAGATCACCCCGAGGCCGGACGCGAGCGTGAAGGAGGCCCTGACGAAGATCGGCTTCGGCAGCACGGAGATCGTCGTCACGGACAAGAACACCTACATCGCCCCCTTCGTCAACGCGGAAGGGCCGCAGTACCTGGTGATCGAGAACGCATTCCCCAACGGCAGGCCTCCCCTCGAGAAGGCTGGGGTCTACTTCGCGGAGCGCAAGGTGGTCGACCAGGTGGAGAAGATGAAGGTCTGCACCTGCCTCAACCCGCTGCACACCTCCCTGGCCGTCTACGGGTGCCTCCTGGGCTACACCTCGATCGCCGCGGAGATGAAGAACGACTCGCTGCGGAAGCTGGTGGAGAAGATCGGCTACGACGAGGGCCTGCCGGTGGTCGTCAACCCCGGCATCATCGATCCTAAGAAGTTCATCAAGGAGGTCCTGGAAGAGCGCCTGCCCAACCCCTACATGCCCGACACCCCGCAGAGGATCGCCTCGGACACCTCCATGAAGGTGGGCATCCGATTCGGGGAGACCATCAAGGCCTACAAGGCGCAGAAGGGCCTGGACCCCGCGAAACTGAAGTTCATCCCCCTGGTGATCGCGGGCTGGTGCCGCTACCTTCTGGGCATCGACGACGAGGGCAAGGAGTTCAAGGTCAGCCCGGACCCGATGCTCACCGACCTGCAGGCGCTCCTCTCCGGCGTGAAGCTTGGGGATCCCAAGTCCGCGGCCGGGAAGCTGCAGCCGATCCTTTCCAACAAACGGGTATTCGGCGTGGACCTGTACGAGGTGAAGCTCGGCAAGGTCGTCGAGGGATGCTTCGAGGAGCTGCTGGCGGGCCCGGGCGCCGTGGCCGCTACCCTGAAGAAGTACGTGAAGTAGGGTCCATACCCATCCGATCGGGATGCGGCCGGCGTCGGGTTGCCTGACGCCGGCCAGCACCCGCCTGATGCCATGCGCACCTCGGAAATCGCCCGCGCCGCAGGCGTCCATCCCAACACAGTCCGCCTCTACGAACAGTGGGGCTTCCTGCAGCCCGCGCCGCGCCTTCGCAACGGATACAGGGAATTCTCCAAGGCGCACCTCGATCAGATGCTGCTCGCCCGCACCGCGCTCCACGGAACCTGGCCCGGCCGCGCCATCCGCAGATCGGCGCTGGAGCTGGTGCGCCTGGGTGCCGCCGGCGGTGCCGCCGCCGCCCGTCGGCATGCCCGGCGCCATCTGGAACTGGTCCTGGCGGAACGGAGGCAGGCGGAGGAGGCGGCCCGCGTCCTGGAGCAATGGGCACGGGCCTCCCCGGCAGGCGCCGTTACGCCGATGAACATCGGGAAGGCGGCAGCCCTCCTGGACCTCACAGTGGACACGCTCCGCTCCTGGGAGCGCAACGGCCTGCTCCGGCCGCCCCGCACCCCGGGCAACTACAGGCTCTACGGCGCCGAGGAGACCGCGAGGCTACGCGTCATCCGCCTGCTCATGCGCTCCGGCTACAGCCCCATGGCGATCCTGAGGATGCTCACCAGCCTGGAGCGGCACGGCCCGGCGGACCTGCGCCGGGTGCTCGACACGCCGCGGCCCGACGAGGATGTCTACACGGCCTTCGACCGCTGGCTCTCCGCGCTGTCGGAACAGGAGGAGCGCGCCCGCCGGATGATCGCCATCCTGTCGAAACGCCGCTGAACCCTCCATTGGCGCACCAGGGTTGTATCCTGGGCCCCATGAACGACGAAAAACAGATCGAGGTGAAGGGACTATCGAAGACCTTCCGCGTGCCGGAACGGGGCGAAGGCCTGAGGGAATCGGCGCGGAGCCTTGTGAAGCGCCGGTACAAGGAGGTGGAAGCGGTCCGGAACGTCGGTTTCTCCATCGAGGAGGGGGAAACCGTCGGATTCATAGGCCCCAACGGGGCGGGAAAAACGACGACGCTGAAGATGCTTTCCGGACTGCTGCATCCCACGGCGGGCACGGCACGGGTGATGGGGTTCACGCCATGGGAGCGAAGGCCTGCATACCTCGGCCGGATCAGCATGGTAATGGGAAACAAGAGCCAGATGCTCTGGGACATCCCGCCCGCGGACACCTTCCGCGTCCTGCGGGACATCTATGGGCTGACGGAGGGCGACTACAGGCGGAACCTGGACGAGCTCGTCGGCCTTCTGGAGCTGGGAGACCTCCTGAAGCGGCCCGTGATGAGCCTTTCCCTTGGGGAACGGATGAAGTGCGAGCTCGTGGCCGGGCTCCTGCACCGGCCCCGCGTCCTGTTCCTCGACGAGCCGACACTGGGCCTCGACGTGTCGATGCAGGGCAGGCTGCGGGGATTCCTCAAGGAATACGGGCGCCGGAGCGGCGTCACGATCATCCTGACAAGCCACTACATGGCCGACGTGACGGCCCTCTGCTCCCGCGTGATCCTCATCCACAAGGGCGGCCTGCTGTACGACGGCCCCCTGGGCGCCCTGGCGGAGAAACTGGCGCCCTACAAGCTGATCCGCGTGGCCCTTTCCGGCGGGGAGGCGGCGGATGCCAGAGGTACGACGGCCCCCGAGTTCCCGCCCGGCGTCGAGGTCGTGGACGGGGAGGATGGCCGCCTGAGCCTCCGGGTGGCCCGCGCGGAGGCGCCTGCCGCAACGGCGCGGATCCTGGCCACGCTGCCGGTGGCCGACCTTTCCGTGGAGGACCCTCCCATCGAGGCTGTCATCGACAGGATCTACAGGGAGGCCGGCGTATGAACAGGCGCGGCGGATGGTCCCTCATGAAATCGACGTGGCTCTCCTGGATGCAGTACCGCAGCTTCTTCTTCCTCCTGGCCTTCATGTGGATGATGCCTGCCCTGATCTCGTTCCTTGTATGGTCCGCGGCGGCGGGGGACGGAACTGTCGGGGGAATGGGGAAGGGCGAGCTCGCCTTCTATTATATCGTCCTGATCCTGGTGAACCAGATCACCTATGCGCAGACGAACTGGACTGTGGGGGACGCGATCCGCTACGGGCGGATGAACGCGCTCCTGACGAGGCCCCTGTCCCCGCTCTACGACGCGCTGGCCCAGGAGATGGCCGGAAAGACCGTCTACATGCTCCTCGTGGTCCCCGTCTCCGCGGTCCTTGTCCTCGTCCTGCGGCCCGTGGCGCACATCGGCGTGCGCGACGCCCTGGCCTTCCTCCCGGCCCTCGCCGGCGCGTGGGCGCTGCGCTTCCTCTGGGGCTACGGCCTCGCCCTGATTTCCTTCTGGACCGCGCGCGCCGACGCACTCCTCGCCCTGCAGGATGCGCTTGTCTTCCTGCTTGCGGGCCAGCTCGCGCCCGTCGAGTTCCTGCCGGCGCCCATGAAAGCGGCAGCCATGGTCCTGCCCTTCCGTTCCATGCTCGGATTCCCCGTGGAGGTCCTTTCCGGCAGCCTCGACGCTGCCGCCATGATTGCCGGGTTCCTGGTCCAGGCCGCATGGCTCGCCGCCGCGGCCCTGCTGTCCGCGGCGCTGTGGCGCGCCGGGCTCAGGCGGTACGCCGCCGTGGGAGGATGAGACGATGGGAAAACTGCGCATCCTGGTTTCCCTGGCCGGGGCCTCTGCCCGGACCGAGGCAGCGTCCCGCGCCAACCTGTGGATCGCCGTGCTGCACTCGATCGTCGACATGGGCACGGGGGTCCTGGGCCTGGCCGTGCTCTTCGGCCGGGTCGGGTCCGTCCGGGGATGGGACATCGCCTCCACACTGGCCCTGCTGGGAGTCTATACGATCGTCGGAGCCGTCCGCGACCTCTGCATCGGGCCCAGCCTGGAATCGCTTTCCGGGGCCGGGGGCGAGGTCCAGACGGGAAGGTTCGATTACGTCCTGCTGCGCCCCGTACCGGCACAGTTCCTCGCCAGCTTCCGCGTCTGGAAGCCCCTGGCGGCCCTGGACCTGTTCCTGGGCCTGGGGGTGCTGGCCGCGGCCATGGTCCGGCTCGGGACCGTGCTCACCGCGGCGGGCATCCTTTCCTTCGTCGCGACGCTGGCGGCGGGCATTGTCGTCCTATACTCGATGCTCCTCGCCCTCACGTCCCTCGTCTTCAGGAGTCCCGGCTTCCTCTTCACGTGGGCGTTCGACGCATTCTTCCAGACGGCCCGCTATCCCACCGGCATCTACCCGGGATGGCTCCGTTTCGTCCTCACATGGGTGGTCCCCGTCGGGATCACCGTCACCGTCCCCGCGGAGGCGCTGACGCGGGGCCTTCCGGCCTGGGCTGCTCCCGCGTGCCTGGCCCTGGCCGCGGCGCTCCTGGCCGGGTCGTCCCTGTTGTTCCACCGCGGCCTGCGCCGCTACGCCGGCGCCTCGGGCTGATCCTCGGCTCCCGGAGGCCATTGCATCCCCGCCCGAGCGCGGATAGGATGCGGAACCATGAGCCAGACGATCGACGCAGCCGCCTATCTCGTGAAGAACGCGGCGGGAATTCCCTCCCCCGCGCTTCTGGTCTACGAGGAAACGCTGAGGGAGAACATCGACCGCGCGGTCGCGATGGCCGGTGGCGCGGCGCGCCTCAGGCCCCACGTGAAGACGCACAAAACGCCGCGCATCGTGGAGGCCATGATGCGGGCGGGCATCACGAAGTTCAAGTGCGCCACCATCGCGGAGGCGGAGATGCTCGCCCTCTGCGGCGCCGGGGACGTGCTGATCGCCTACCAGCCCGTGGGCCCCCAGGTGGAGCGCCTCGCCGCCCTGGCGGTGAAATACCCGGGTACCGCGTTTTCCACGATCGTCGACGACGAGGGCGCGCTGCGCGCCCTGGCCGCCGCCCTGGCACGGGCCGGGCAGGCGGCCGAAGTCCTCCTGGACCTCGACGTCGGCATGCACCGCACTGGGATTCCCGCGGGCGACGGCGCCTTCCGGCTCTACGGCCTCCTCTGCGGCCTGGAGGGCGTCAGGCCGGGAGGCCTCCACGGCTACGACGGGCACAACCATCAGACGGACCCCGCGGAGCGGCGGGCGGCGGCGGACGCGTGCCTGGCTGAGGTCCGGGCGCTCCAGGACCGCCTGGAGAAGGCCGGCATGCCGGTCCCCCGCCTGGTCATGGGGGGAACGCCCACCTTCCCCTGCTACGCCAGTCATCCGGGCGTCGAGCTCTCCCCCGGCACCTGCTTCCTGCACGACGGAAGTTACGGCCGCTTCCCGGACCTTGCCTTCCGCCCCGCGGCGCTGCTGCTCTCCCGCGTGGTGAGCGTGCCCGGTCCCGACGCGTTCACGCTGGACCTCGGGCACAAGGCCATCGCCGCGGATCCCCAGGGCCCGCGGGGCATCGTGCTGGGCCACGAGACGGCGCGCGCCGTCATGCAGAGCGAGGAGCACTGGACCCTGGAGGAGAGGCACGACGGCAGGGTCGCGGTGGGGGACCTGATGTACGTCCTTCCCACCCACGTCTGCCCCACATTCGCGCTCCACCAGGAGGTCCACGTCATCGGTCCCGACGGGTACCGTCGGGAATGCTGGCCGGTGACCGCACGGGACCGCAGGATCTCGGTGTGATCGTCAGCGCCAGCCGCCGCACGGACGTCCCGGCACACTACGCGGAATGGCTGATGCGGAGGCTGCGCGCGGGCTTCTGCGAGGTCCCCAACCCGTACCGTCCCGACCAGGTGGCCCGGGTCTCCCTGCTGCCCGGGGACGTGGAGGTGCTGGTGCTCTGGACGCGCAACGCGGCGCCCCTGCTTCCCCATCTGGCCGAGATGGAGCGGATGGGCCTGCGGTTCTATTTCCAGTACACGGTCCTCTGCAACCCGGCGGCCCTGGATCCGGGAAGCCCGCCCCCGGAGCGTTCCGTGGAGGTCGTCCGCCGCCTGGCGGAGGAGCTGGGGCCGGAGCGCGTGATCTGGCGCTACGATCCCATCGTGCTGGGCCCGGAAACGGGCCATGCCTTCCATGCGGAAAGCTTCGCGCGCCTGGCCGCAGCCCTGGAGGGACACGTGCGGCATTGCGTCGTGAGCCTGCTCGACGACTACAGGAAGACGCGGGGACGGATGCGGGACGTCGCGACGTGGCCGGCGGAGGGACCGGACTTCGAAACCCTGATGCGTGGCATGGCGCAGACCGCGGCGGCCCGCGGCATGGACATCCGATCCTGCGCGGAACCGGTTGACCTATCGCCCTACGGGATCCGGCCGGGCCGCTGCGTGGACCCGGACTACATCCACCGGGTTTTCGCCCTGGAAGTCACGGGGCGCAAGGATCCCAGCCAGAGGGAGGCCTGCGGCTGCGTCGTGAGCCGGGACATCGGCTCCTACGACACCTGTCCGTCGGGCTGCCTGTACTGCTACGCCACCTCGGATTTCGCGCGCGCCAGGGAGAATCTGCGGCGCCACGATCCGGACTCCCCGGCCCTGCGCCCTTAGCTGCGTGCCATGAGGTCCGCGGCCATGCCCAGGAACCGCGCCGGGAGGAAGGGCTTGGCCAGGAAGGGCTGGTCGGCCGGCACCCGGTAGCGTTCTTCCGCCTCGTCGGCGTAGCCGGACATGAAGAGCACGGGCAGGCCGGGCCGAACCTCCCGGATGCGGTGGAACAGGTCCACGCCGCTCAGGCCGCCCGGCATCACCACGTCCGTGATGAGCAGGCCGATGGCTCCGCTCACGGAGGCGATGTGCAGCGCCTCCTCCCCGGATCCCGCGGCGAGAACCCTGTAGCCCGCGTCCTGCAGGATCCGCCGCGCCAGGTCGCGCAGGCTCCCGTCATCCTCGGCCAGCAGGACCGTGCCGCGGCCCTGAGGCAGCGGCTGCGGCGTCTCCTTCCGCGCCGCCAAGGGCTCCTCCCCGGCGACGGGCAGGAAGATGGAAAAGGCGCTTCCCTCTCCGGGGGAGCTTTCCACGCGGACGGCGCCGCCCCATTGGGTGACGAGGCCGTAGACGATGGAAAGCCCCAGTCCCGTCCCCTTGCCGTCCCCCTTGGTGGTGAAGAACGGCTCGAAGATGCGGCTCCTCACGCCATCGTCCATCCCGATGCCCGTGTCGTGTACGGAAAAAACCGCGAACCGCCCGGCGGGAATCCCCAGGCCGCCCGCTTCCGCACGGTCGAGGTCCCGCACCGCCGTCTCCAGGCGCAGGGCCCCGCCGTTGGGCATGGCGTCCTGCGCATTGAGGGCCAGGTTCATGACCACCTGGTCCATCTGATCGGGATCCGCCATCACCGTCGCCCTTTGCTCCGAGGCGTGGAAGTCCAGGCCAATGTCCTCGCGGATCAGGGGCCGCAGCAGCTTCAGGCAGGCGGCCACCGTCTCCCCAAGATCCATGGCGGACGGTTTCATCTCCTTCCGCCTGCCGAAGGCGAGGAGTCTGCCGGTCAGGGACGCGGCCCGCTTCACGGCGCTGCGGATCTCCAGGAGGTCCGACTGGGCCTTCTCCAGGCCCGGCCCCTGCAGGGACTCCCCGAGCAGGCTCACGTATCCCGAGATCACGGTAAGGACGTTGTTGAAGTCATGGGCGATCCCCCCGGCCAGCCTTCCGATCGCCTCCATCTTCTGCGCGTGCAGGAGCTGCGCCTGCGTCCTGTTCAGGTCCGCCAGGCTCCTCTCCAGATCCCGCACGAGGCTGGTCTTCCTCCAGGCGGCCGCGATCTGGCGGCCGAAACCCGTGAGGGGCTGCAGCACCTCCTCCCCCATCCATTCGCCGTGTACGAGGAGGACCCCCGCGGGGGCGTCTCCCGACCGCAGGGGAGCGAGGATGACGGGCAGGGGCTCCCGTCCCGGCCCCTGGAGCGACGGGATTCCGTCGGGAAGGCCTTCCGGAGGCAGCGTCGCCATCGCGGCCTCCCGCTGTTCCAGCGCCGAAGCGAGCAGCGGGATCCCTTCCAGGGGAAACATCAAGCGCTCCCGGTCCACGTCCTCCGTCACGACCGGCATCCCGCAGGCGGAATGGCAGGCGAGCTCCAGGCGGCGTTGCGGATCCGAGAGGAACAGGAAGCCATGGAATCCGGCCTCCACCAGGGCGCCCATGGCGACCCGAAGGATGCCGGACGGCTCCTGCGCGTGCTCCATCTCGAGGGCCGCCGCGTTCAAGGCCCGCAGGAGCCGTTCCATCTTTTTGCGCGCCGTGATGTCCACGGCGATGCCCAGGACGGCCATCTCCCCGCGGTAGCCGATGGACTGCAGGCTGAGGATCGTGTCGATCATCCGGCCGGACCTGGTGACGAGGGCATGCTCGAAGGACTGCACGTATCCTTCCGACCGGCGCGCGAGGAACCTTTCCCGGATGTCCGCGCGCAGCCGGGGAGCCGTGAGGGAAAACGCGTCGAATTCCGACCGGCAGAGCTCCTCCCTCGAATAGCCGGACAGCCGCGCGCACTGCGGATTCGCGTAGACGATCGCGCCGCGCCAGTGGAGGAAGATCATGTTCGGCGACTGGTCGGCGACGTTGCGGAACAGCGTCTCGGATTCCCGCAGGACCTCTTCCGCGCGCCGCCTCTCCTCCAGGTCCCGACGTACCGTGGCGAAGAGGCGCGCGTTCTGGACCGCCACGGCCAGCTGGTCCGCCACGGTCTGGAGAGTATCCGCTTCCGCCCCCTGGAAGCCGTCGCTTTCCGCGCTTTCCGCGTCCAGCACCCCGAGGATCTGCCCCCGCAGGCGGATCGGCACCGCCAGCTCGGAGCGCGTCCCGCGGTCCATCCAGGCTCCGATGGAGCGCGGATCCCGATGCACGTCGGGAACGCGGAGGGGCTGCCCGTGGGCGGCCACCCAGCCGGTGACGCCCTGGTCGCCGATGCGCAGACGCAGCTGCCCCGCCTGCGCCTGGGCTTCGGGGAGGGCGGAGGCCCGCAGGACGAGGTCTTCCCCCTCGCAAAGGAGGACGCTCACATTGTGGAAACCGAAGGATTCCTCGACGAGATCCACGGTCTGGCGCAGGATGCCCTCCTCGCTCAGGAGGGATGTCGTGCGCGCCCCGATGCGCGCGATCAGGTCCTGCTGCTCCACCCGTTTCTTGAGCGCCTCCTCGAAGCGGCGCCGCTGCGCCACTTCCTGGGCCAGGGGATTGAACATCTGGCGCTTCATCACGGCGAAGCTGAGGAGGGCCATCCCCGCGGCGCCGAAGGCCGAATGCACGGGTGAGCTCTGCACGACGAGGTCGCCCAGCACGAAACCCGCGGCGAGAAGGAAGGCGCCCGCCGGCACCGGCCATTCCTCCTTCCCCCGCCTGCGCCGCAGGATCACGGCCAGGGCCGAGGCCATGGAGGCCAGGGAGACGACGGCGCCCGCGTACCCCCAGGCGCTGACGGCTACCCGCACGGTCCCTTCCGCCTCGAGGCGCGGCGCGGAAAGCACCCAATGCAGGAAAAGGGGGATGGCGGAGACGGCGGACGCCGCGAGGAACCCGGCGGCCAGGACGTCAAGCTTCCGGGACCTTCCGTCCACGTAGCGGACCGCGAACAGCAGGAACAGGGGACCCTCGATCCCGACGAAAAAAAGGTGCCACTCCGCCGCGGACAGGCAGTCCCCGGAGCGGAAGCGCATCTGGAACTTCATGAGAAGCGCGCAGGCGGCCCACGCCGCAATGGACAGGGAAAAGAGGGCGAAGCGGCGGTTGACCCCCTTGTCTACGCCGGATCCCAGGACGCTCAGGGAGGTCCCGACGGCGAGCGCGATAGTGAGAAAAAGGGCACCGACATCCAGGATGACTGGCATCGACATGGAGGATTCCGGGTGCCGCCCATGGGCGTGCGGCACCTGTCGGATTATTACCATAGATGGATGCGATGCTCAACCATGGAAGCGCGAAACCCGAGGCCAAGTCCGTGTGGTCAGGCGGTCCGCACGTTCTCCATGTCCGCCTCGGCCTCGGGGGCGGGGACGACCCCGCCATCCGTGCGGGCGGATTCCGGGAGCGGCTTGTGCTTCCCATTGCCGTTTCCGCCCCCGGCCGCGGCGGAAGGCGCCTGCAGCCGGCGGACGACGGTCGCCCCGGACCCATCGTTCCTGAAGAAGGCCATGGTCGCCTGCAGCTGCTCCGCCTGGCTGGCCAGTTCCTCCGATGTGGCGGCCAGTTGCTCCGAGTTGGCCGCGTTCTGCTGTATCACCTGATCCAGCTGAAGGATCGCCTGGCTGATCTGGTCCACCCCGGAACTCTGTTCCCCGCTGGCCGCAGAGATCTCCTGCACCAGGTCAGCCGTCTTCTGGATGTCGGGAACCAGGCGCGCGAAAAGCGCCCCTGCGCTGTCGGCGATCTTCACGCTGTCGGCCGACATGGCTCCGATCTCCCCGGCCGCCTTCTGGCTGCGTTCCGCCAGCTTCCTCACCTCGGAGGCGACCACGGCGAATCCCCGCCCCTGCTCTCCGGCGCGGGCGGCCTCGATGGCCGCGTTCAACGCGAGCAGGTTGGTCTGTCGGGCGATCTCCTCGATGATCCGGGTCTTCCCGGCGATTTTTTTCATCGCCTCCGTAGTCTGCATGACGGCCTTGCCGCCCTCCTGCGCGTCCGCGGCCGCCTTCAACGCGATCTTCTCGGTCTGCATCGCGTTGTCATTGTTCTGCTTGATGGTCGCGGCCATCTGTTCCATGGAGGAACTCACTTCCTCACCAGAGGCGGCCTGGGAGGAGGTGCCTTCCGAAAGCAACTGGGCCCCCGAGGACATCTGCTGGCTCCCCACCGACACGTTCTCCGCCGCGCCGCGGATCTCCGTGCAGATTTCCTTCAGTTTGGCCACCATCTCCATGAGGGAACCGTAGATGCCGGTCCGCTTGTGCCCGCCATCATGCAGGCTCAGATCCCCTTCCGCCACGAGGGCCGTCAAGGCCGCGATCTCGGCCGGCTCCCCGCCGACGGAGCGCATGATCCAGCGGACCGTCAGGAGGCTGATGAGCAATGCCGCAAGCACGCTCAAGCCGAGTACGCCGAGCATCATGACGATGGCAAGGAGGCTGGTCCTCGCATTGGAGGCCGCAAGGGCTTCCGCGTGCTGCAGGGCGAAGGTGCAGAGGGCGCTGATGGCGTTCTGGGTCGCCTGCGCCTTCGTGCGCCCTTCCCCGACCACGAGCGTGCGGGCCGCCGCTGACTCGCCGCGGTCCACCATCGCGAACACCCTGTCCAGGACCGCCGTATACTCGCTGTAGGGGGAAGTCACGGCCCGGTAGAGGGCCGCTTCCTCTTCGGACTCGATGGACTTCTCGAAAGCCGCGGAGTTCTCCCCGATCTTGACGCGGAAATCCGCGATCTTCTTCTTGTAGTTTTCCTTCTCCTTCTCATCCTGCTCCGTGACGAGATCCCTGATGTTGATCCGGATCCTCTGGAAATACTCGTCGACGTAGAGCAGCTTGGAAACGGGGACCGTACAGGACTGGTACAGCGCGGCGTCCGCCTGTGCCACGGCGCGCAGGTTCAGGATGCCGAGCACGCCGATCATGGCCCCCAGAGCGGCCAGGAAAAGGAAGGACGCGACCAGGACGGCCTTCAGGGAGATGCTGGACCTGGACTTCATAATGCCTCCTTAGGATACGGTTGCGGCGGTGTCCGCCGGAACGCTCTCATGGATCGCCCGGATCAGGGAACCGGCATCGAAGGGTTTCTGCAGGAAATGGACGCCGGCATCATGGAATCCATGCCGGTCCACGAGGTAGCTGACGGGATACCCGGAGATGTAAAGGAATGGCAGGGTGGGATCCGTACGGTGTATGAAGTCGGCCAGTTCCGGGCCGCCCATCTTCGGCATGATGACATCCGCTATGACCAGCGCGATGCGCAGCTCCCGACGCCTCACGCACTGCAGCGCCTCTTCGGCCCCGGAGGCCTCGAGCACCTCGTATCCCATGGACCACAGGATGTCCCGCAGGAAGCGCCTCGCAGCCGGCTCGTCCTCGACCACGAGGATCCTGCCCGCGCAGGGCATGGACTTCCCCGTGGCGTCCTGGCCGATCGGGGTGCCCGCGCCGCATTCCGATGCCTGCGGCAACTCGATGGAGAACGAGGTCCCGTGACCGGGCTCGCTCGCCATGTCGATCTTGCCGCCATAGCTGGACACGATCCCGTACACGATGGAAAGTCCAAGGCCCGTGCCCTTTCCCGCGGGTTTGGTGGTGAAAAACGGCTCGAAAACCCGGGATTTCGTGGCCTCGTCCATTCCCTTTCCCGTGTCGGACACTTCGATCCGGACCCATCGGTTCCCGTTCTCCGAAGGCTCACTGCGCACGTCCCGGTTCTTCACGGTGATGGTGAGCAGCCCTCCGGCCGGCATCGCATCGCGCGCATTGACTGCCAGATTCATGACCACCTGCACGATGCTGCCGGTGTCCACCAGGGCCTTTCCCGCATTCCGTTCCACATGGATCTGCAGTTCGATGTCCTCCCCGACCAGTCTGCGCAACAGGCGTTCATTGCTCCGGATGATCTCCCCGATGTCGACCACCACGGGGTCCTTGGTCTTCTTGCGGCTGAACAGGAGAAGCTGTTCCGTGAGGTCCGCGGCGCGATCCGCAGCATTGCGGATCTCCTGGATCTGGCTCCGCATCGGCTCCACGGCCATCCGGAAGGCCATCTCGCCGTAGCCCTTGATCACCATGAGGATGTTGTTGAAATCGTGGGCCACCCCTCCAGCAAGCCTCCCGAGGGCCTCCATTTTCTGGCTCTGGGCCAGTTCCGCCTCCAGCCTTTCCCTCTCCAATCCGTCCTTCCGGCGGTCCGTCATGTCGTCACAAACCGCCACGACCTCGCCGCCTGGAAGCGCATACAGGCAGTACTTGCGCCAGGCATCCCCGTCCGGCGTCCGGCACTGCAATTCCGGAAGGCAGCGGGAAACCCCCGTGGCGTGCACCTCACGGATCGCCTCCAGGATCCCGTTGGAGAGCATGCAGGGAAAGGCCTCCTCCAGCCGTTTACCCACGAGCTCCTCCTTGCGGAAACAACGCATCCTGACGGCCGACTCATTGATGTCGACGAGGTACGGATCCCCGGAGGGCATCACGGAGAACACCGACACGCCGCTGCTGATGTTGCGGAACAGTTCCCGGTAGCGACGTTCGCTTTTCAGGCGGGCGGTCTCCGTGCTGTCGATCGTGGCGGCGTTCCGGATGAGGAAACCGGTGAAGAACACGATGGTGCCCATGACGATGAAAAGGATGGCCTGCGACGGGGTAAACAGGCCCATCCGCAGGAGAATGGCGATTGCGCCGCCGAGGGTGATGGGAAGGAGAAGGATGATCAGGAGGAAACGCCGTGCGAATCGCCCGCCGACATGAGGGCTGCGTATGATGGCCATGAGGCCTTCTTCCGGCCTGGAAAGGAAACCGGAGACGCCGAGAAGGATGAAATTCAGCGTACTGGCCGTGGCGATGACCTTCTCGAATCCGAAGGCCTGCAGGAAAGGGATGGTGTACAGGTGCCCGATCAAGGAACCCAACCCGAGGACAACGGCGGATGCACGCGTAACATCGCAGACGACGATCCGCCCCTTGCCCCGCAGCAGGGCATCGGCGATCGTCCCCAATCCCATCAGGGCGAAACCGATGGAAGTAATCAGGGACATGCGTACGGGAAAGCGGATGGAGGCCCGGGGGGCGAGCATGGGCACGAGGCCATGATCCACGAAATCCGTCGCCGTGCCGATGTATCCGGGAAGCACGCTCAGGGCAATGCAGGCCACAAGCCCGCCAATGGCGAGCTTCAGGGGACAGAATGCCGATCGTCCGGAAGGCGAAATGGCCATGGAGAGCGCAAGCACTAGGAAGCAGAACGCGGAGCTCATGGCCATGGGAGCGGAATAGGGCACGAGGGCCACCAAGGAGGGGGCATCCGCGAACCAGCCCACAAGGGTCAGGGTGGAGTTCAGGATGACAAGGCCTTCGAAAAAGGAAACCCAGCGGTTGCACTCCAACATCGCCGGCGGAATGGTTTTTATGCTGCTCATTTTCACTGACCCATGGAGACCTATTAGCAAGCCCCATGCCATCAAGGAACCATTGCATCATTTGTATGCAATGAAACCAGATACGGTCATCCGTGTGTCATCAAAGAAACATCATTGCGACAATGAATCTTGTGCAGGGTGTTGTATGGACAAGAAACCTTGTATGGATCAATGCGCGATATGGCGAGATACGGGAAATACATGATTACGCCGATCGAAAATCCATCTTTTCCCTGCGCGTCGCCTGATTCCTCAGTCTGCTGCTGAGGGCCTGCTGGCTGATTCCTAAAAGCCTTGCGGCGGTCGACTGGTTGTTCCCGGAACGCCGCAACGCCTCGCTCACAAGGGCATCCGTGGCCTGCTTGATCGTCGGCAGTCTCGCGCCGAAGGCGATGGCGTACGGTGGGTCGCCGGCGGCCGTCTTTCCGTCCGAAAGCAGGGAGCGGAACGGCTCCAGGGAAAGCACCCCTCCGGAATGCCCGCTCATGGCATTGATGACCGCGGCGCGCAATTCCCTCACGTTTCCCGGAAAACTGTGCGCTTCGAGGATCGGGACCAGGCCGGGAGGAACCGTCGGCGGTTTCTTGCCAAGCTCCCGGGCCGCTTCCAGAAGGAAATGCTCAAGCAGGAGCGGAATGTCGCCCCGCCTTTCGCGCAGGGGCGGCACGGTGATGTGATGGACGTGCAGGCGGTAGTACAGATCCTTGCGGAACATGTCCCGTTCCACCATCAGCTCGATGTCCCGATTGGTGGCCACCACGATCCGTGCGTCGGAAAGGTACGCCATGTCGGCTCCCACGGGAAAATACTCGCCGGATTCCAGGAGCCGAAGGAGCTTGGTCTGGGATAGGGCGCTCAGGTCGCCGATCTCATCCAGGAAGAGGGTCCCGCCCGCGGCCCGCTCCAACAAACCCTTGAGAGGCTGGTCGGCGCCCGTGAAGGCGCCCCTGCGGTGCCCAAAGAGAAGGTCCGCGAACAGCGCATCATCGATTCCCGCCACGTTGACGGGGATGAAATCTCCCCTGCGGCCGCTCAGGCCGTGGATGGCGCGGGCAAACAGGTCCTTTCCGACGCCCGTTTCCCCCGTGATGAGGATCGGCGAGGAGGTGCGCGACATCCCTTCCACGGAAAGCAGCAGGGCCTTAACGTGCTCATCCCGGGTGATGATTCTGGAGGAAGGCCTTTCCGCTTCCTCACCCATCGGGACATCCTCCATTCAAGGTTCGAACAGCGCCGGATTTTTGATATCGCTCTCATAATATAGGCATCCGGTATCCAGGAGACAAGCATGCATCGGCTCCCGGCCGGGCAGGCCTCCAGGCGCGTCGGCCTGGGCATCGGGACGGGCGCCTCCGCCGTCACGCCGCCAGGAACGGGGAGACGCCCAGCCAGGCGGCGAAGCCGATGATCACCACGCCGCATGCCGCGAGCAGCCCCCGGATGACGGCGCGGGGAATGACGCGCCTGCCCAGGTGCAGCACGGTGGAGACGGACAGGTACCAGCCCAGGTCCCCCAGCTCATGGCCCAGGAAAAAGGCCGCGAGGGCGGTCCAGCGCTCCGCGGTCAGGTGGAAGCGGACCAGGAACGCCGACCCGATGGTGACCCACCAGATCCACCAGTAGGGATTGCTCATGGACACCAGGGCGCCGGCCAGCACGGGATGCATGGAGACGGAGCCCGTTCCCGCCCCGCCGAGGTCTCCGACCCGGCCGCGAACGGCCTCCCGGATCAGGCCGTAGCCCATGGAGACGAGCAACGCCCCGCCCGCCACGCCGACGATCTTGGAGGCCAGGGGAGAGCGCAGGAATCCCACGACGCCCGCCACGAGTCCCGCCAGGATCAGGCATTCCAGCGCGGCATGCCCCGCGATGACCTGGGCCCCGGTCAGCCAGCCGCGCCGCGGCGCCTGGACCGTGCGCGCGATCGTGTAGGTGAGGAGCGGTCCGGGCATCAAGGCGCCGCTCAACGCCGTGACGAAGGAGAGGGAGAAGACCACCCAGAGGGAGGCCTGGCCCGCCATGGATGCAGGTCCGCCCATGGCGGCCAGTGAAGCACGAAACGGGGGTAAAATCAAACCGTTCCCAGCAGGGCGCCCCCCGTCCCCGGCCTGATCTCCCACCGCCCGGCGGTGAGGTCCCCCAGGAAGCGCAGGTCGTGGCTCACGAGGAGCAGGCCGCAGGAGCATTCCCGCAGGGCTTCCGTCAAACACTCCACTGACGGCAGGTCGAGGTGGTTGGTCGGCTCGTCCATGACGATCAGGTGCGGCACGCGCGCGCGTTGTCAAGCGCTTGCCGTATCCGCCGGTGACGTCTTATGCTGGCGGCGGAGGGTATCGTGAACAAACCGCTACGGGTCTGTCTTGTCCTGCTCCTCGTCTGCGCCGCCGCGCACGCCGAGGACCCCTCGACAAAAAAGGTCCTGATTCCCATGCGCATCCCGTTCCAGGAGGCGTGGTTTGTCGACGCGACGGGCGCCGCCGTGGACCGGAACCGTTACGCCGACGCGGGCGACTATACGGAGGGACTGGCCGCGGTCCGCGTCCCGTCCAAGGGATGGGGATTCGTGGACGCCGGCGGCCGCTTCGCCGTGCAGCCGCAGTTCCGCGACGTGCACCCCTTCCAGGAGGGACTCGCCGCCGTCCAGCAGGAAAAGGACGAACTCTGGGGCTACGTCGACGCCGCGGGGAAGCCCGTCATCCCGGCCCGTTACAAGCTCGCCTACTCCTTCCAGGAAGGCTTCGCGCACGTGTGGGACGGGAAGGAGTCCTTTCTCATCGACAAGTCGGGCCGCGCCCTCTCCATCCCCGCCCCGTGGAGGCTGTCAGGGCTGGAGGGATTCTCGGAGGGCTTGGCGCCCGTGTGTACAGGGGAAATCCAGACCCGGGCCGGATTCGTCGACGCGTCCGGAAAGATCGCGCTGGTCCTCCAGGGCTGCTCCGAGGCACGGGAGTTCCACGAGGGGCTGGCGGCGGCGAAGATCGACGGGAAATGGGGATACGTGGACAAGGCCGGCAAGGTCGCCATCCCGGCGGCGTACGACCTCGCGCGCGGATTCAGCGGGAAGCGTGCGGCCGTCCAGATCGGGAAGAAGTGGGGTTTCATCGACCCCCAGGGGAAGATCGCGGTCGACGCCGCCTGGGACGGCTGCGGAGACTTCAGCGGGGGACTGGCCGCCGTGGCGGCGGGCGGCGCGGGGCCGTTCGAATCAGGCACCTGGAGCTACATCGACGCCGACGGGAAAACCGCCATCACTCCCGGTTATTCGTTCGCGGGAGCCTTCAGGGACGGCTTCGCGGAGGTGGCCGTCGGAGACATCCTCCGCCAGGAGTACTTCTATATCGACCGGAAGGGACGGCCGCTTCCCGGGCTCTCCGGATTCCTCGTGGACGCCAAAACGGATTTCTCCACGGATCGAAACGCGTTCGGCTTGGTTTCCGACGGCCGCTGGAAGCTGGAGAAGGGCGCCTATTCCTTCGCTTCCAAGGAAGGCCTCTCCGAGTGGATCTGCGGCGGCGGGCTGGCCCCCTCCGATTTCATCGCGGAGGTCAAGGTGGTCTCCATGGCCGGGGACGAGCCGGCCGCGGGCCTCGTGTTCCGTCTGGCCGCGGACGGGCGGTCCCTCTACTGGTTCGGCATCCGCAAGGATGGAAGCTGCACGGCGCAGTACAGCGTCAAATCGAAGGACGGCGCCGACGCATGGACGGTCCTCGGTACTTCGAACCTCAAGGCCAGGACGGGAACGAACACGCTCCAGGTGGTATGCCGGGGCGAGACGGTATTCTGCTTCCTCAATGGGGCCAAGGCCATCACGTTCCGCGACTCGAGGATCGGGGCGTCCTACGGACGCGTGGGGCTGCTCGCCAGCTCGGCCACGGCAGCGTCCTTCGACGACCTGGCCGTGCGGGCCATCGGCAGGGACGAGGCGATCCCGGATCTCGACCTGACCCCCACCCTGGAGGACCTCGGCATGAGGCTGGACGCGCAGCTTGCCGCGTTTCCCGACTCGGAGCTCCGGCTCTTCATCCCCCCGCCATCCCCGTCCGCCGGGGAGCTGTTCCTGTCCTTCGGGGGCCTGGGGGACGGAGCCTACCTCATGGGCAGGCCGGATCCCCTCGAGTTCTCCTTCGTCGGCCAGCCCCTGTGGAAGGACGTGGGCCGGTATGCCATCCAGTTCCCCGCCGTCATGCCGAAGCTCGCGGCCGGGGCGACCATGGGAGCCGACGCGCCCACCAACTACGCCCCGCGCCTCTACCATCCCCTGCTCAGCCTCTACGGCGGGCTTTCCGAGGCCGACCTCGCGGCCGCGCTCAAGGCCTCGCCCCATGCCGCCGGGATCATGGACCTGGCGGTCTTCCTGCGCGACTGGAAGGCCCTGGCCGTCGATTGGACGGCCGCCGAACAGCGGATCCGATCGGAAAACCGGTTCGTCCTCGGCGAGGATCCCTTCGGCATCGTGATGGACGCGGTGGGCATCGGAGGGATCCTGGCCGCGCTCGTGGGCCTCATCGACTGGGGGATCGTCGGCACCTTCGGGGAACGCCAATCCTGGGAGGTATGGGGCGGCCTCGCGGCCCTGGGCTCCTACTACGCCGTCTACATGCCCATCGCCTACTTCATCATCGACCCCATCTACGAGGGCATCGCCAAGGGCAAGGTCGAGGAGGAGAAGCGGAAGTGGGACGAGAAGTTCCGAGCCCGCGCCGCGGCTTTCAAGGCGAAGTATCCCGAGGACGTGGTGGAGGGTCGGCCGAAGGGCACGGAGACGAAATAGGCGTGCTCCCCGGCCCTCTTCTTGCCCTCCCCGGCCCCATTCGCTACGATGCGGCCAAGGAGATACCGACCATGTCCGACAAACTTTCCGGCGCCGCGGGCGCCATCAAGATCAATCCGCCCAATGGAACCTCGATGGCGGGTTACTTCACGGACAGGAAGTCCGAGGGGGTCCATGACGACCTGTACGCTTCCGTGCTCGTGTTGGAGAAGGCGGGGACCAGGCTCCTCCTGGTCGCCTGCGACCTGTGCTACCTTCTGGAGGAGACGGCCCTCCCCATCCGGCAGGACATCGCGGCCCGCACGGGGACTCCCCTGGACCGCGTGCTTCTCGGCTGCACGCACACGCACACGGGCCCCATGACGGAGGGTCCGCTCATGGACGCCCGCTACATGGCGGACGTCCGCAAGTGGATCGCCGATGCCGCGGCGGACGCCTGCGGGCGCCCCGCGCCATTGTCCCTTTCCTACGGCAGCGGCACGGACTCCCGCTTCGCCTTCAACCGCCGCTACCTCATGAAAGACGGCACCGTGATGACCAATCCCGGCCTGAACAACCCGGCCGTCGTGAGGTCGGCGGGAACGGTGGACCACAGCGTGAACGTCATCACGGCCAAGGACGCGGGCGGCCGCGTCGTGGCGGTCCTGGCCAACACGGCCTGCCATCCGGACACGGTGGACGGCAACCTGATCTCCGCCGACTGGCCCGGCGCCCTGCGGGCCGCGGTGCAGAAGTCGGTCGGCTCGCCCGTTCCCGTGCTGGTATGGAACGGCCCCGCGGGGGACGTGAACCACTTCGACGTGATGGGCGGCCGCATCGTGCAGAACATCGAGGAGGCGCGCAGGATCGGCGCGGGATACGGAGCCACGGTCGTGGAGGTCATGGCGCGCTCCAAGCCCCTGCCCGCCTCCCCCCTCGCCGCCTTCACGGAGACCGTCTCCATTCCGCGCCGCAGCTTCAAGGACGGCGAGATCGAGGAGGCCAGGAGGACCGTGACCGCTCTGGAAAACGATCCCGAGGCCCGACTGGAAGGGCACCTGGAATCCCAGGACATCGCCCGCGGGAACAAGGCCGTGAAGCTCATGTTCGCAAGGAAGATGCTGGAAGCGGCGGCCATGCCGGCGGACAAGAAGCTGCCCATGGGCCTCGTGCGCATCGGGGACCTCGGCATCCTCACGATCGGCGGGGAGCCGTTCACGGACATCGGCCTGGCCATGAAGAGGGAAAGCCCGTTCCGGCATTCCTTCGTGGCGGAACTGGTAAACGGAAGCGCCGGGTACCTCGGCACGAAGCTGTCCTACGGCCAGGGCGGCTACGAGACGCTCCAGGGAAACCGCGTCTGCGACGAGGCGGAGGACTACATCCTCGAGGCGGCACGGAGGCTCATGAAGCGGGGGACCGCCTCGTGAACCTGACCGACCCCTCCGCGGGGGAGGCCGCACGGGCCTTCCCCGATCCCCCGGCCGATTACGGGCCCGTCGTCTGGTGGGGCTGGAACGGTCCGGTCACGGAGGATGTCATACGTCGCGATCTGGACGCGCTGCGGGCCATCGGCGCCCGCGGCGTGCTGATCGAGGCGGGTTACGGCATGGCCCACCGCTACCTTTCCCCGGGATGGTTCCATGCCGTGGCCGCCGCCGTGGAGGAGGCCGGACGGCGCGGCATGCGCGTCTGGATCGAGGACGAGGGCAAGTACCCGAGCGGCTTCGCCGGCGGCCGCTTCAGCGAGGAGCGGCCGGACCTGCGCATGCGGGGCCTGGCCGTGGCGGAGAGGATCCCACTGCGCGGCGGGGAGACGGCGGACCGCGCGCTGCCCCCGGACACCCTGGGCGCGCTGGCCGTGGAGCGGGAGGACGGCCGGGGCATTCCCCTGCCCGTCGCGGGGGGGCGGCTGCGCTGGACGGCCCCGGAGGGCTCCTGGGAAGTCCTGGCCGTGGCCTCCGGGTTCATGACGTCGGTCACGCGGTCCGTGGACGACCCGACGCGCGGCAAAACCGCCGCAAGATCGCTCTGCGACTACATGGATCCCGAGGCCGTGGACGCCTTCCTCTCCTGGGTCCACGAGGGATACAGGGAAGCGCTGGGGGAGGAGATGGGCCGCACCTTCCGGGGCTTCATGAGCGACGAGCCGGACTACGCCCACGTGCCCTGGACGCCCTCCCTCCCCGCGGAGTTCCTGAAGCGAAAGGGCTACGACGTGCTGCCCCGGATCGCGGTCCTGTTCGCCCCCCGACCCACGGAGGAACAGCGGCGCGTGCGGGCCGACTACTGGGACGTCTGGTCCCTGATGCTTCGCGACGGCTTCTTCTCCCGCATCGGCGCCTGGTGCGCGGATCACGGCGTCGAGTACATCGCGCACCTGAACCACGAGAATGAGATGCCGAAGCTGGTGCGGTCCGAAGGCGATTTCTTCCGCCTCATGAAGGGCGTGCACGTGCCGGGCGTGGACGCCATCTGGGACCAGATCTGGCCGGGCAAGACGTCCGACTACCCCAAGCTGGCATCCTCGGCCGCGCACCTGGACGGCCGCCCGCGCGCGTTCAGCGAAAGCTTCGCCGCCTACAGGCCCATCCCCGACGTGGACCAGGCGCGCTGGGTGCTCGACCACCAGATGGCCCGCGGCATCAACCTGTTCCTCCTCATGTTCTGGCCGTCCTCCGCGGATCCGTCGGAGCAGCCCTACCCTTTCTTCCACGACTCAAGGTTCCCGCGCCTGGCATCCTACCTGAGCCGCGCCTCCTACCTCCTGTCCCAGGGCCGCCCCGCGGCGAAGATCGCCCTGTACCACCCCACGACCAGCCTCTGGCTCGGCGACGAGGAGTCCGACCGGAGCGTCCTCGCCGTCGCCCATGGGCTCCTGGAACGGCAGCGGGACTTCGACTTCGTGGATGACGGGGCGATCGGCTCCGCGATGGAACTCGAAAGCGGCCGCTTCACCAACCGCAGCGGCCAGACATACCGCGCCGTACTCATTCCTTCGGTGACGGCACTCTCACGGGCGGCCGTCGGGCGCCTGCGGTCCTTCGCGGCCTCCGGCGGAACCGTGGCCTTCCTGGGCCGCCTTCCTTCCATTATAAACGGCGGTAACTTCCTCGATGCGCCCGCGCCGGAGCCGGGAAGCTTCCATTGGGCCCTGCGGGAACCGACGGGAGAACTCACGCCGTCCATTCTCGACGCGCTTCCCCGCCCCGACGTCGTCCCGGATCGGCCATGCCCCGCGCTGCGCGCCCTCCACAGGAAGTGGAGGGACGCGGACCTCTATTTCCTCTTCAACGAGGGGGAGGAGCCGCTTTCCTCCCGCGTGGAGCTGGAAGGCTCGGGCCGGGCGCAGCGATGGGACGCGTACACAGGGGGGATCGCGGAGATGCCTTCCGCCGCGGCCGCGGAAGGGCGCCGTACCGTGGAGCTCGAGCTTGCGCCGCACGGCACGGAGTTCGTGGTCATCGGAGCATCGGGGGCCTGATCCGCACGATCCGGCTCAGGGCTCCCGTTCCATCCTCCCCGGCCAGGTCTCCGGCCGCAGCCAGAACTCGTCCTCCCTGCCTCCATAATACCCGGTCAGCACGCGGTCCAGCACGAGGTTCGTGCGCAGGGCGGTCCTCCCCGTCGAAGGACAGGGGCCTTTCCCGCGCAGCTCGTCCACCACGGTCCGTATCATGGGCCCCTGGATGGGCTGCGGATTGGCAAGGGGCAGGCTTTCCGTCCGCCCGCCGCGTTCCAGCCTCGCGGGATCCGATCCGAACACGGAAATACCGAGCCGCCCCTCCGTCCCGTCGACAGTGAGCAGGTCTTGCGTGACGGAAGAGGCGAAATCCCAGGAGGCCGTGCCTGGGATGCCGCCCGTCCGGAAGCTCATGGCCACGCTGTCCTCCAGCGCATGGGGGGAGGCGAGGTGGGCCGCCTGGCCTTCCACGCCCTCCAGGGCTCCGAGCAGGAAATCGACGAGGTCCAGGACATGGCAGCCGACGTCCATCACCAGGCCGCCGCCGCTCTGCGCCGCATCGAGGCGCCAGGGCAGCGCCTTGGGATCCAGGTCCCGATGGGCCGGGGAGGAGGCGCGGTAGGAGACGCCGGTGAGGGTCCCCAGCGCCCCCGAAAGGAGCAGTTCCTTCACCTTGAGAAACCGGGGCAGGGCGCGGCGGTAGTAGGCGACGTATAACGGAACCCCCGCCTCCTCGAAGGCCCGGATCATGGCGCGGCACTCGTCGCTGGTCCTCGCCATGGGCTTCTCCACGTAGGCGGGTTTTCCCGCGGCGGCGATCCGAAGGGCGATCTCCAGGTGGCTGCCCGGAGGCGTGGCCACGTAGACGGCGTCCACCTCCGGGTCCCGGATCAGGGCCTCCGCGTCGTCGTACCATCGGGGCACCCCATGGCGCTTCGCGTAATCCTCCGCCAGGGCGGCATTGCGGCGCATGACGGCGGTCAGGCGGCTTCCCTCGGCCTCCTGGAAGCCGGGACCGCTCTTCACTTCAGTCACATTGCCGCAGCCGATGATGCCCCACCGCACGGTTTCCATCATGCGCCCACGGTAGCCCATTGGCCGCGGCGGGGCAAGACGGGCCGGTCCCTCCTACACCATCTCTTCCGCCCGCGCCACGACGATTTCCCCCTCCTCCTCCAGGCGCCGGATGACGCCCACGATCCTCATCTGCGCGGCATCCACGTCGCTCAGCCGGGCGCGGCCCATCTTCTCGAGCCTGCCCCGCAGCGCATCGGCCTCCCCGCGCGGCACGCTTTCCCAGATCCGGTCCCTCACCTCCTCCGGCGCGACCTTCATGGCAAGGAGCAGGTCGTCCTGGTCGGCGGCCCGGATGGCCTTGGCGATGGCCTGCGGATCAAGGACCACGATGTCCTCGAAGACGAACATCCGCCGCTTGATCCCCTCCGCCAGGTCGGGATTGCTCTTCTCCAACGATTCCACGACGTGCTTCTCCAGGCCGCGGCTGGAGACGTTCAGCAGCTTCACGACGGCGTCCACCCCGCCGGCCTGCGCGGCGGTGTCCGACTGCATGACGCTGATCTTCCTGCCGAGCACCCGGTCGGCGAGGTCGAGGACCTCGGGGGAAACCCTTTCGATCGACGCGATCCGTTCCGTCACGTCCACCTGCAGGTCCGGTTCCAGGCGCGCCAGGACGCAGGCCGCCAGGGCGGGATCCAGGAAGGCAAGGACCATCGCGATGGTCTGCCCGTGCTCGCGGGCCAGGAAAACGGACAACGCCTCGCAGTCGCCGATGGCGAACCGGGAGAACGGACGCTCCGAAGCGGGCGCCGATGCGCGCGGCGCATCGGTCTGTGCGGGACGCTCGAAGGAAAGCTGGTCCGACAATTCCTCCTGCCTCCTGGAAAGGTCTTCCATCCGCTTCTCGATGGCCTTCAGGGAGGAACCCACCTGGTCGGAAAGCGGCTGCAACGCCTTGCGGAACTCCGATTCCTCCCCGCCGCCCGACTTCCCCACGGGAACCAATGCCGCAAGGTCCGTGCCGCCGTCCGCGACGGCAAAACGCATCCGCCCGGTCCGGCGGTCGCGGTCCGGGGAAAGAAGGAACAGCGGGCAACCGCCCACCCGCAGCATTGCCTTCCCACGCTCGAAGCCTGGAATCCGCACCAGGCTGCCGCGCCGCAGGCGCGCCAGGTCCCGGATGGAAAGCGTTTCCCCGTCGAAGGACACCTCGGCGTTCCCCGCGAGCCGTGAGGTCGCAACCGCGGCCGTCGCGGGCCCGGACCGCGCGCTGGAATACCAATACTGGGCGCTCAACCTGCCGACGATGGGCTCTATCGTCAGGTAGGGGAGCGCCAGGTTGATCATGCCCTTCCCGCCGGCCACCCGCGTCTCGAAGGTCACCAGGACGATCATCTCCTTCGGCGGCACGATCTGGGCGAATTCCGGGTTGGTCTCGATCTGCCCGAGTTTCGGCTGGAGGTCCAGGATCTGGGCCCAGGACTTTCCCAGGCAGGAAAGAAGGCGCCCGACGATCCCTTCCAGGGCTTCCATTTCCAGATCGGTGAGATCCCCCCGCGGCGGCGCCTTTTCCACGCGTCCCTTTCCGCCGAACAGCCGGTCCATGAGGGCGCAGACCACCGTCGGATCCATCTCGAAGAGCGCGCTTCCACGGAGGGGTTCCATCCGGACGATGGCCATGGTGGTCGGGTTGGGAATGGAGCGGAGGAACTCCTCGTAAGTGAGCTGATCCACGGAGGCGACATGCAGGCCCGCCAGGCAGCGCAGGGCGGCGGTGAGATCCGCGGTGGCGAGGCGCGCGAAGGTCTCGTGCATGTTGGCGACCGTACGGATCTGTTCCCTGGAGAACTTGTCCGGCCTCTTGAAGTCGTAGGGTTTCACCTGATACTCCTCGTCGGGCCGGAAGCCCTCTCCGAGGATCTCGGATCCTTTCAGGACGGGGGATTCCATTTCACTCCTCCCTTGCCAGGATCCGAGTGAGGCGGATGCCGAAGCTCTCGTCGATGACCACGACCTCCCCCTTGGCGATCGTCTCTCCGGCCACGACAAGGTCCACCGGTTCCCCGGCCAGGCTCTTCAGGCCGACGACGCTTCCCGCCTGAAGGCCCGCGACCTCCCCCAGTTCCAGTTCCGTCCCCCCCAGCACGACCTGGACGGGCACCTTGATCTCCTTCATGGACGCCAGTTTCATATGCCCTCCTCCGCGATCTCTGCGATCTTCAGGAACCATCCGCCCCTCCGCTTCACCATCTTCCCCCGGGCGACGACCCTTCCGCCCGCCTCCAGCTCGCAGATCTCCACCCCCTCCGGCGCCAGGGCGCGGTTTGCATGGACGGCGGCCAGCATGGCGGGAGTGGCGTCGAAGCGGTACACGACGACGCACGTCGGGACCCGGATCCTTTCGGCGAGGGGCGAGTCCTCCGTGAAACGTTTCCAGTCTCCCATGGTGTCTCCTATCGGGGAAAACATAGCGGATCCGGTAGGCGGATTCCCATACCGGAGGCAGGGAAACCGATGCTTTTTTTACTTTTGGCTCTGTTTCCGGTACTCGCGCGGGCTCATGCCCATGATCTTCCGGAAATACCTGTTGAAGTGGGAGAGGTTGTTGTAGCCCACGGCATAGGCGATCTCGACGATGTCGATCCGGGATCTTTTCAGGAGCTGGCAGCTCTTGCCGATCCGGATCCCGTTGATGTGCTCGAACAGGGGCGTCCCGGCCTGCTCCCGGAAGAGGCGGGAAAAGTAGCTGGGATTCAGGCCGTAGCGGGCCGCGAGGCGGGACAATGACAGGTCATCCGCATAATGTTCCTCGATGAAGGCGCAGGCGTCCTCGATGCGGAACCGTACGGCCCCGGCCGGCCTTCCCGTCCCCGGACTCTCCGCCCGGTACAGAAGCAGGAGCAGTTCCAGGAGCCTCACCTTCACCATGGCGCGGTAACCCGGTCTTTTCTCCCCCGCCTCCTTCTCCAGCAGGGAGAACAGGGACCGGGCCTCCCGGAAGCCTTCCGCGGAAAGGCGTGCCACGCGGACCCTCTCCCCGCTCAGCATCTGGAGGACCTCCTCGCCGGCGCCGGCCAGGGAAAGGGGATCCAGGAGCCCCCGGCCGAAGCACAGGCGTTTCACGGACGCCCCCGCGCTGCGCTGGAAGGAGACGGCCGCGCGCTCCGGAGCGAAGAGCAGCGTTCCCGCGAAGGCCGTGCGGTCCGCGTCCGCCGTGCGCACGCGCAGCGCGCCGCCCTGGACCAGCATGAGGCAGTGCCCCGCGGCGGGATGCGTGTCGTCGACCGGGAAAGGGAAGTCCTCCGCCCCCTCCTCCATGCGGGCACCATACGCCATCTGCAGGCCGCCCGCAAGGGAGACCGGGCGGCGGGCAGGCCGCCCGATCCCGCCGCTTCATGCTCCGGCCGTTTCCGCGAGGGCGAAGCGGACGTTCTCGAAGGCGCGGTACCCGTCCACCCGGCCGCGGAAGAAACGGTCCTGGATCTCCGCGGGGCCCAGGTCCTCCAGGAGGCGCAGGCCGGCGGCTTCCAGGTCCCCTTTCAGGGCGGACGGTTCCCAGGACGTCCTCATCGGCTCCCCGGCGCGCCGGGCGATCTCCACCATGAGCCGCACGCGCCGGATCGGGTGCTCCGGTTCCAGCGCCGCGGGTTCCAGGTAGTCGAAGACCACAGCGTTTCCCGCCGTGCGGGAGACGGTCCGCAGCGTGTCCATCACGGCGTCCCTGTCGAGGTAATAGGTCACTCCCAGCCAGTTGAAGAACGCCGGCTTCCGCGGATCGAAGGCGCTCTCCGCCAGGCCTTCCGCCAGGCTCCGCCGCGCGAAATCCAGCGGCAGGAAGCCCAGGAACTCCGGGATCTTCCAACCCAGCTCCGCCAGGCGCCTCCGTTTCCGATCCTGCGTGGCCGGATGGTCCACCTCGAGCACGGAAAGCCCTTCCATGGAATCCGGACGGCGGAAGGCGAAGGTGTCCAGGCCGGCGCCCAGGATGACGTACTGGCGCACGCCCCGGAGGTAGGCGTCCTCCAGGCGGTCCTCCGCGTAGCGGGACCTGCTCAGAGTGATCGGCCCGTTCTGGTGGCGCACGATCCAGCTCACGGCGTCCGCGGGATCCGGCCGGGTGGCGGCCAGTTCCGGGTTGAAGAAGGCGAGGCAGTCGGAAAGGCTTTTCGTGAAAAAGGCCCATTCCGCCTCCGTGAACAGCTCCACGGCGAGGCGATCGTCGAAGATCTTCACCTCTTCGCGGCGCGCATGCCAGGCGCGCGCGAACGCGGTCACCTGGGCCGTTACGCTGGCTCTCTCTGCTTCCATGGCTTATCTCTCCTCAGCTTGGTCGGGATGCGCCTCGTCCCCCCGTTTTCGGGTCGCGGACAAAAGGCCAATATTATTACACGAAACAGGGGGTTTGTTCAATAGGCTGTTCGAAGCCCCGACGCGGCGGGCCGTCCAGAGCATGATGGGGGCTCGGGGAGGCGGGACAGTGAAATACGAATACATGCATCCGAGGGAACGCATCGTCACGATCATGCGTCGTGTCTACGACTACGGCATGACCACGACGTCGGGCGGCAACATCTCCATCCTGGACGACTCGGGGGACATCTGGATCACCCCCGGGGGCACGGACAAGGGGGTCATGGAGGAGGGGGACATCGTGCGCATGCGGGGGGACCGGGTGCTGGAGGGCATCCACCCGCCCTCCTCGGAATACCCGTTCCACCGCGCCATCTACGGCCGGCGGCCGGACATCCGCGCGGTGCTCCACGCCCATCCCTCCACCCTCGTGGCCTTCAGCCTGGTGCGCCGCATCCCGGACACCGGCATCATCCCCCACGCCCGGGACGTCTGCGGGACGGTGGGCTACGCGGCCTATGCCATCCCCGGATCGGAGGAGCTGGGGCGCAACCTGGCGGACGCCTTCGCGCGGGGCTTCGATTCGGTGCTCCTGGAAAACCACGGCGTCGCCACGGGGGGACGGACGCTGCTGGAGGCCTTCCAGCGCTTCGAGACCCTGGACTTCTGCGCCCGCACGCTGATCTACGCATCCTCCCTTGGTCCCGTGAAATCCCTCAGCGGGGAGCAGATCGCCCTGATCAGCCGGGGCAAGAACACGGCGATGCCCGAGTTCGATCCGCCCTACCGGTCCTCGACGGAGCTTGCGCTGCGCAAGCGGATGCGGGACATGGTGCACCGCGCCTACAGGCAGCGCCTCATGACGAGCACGGAAGGGACCATCTCCGCGCGCGTGGGGCTGGACTCGTTCCTCATCAGTCCCTACGGCATGGACCGCATCACCCTGGACGAGTCGGACTTCGTGCTGGTGCAGGGCGGGGCCCGGGAGCGGGGCCGCGTGCCCAGCCGCGCAGCGGTCCTGCACGGGGCCATCTACGCGGCCAACCCGGAGCTCAACGCGGTGGCCACGGCGCAGTCGCCCGCCGTGACCGCCTTCGCCGCCACGGGCACCGGCTTCGACAGCGCCACCATCCCGGAAAGCTACATCGTGCTGCGCGAGGTGGCCCTGATCCCCTTCGGCCGCCAGTTCACCGATGAGGAGGGCCTGGCGGGGCAGATCTCCACGCGGACGCCCGTGGTGCTCCTGGAAAACGACGCGGTCCTCGCCGCGGGCGCGGACCTCACGCAGGCCTTCGACAGGCTGGAGGTGGCCGAGTTCAGCGCCCGCGCGGTGCTGGAAGCCCGGAAGCTGGGGCCGGTCCGCACCATCGGGGCGGAGGAGCTGGAGGCGATCAAGGAGAAATTCGGGCTTTCCTGAAGGCGCCCGGGCGGCCCTACACCAGGACGCGCAGGAACGCGGCCGCCGGGCAGACCCGCACGCCCTCCGGCGTCCTCCTGTCCCAGCGGCCCGCCGCGGAGATCTGGAACGCGTGTGCCTCGGGGAAGCGGCGCAGGAGGTACGGCAGGCCGCGCGACAGCGGTTCGTCCTCCAGGCGTGCATCCACCAGGATCCGCGGCCTGCCGTCCTCGACGACCACGAAGTCCACCTCCCGCCCGTCCACGTCGCGGAAGAAACGGAGCTCGACGTCGCGGTTCTGGGCGTCCCTCAGGAAATGGACCTGCTTGAGCAGGTGCATCGCCGTCAGGTTCTCGAAGCGCTTCCGCGGGTCCTCGACGAGGGTCCAGTCGTAGTGATAGTGCTTGCGGGCCTTGCGCACCGCCCGCAGGCCCGGGGCGCAGAGGGGCGCGAGGCGCGCGATGGCGTAGAGGTCCTCCAGCAGGTCCAGCCAGCGGGACACGGTCTTGTGGCCGGCGCCGAGGTCCGCGCGCAGCGCGTTCACCGAAAGGGGCTCCCCCACCAGGCCGGGAAGGCGCTCCAGGAGACGCTCCAGCCCCGCACGGTCCGCCTCGGACCCGACGGCCTCGTCGTGCGCGAGGCGCCTCCGGTAGGAGAGGGACCAGAGCCGGGCCTCCCGTTCCTTTCCGCCGAACAGCGGCTCCGGGAACCCCCCCAGGTTCAGGAGGTCCCGCAGGTCCGCGCCGCTCCGCGCCCCCACCTCGGCGGCCGAGAACGGATGGAGGCGCAGCAGCCGCACCATGCCGCCGAGGATCTCCGTCCCGGAGGGATCACGGTCCGACCGGGCGCTTCCCGTCGCCAGGACCCGGTGCCTTCCCGGGCGGTCCTCCTCGAGGCTGCGCAGGTAGGAAAGCCAGGAGGGGTAGCGCGGCAGCTCGTCGAACACGAGGGGACCCGCCTCGGGCAGCTCCCGGCGCAGGATCGATTCCCGTTCGGCGGGCACGTCCCAGCTCAGGAAGGCGTTCCCCGGCCTCTGAATGCTGCGGGCCAGGGTGGTCTTGCCCACGCCGACGGGACCGGCCAGAAGCACGGTCCCGCGGCGCAGGTCGGCGCGGACCTGTTCGGCGAGGTAGCGCGGCGGCATGCCGCGCACGATACGGTCATTGCCACCCCGCGTCAAGCGCCGGCGGCCTCCAAGGCGGCTCCCGCGGGCTCCGGCAGGGCGGAAGGCGCCCCGTGCGGGACCGCGCCGGAAGCCGCCCCGCCTTTCAGCTTGAAGAAGGCGATCGTGTCGATGAGGCTCCCCGACTGGGCGGTCAGCTGTTCCGCGGTGGCGGCCAACTCCTCGGCCGCCGCCGCGTAACGCTGGATGACATCGTTCAACTGGCCCATGGCCTTGGAAACCTGGTCGGCGCCGGAGCTCTGCTCCGAAGTGGCTGCATTGATCTCCTGCACCAGTTCCGCGGTCTTCTGGATGCCCGGGACCAGCTTCTGCAGCATCTCCCTGGCCTGTTCGGCGGTCTTCATGGTGTCCAGGGAGATCTGCGTGATCTCCGCGGCGGCCTTCCGGCTGCTTTCCGCCAGTTTCCGCACCTCGGAGGCGACCACCGCGAAGCCCTTGCCGTGCTCCCCGGCGCGGGCCGCCTCGATGGCCGCATTGAGGGCCAGCAGGTTGGTCTGGCGGGCGATCTCGTCCACCACGCGGATCTTCTCCGCGATCCTCTTCATGGCCTCCACGGCGCCGGCCACGGTCTCCCCGCTCGCCTGGGCGTCCACCGCGGCCTGCCGGGCGATCCGTTCCGTCTCCCCGGCATTGTCGGCGTTCTGCCTGATGCTGGAGGCCATCTGCTCCATGGAGGAGGAGACCTCCTCCACGCTGGAGGCCTGCTGCGCGGCCCCCTCGCTCAGCTGTTGGGCCGTGGCCGACACCTGGCCGCTTCCCGAGGAGACCTGGCCCCCCACATCCGCCACGGTCCACACCACCTCGGACAGCTTCCGCGCCATCCGGCTGGAGGAGCCCAGCAGGCGTCCCACCTCATCCTCCCGCTTCGTGGCAAGGCGCGCCAGATCCAGTCCCAGCTCGCCGCGCGAGATGCTCTGCACGCTCTCCATGGCCGCGGTGATGGGCCTGCTGAACCGCAGGGCGAACAGGAACGCGACGGCCAGCGCGGCCAGGAAGGAGACGGCCAGCGTGCCGCCGATGATCCAGGAGCCCCGGTCCGCGATTCCGGAGATGACCCGCGTGGACTCCAGGAACTCGTCCTCGTAGGAGCCGATCCCGATCACCCAGTCCCAGGGCGCGTAGTAGCCGATGCGGGCGATCTTCATGCGGGGCGCGGGATCCCCCTGGTTCTGCCAGAGGTAACGCTGTTCGGCGATCTCCCCCTTCTTGAGCTCCAGGGCCTTCTTCACGATCTCCCGGATGAAAAACCCGCCCGATGCGTCCTTGGCCTCCCAGATCGACTCCCCGTCGCGTTTTCCCTCCTGGGAAATGACGTAGCGGCCCTGGGAATCGAGCACGTAGATGTAGCCCGTCTTTCCCACCCTGCTCGCCAGGATCCGGTCCCTGATGGTCGTCGTGGCGTCCTCCGGGACGCCCGTGAAGAGCATCCCGACAACGTCTCCCGCGGCGTCCAGGATGGGCTCATAGGCGGCCGTATACCAGCGGCCCACCACCTGGGCCCGCCCCACGTACCGCCGTTTTTCCAGGATCGAGGCCACCACGACGTTGGGCTTTCCGTCAGCGCCCTGTGCGGCGATATAGGTCCCCACCGCCCGCCTCCCGTCCGCCGTCTGGACGTTCGTGGCCACCCGCAGCATGTCGCCGGCCGGATTCATGCGCTGGAAGATCGTGGACGCGGCGCCCATCAGGGCATGCACCTCGTCGACCACGAGGGTCGGTTTTGCCGGATCCTCGTTGTAACCGATCCAATGTCCGCCCGTCTCCATCCGCGGCAGCCGGACGTCCATGGAAACGCCCGTGGCCTGATTCACGGCCTTCAGGCTCACCGTCTCCGTGGAGAAACCGACCTTGCCGGCCGCGGACAGCTTTTCCCGCGCCACGGCCAGGCCATGGGTGACTTCCACCAGGAGCAGGTTCTGTTGCGCTTCGATCATGGACATGACGCCGGAAAGCACGTGATCGAGATCCGTGTAGGCCAGTTTCAGGCTCTCCTCGGTGGCCGTCTTTTTAAACTGTTCCGTCTGAATGAAAACCACGCCCCAGAGGATGAGCAGCGGAATCACAGTCACGGCGCCGCAGAGCATCAGTAGTGGCGTTCGAATCGTCCTGAAACGCATAAATACCTCCTGGAGAATCCATCAAGAATAATGTGCAATGCAAATTTCCCTAATTCAAGAGATTTTGGATATTTTAGAATATACTGTACTGATTCTATCCGATAGATATTAATACCATGAATTTTTACACCGGCCTTGACCTCCCCGCTTCCCACGTTTAGCGTAGTGGCACAAGGTCGACCCATGAACGCGTCCAATCATCGTCCCGACGAACTGCTCGGCTGGATGGAGTGCCTGGCGGATCGCACCCGCCTGCGGCTCCTGCGTCTCCTGGAACGCCATGAACTGGGGGTCGTGGAGCTGTGCGGGGTCCTGCAGCTCCCGCAGTCCACAGTGAGCAGGCACCTGAAGCTCCTTGGAGACAGCGGTTGGCTGGAGGCCCGAAGCAGGGGAACCGCCCGGCTCTACAGGATGCGCTGCGATGAGCTCCCGTCCGGCGCGCGTCCCCTCTGGGTCCTCGCGCGCGGCCAGATCGAGGGCTGGGCCACGCTGGCCCAGGACGAGCTGCGCCTCCAGAGGGTGCTCGAGGATCGGGACCGCAGGCTTTCCGGGCGGCGCACCGGCGCCGTGGACGGGTTCTTCGCGGCCCGCGCGGGCCAATGGGACCGCCTGCGCGCCGCCATGTACGGCGCCTCCTTCCTTCTGGACGCGGCCCTGGCCCTCCTGCCGCGCGACTGCGTCGTTGCCGACATGGGATGCGGCACCGGGTTCTTCACCGCGCGCATCGCGGCCAGCGCGGGGCGCGTCGTCGCGGTGGACGGCTCCGCCGCCATGCTGAAGGCGGCGCGGCGCCGTACCGCGGGCATGGGAAACGTGGACCTGATCCGCTGCGATCTTTCCTCGATCCCCGTGGGAGGAGGGACCGTGGACGCGGCCATCCTCCTCCTGGTGCTCACCTACATCGAGAAGCCGCTGGAGGTGCTGCGGGAGGCGGCGCGGCTCCTCAAGCCCGGCGGACGCGTCGTCGTCGTGGACCTGCTGCCTCACGACAGGGAGGATTTCCGCAGGCGGATGGAGCACCGATGGCCCGGCTTCCCCACGGAGGAGATGCGCTCCATGATGGAGACGGCCGGATTCACGCAGGTGGAAACGGCCCCCCTGGAACCGGAATCGGCGGCCAAGGGCCCCGCCCTGTTCCTGGCGCGGGGCCTCAGGGCGGCCCCTTGACTTTTGCGGCGATTGATTAAACATTGTATCCGGATGGAAGGATGGAACAAGGGCGGCCCTCCGCCGCGCCTGTCCCCTTCCGTGGAAGGAGAGTTTCCATGGCGGGTAAAATGGAGTCCGTGGTCCTGGGAGGCCTGGAGCACAAGGTGGCGGATCTGGCCCTCGCCGAATGGGGCCGCAAGGAGATCCTGCTCGCGGAGCAGGAAATGCCCGGCTTGATGTCCGTGCGCGCGGAGTTCGCCAAACAGCAGCCCCTCCGGGGCCTGAAGGTGGTGGGCTCCCTGCACATGACCATCCAGACGGCCGTGCTGATCGAGACCCTCACGGCCCTGGGCGCCAGGGTCCGCTGGGCGTCGTGCAACATCTTCAGCACGCAGGACCATGCGGCCGCCGCGGTCGTGGTCGGCCCCGCGGGGACCGTGCAGGACCCCAAGGGCGTCTCCGTATTCGCCTGGAAGGGCGAGACGCTG
>Ga0153915_10000440_pt1 | contig 38208 bp, 34 predicted proteins | sample Opewatmetagenome_2_FD_107003 | JGI IMG/M metagenome (GOLD analysis project Ga0153915, IMG submission 107003) | Freshwater wetland microbial communities from Ohio, USA - Open water 3 Core 3 Depth 3 metaG | ecosystem: Environmental > Aquatic > Freshwater > Wetlands | place: USA: Ohio, Lake Erie... | reverse complement strand
TCATCTATACTCGTCAACTCATTGGATGCCAGCAACTGATATTGCCTGTAATCCCTTTCCAGGACGCCGACAGCCCCGATGACATTTGCCTCACCGATGCTGTTTGTCAGATCAACGATATTCAGATTGGATTCGGCAAGACGTCTGGGGTCCGGTTCAACAATGATCTGCGATGTCTGAGAACCTTGAACAGTAACCATGTAGACATCCGTCAATCTTGATAGACGGGGTTTCAGGTCATTTTTGGCCCACAGATCAAGATCGGCGCCGTCGCGGATCATGCCGGTGGCCTTTCCTGCATCAAGTGTTACATTGAAGGAGATGACGGGGAAGACGGACGGCGTCTGTTGTTCTATGGTTGTAGTGAGACCGGAGGGAAGATCCGGCAGCAGGGCCGAGACGCGGGCGCGCGTCTGGGAAAGCGCTTCAGTCATATCGGTTTTTTCCGAAAAGTCCAGGGACAATTCACTTCCGCCTCTGATGGTCCTGGAACGCACCCGGGTCAGACCAGGCACTGAATTAACAGCCTCCTCCAGGGGTTTTGTTACCCCGATCAACATGTTTTCAACAGAATCCTCGCCACGTTCGGCTATCACGGCGATCCTGGGAAAGGCCACATCAGGATATATGCCGGATGGAAGGGTATAAATGGAATATATTCCTATAAGGCAAAGTCCGATGAGGATGAAGATAATTGCCTTTTTGTGGTGAAGGGCATGGGCGGCTATACTCTTATATTCTTTCATAGCATTCATTTCTTGGCCCCTTGCGAGATATGCGCTCCATCCGGTAGATTGTAATTCCCATCAACTATGACGGTCGATCCTTCCTTAAGGCTTTCTCCCTCAATAACGGCCTGCTCCGCGCTGCGTGAAAGGATATTAACCGGGACCGCATGGGCTATCATTTTATCATCCACCAGGAAGACGCTGGCCTTGTCATCTTCGATGGTTACAGCGGACACCGGCACGAGGAACCCACGGGCATTATTGCCGGTTGTGATATCTCCGGTAACGGCTTCATTGATGCGCAGATTATTCAGTTTCTGTTCAACCGGCTGCGCGTCTACAGGAACAAGCCCTGTCTCATCATCCAGACCTCCTCCAACAGAGACAATTTTTGCCGGGATTGATTTTTTTGATAAGACGGGATAGATCGAGACCGGAAATCCTATGGTTAATTCCTTTGCATCCTGAGGAGATATCCACAGACGAAAGGCTATTGTATTATCACCGGTGACCTGGGCAATAACAGTCATGCTATCGACCGGGGCCCCGACTGCCAGCTTAAGTCCTCCAATCCGGCCTGTCAGCGGTGAACGAATCGCCGTAGAATCAAGATCCATTTGCGTTGCCTTCAATTCAGCCTGTGCCTGGGCAAATGCGGCCTTGAGACGTTTGAGTTCCCTGTCGCGGCCCACAGAACGGAACAGCTCGGCCTTTTTAGTCTCGGATGAGGCCTTTTTAACGGCGATCTCCATAGCGGCCTTCGCGTCCTGCGCGGCCTTTGCTGATGTCAGTTTATCCGCCAGCAATTCATCTTCATGATTTGATTGAAGCTTTGCCTGATCAGCGGCGATTGTCGCGTCTTTTGCCGCTACGTCAAGATCGGCCTGAGTTATATCCAGCCCTCCATTTTCCGCATTTTGAAGTTCCCCTTCGGCCGTTTGAAAGGCGGCCTGGGCCTTCTCATAATTGCTCCTGGCAACACGGTCATCCAGGCGGGCGATAACCTGTCCCGACTGAACCGATTGGCCGTCCAGAACACTTACCTCCTTCACGATCTCCTGTAAGCGGGAAACAACCGCCGCAGGTGATTGCCGTCCTGCAACACATGTCCCCATTGCGTTTAATATGACCGGCAATTCTCCTGTTTTAAGAATCTCCGTTTTTACCTGAGCCTCCATCTCCTCGAGCGCAGCCGATTCGCCTTCTTCCTCCTGACTGATAAGGGGCGTTGTATGAAGGAAAAAGAAAATGATCAGGATCGGTACGATCAGGATTGGACTTAATTTTATCATGTAAGGAAATTTAAATTTTTTCATAATTTTACCGCCTGTTTTTCAATATTCAGTTATATTAAAAATTTACAATTATTCACTAAGCTAAGCTTATTTGCCGACTGCTATTACAACAAAGCTGCCCTTGTCCGTAGTTGTCTGTGCGCCTGATGCAGACCCTGGGCCCTGGGGCGGTCCGGACTGTCCGACAGGCAATAAGACATTGTGGGTTTTTGGATCAATAGTAATAGTACGCGCGCCATTCTGGGTATTGATTGTCTGAGCAACCTCAAATTTACCTGTAGATGACTCTTTAACTACTGTCAAGGTGCCGTCCTCTCCATTCGCACAGAAGACCATGCCGGTTTCAGAATCGAAACTCACCCCGTCACATCCCTCGCCAATAGGCACAGTGGCTATCACCTTGCCGGTCTCAGTATCCAGCACGGCCAAGGTCTTATTGCCGCAGGCGGTAAAGATCCTGTGATGCTCGATATCAATAGCCATTCCGGTGGGCTCTTCACCAGGGTTGATAGAAAAATGTTTGGATATCGCAAGTTTTTGAATGTCGATTTCAACGACCTCATTTTTATCTTCGATGTTCACGTAGATCTTGCCCTTTCCGTCCAGCTTCGCGCATTCAGGCTTGCCTCCCAGGGCAATCGTACCTTTTACCTCGCCTGTAGCGGCATCGAATGCGGTAGCGTCGTTGCTGCGGCCATTAAAGGTAAAGACCTGTTTGCTTGTGGAATCATAAAGGATGTTATCGGGATTTGTTCCTGTTTTAACCTGGCCGAGGACCTTCAGGGATTTTAAGTCAAATATAATTGCCGTATTTGATTGACCGCAGCTTATAAAACCGCGATTTAATTCCGGGGCCAGTGCGATTCCGTGAACGCCGGGGGTATCAGGTATATTGCCTACTACCTTATCTGTCTCGAGATCGACTACTATAACCTGGGTGCCGTGGGAGACATACAGGCGTCTGGCTTCGTTATCTACGGACAGGTAGTCCCAGAAGCCGTTGCCGCCAAGTTCTATTTTTTTAATCACATGATATTGAGGGGTTGCCGCAAAGGCGCTGGTAACGAAAAACAGGCTGAATAATAATAAGAGCTTTTTCATGATGTAATTACCTTTCAGTGATTGTTAAATGTTTTTATCGATGAACCGGGAATCCGGTTTATGCTGTTTATATTCGTAAAAAATTGTAAAAAGTTACACAATATTTTCATAATCTTTAAAATTCCATACAGCTAAATTCGGATAAACAGTAATCAGTAAAACTGAAACATCATTTACAAACATCTTTTCCGGCGTTATCCAGCTCCCTTAAAAGATGATCTTCATGGTTTTAAAAGTGACAATACTGTCAGAAGCTCCAATTCAGTCCAACCCACATGCCTTTTCGTGATGGCGCTAGAGTAAGTTGAGGGGCCTTTCCATTGTCCGGCCCTAAGAAGGCATCATTTATAAAGGCGCTGAAAAAATGCCCAAGGGCATATCCTACAAGGACGTCAGAAGGATAATGTTTTTTCCCTTCTACCCGTCCCCATCCTGTTCCGACCGCGATGCCTGCAATACCGATATCGGCAATCATCCTGCTCTCAGGTGATAATGAGAGCGAATCGATGTTTCTCATCGCAAGGGTGGTAAGTACGGCGGTGTCCGATTCATGACCTGAAGGAAAGCTTGTTTCGGCTGATCCGTTAGGACGCGTCCTGCTGGAAACCTTTTTCAAAATGGTTGTGCTTGCCGATGTAATCCCGCTGGCCGCCGCTCCGATAGCAAGGCCCTTTGCCTTGTCTGTCAACCACTCAGAGGCATCATCTCCGCCAGGCGTAGCCATGACAGTAGTGAAATAGACTACACCTGAACTGAACTCCAGGTAGTTGCTCCATTTTGCGGCATTATTTTCCGATCCGAAGACCGGGTTATTGTCTGATGCCCAGTCGGAGATACGTTTATCCATGTGGCCAATCTGCAATACCATTGCGCCTGCGATGGGTCCCCATGTTTCAGGAGATAAAGCAGCATCGACAGCTGACCGTTTAATACGATCCCATCCGGGCGTCAATGTGGCATCCTGTCCCCATCCCCGGCCGTTGGAAACAGTGCCGCATCCCTGGAATGGAATAAGGGCAATTGACAACAGGAGCAGCAAAAGAGAAATATGAAACGTCTTAAACATCTATAGCCCCTGGAGTGTTTAAAAATGGAATCGTTGACTCATAATTGTCTCCAAAAAAAGAACAACTATAACTGCGCAAAGACAAAACCATCATCACCGTTTGTGTCTTTAAATAACAGATTTGATTAATGACAAGATTTATAAAATATAGAAGTAAAGTTAACCTGAAGATGATTTGAAGATTACCATTTGGTAATCTTTTCTACTAATGCGATATCAATCACTGTGGACCCCAAAAAGGCCTTTTCAATATCCACACGCATTAATGTTTATGAGGCAGTGTCAGCGTGAAAGTGCTGCCTTTATCCGGAAGACTTGCGACAGAGATATTTCCTCCATGTGCGCTGACAATAGCCTGCGCGAGGCTGAGACCCAGCCCGATTCCTGGCCGTGAACGGCTGCGGTCGCATCGATAAAAACGCCTAAAGATGTTCGGAAGGTCTTTTTCCGATATCCCGATACCGTCATCACAGAAGGAAATGATAACGTCCTGTTCATCCTGATACGCGGAGATATGGATTTTTCCGCCAGTCGGGGTATACTTTAAAGCATTATCAAGGAGATTTGCAACAACTCTCTGTAATTTCTGATTGTCCGCGTATATTGACAGGTCTGTTCCTGTCTTCTGGGTCAGACAGATGCGTTTATCTTCCGCAATCGGCTGGAAGAGTTCACATGCGTCTATGATAAGGTCGGGGATATTGATTTCAGTTATTTCCAATTTGGACACCCCGGCCTCCGCCTCTGAGATGTCGAGCATGGTGTTTATCATAGTGATCACCCGATCACATTCCTCAATGATGTTCCCTGTCATCAATTCATAGTCGGTGACGGACCCGGCAGTCATGAGTGTAGTCTAGGCGATGCCTCTGATCCTTGTCAGGGGGCTTCTCAGATCGTGGGCTATATTGTCGGTCATCTCTTTCATGCCCTTGATCAGGCCTTGAATATGCTCCAGCATATTATTAAAGGTTGTTGCCAGGCGGTCTATTTCTTCTCCTCGTCCTGTTACCGGCACACGACTACTGAACTCGCCTCTGGATATGCTGATTGCCGTCTGTGTTACCTCTTCGACACCCATGAGGGCTCGTCTTGCCATGAACCAGCCGATTAATCCGGCAAGGATGATCATAAGGAGGATTGTCATGCCGAATATGTCCCTGAATGTCTCCAGAAATTCTTCATCCTCCTCCATGGATTCTCCTGCCTGCATGACTTTATCCTTATCTACTATGCTGTAAAGAATACGCGCCTTATGGTGGGTGTCAGGGATTGGCATGGTCTTAAAAAAATGATCGGACCCGCTATTGAGTATTTTCAGGGCAGACTCGTCGGATACAAAGCCCCAGGATGACAGATTTGATGAACCGATCTCTGTGCCGTCTATGGATATCAGCCGATAAAACACCTTTTCGACTCCATCAGCATCGGCTTCAAAAAGGATTGCGGTCCTAAACTCTTCCGCGCCTTGCTGGAGAAAAAGAGAGGAAAATTCTTTTGTCTCATTTAAGAGGTCCTGATCCATGCGTTCATGCACGGTAGATTTTAAGAGAAAATAAAACAAGGCAAAGGCCACCAAAAGGGAGACAGTAAATATCGCGGCATACCATATGATCAATCTTCATGCCTGTTCGCACTACTTCACGGGTGACTAAATCCATGGATAGATCGCCGAAGCTCAATCGGGTAGGCTCCTGAACCCCGCTGGACCTGCGAAGCAATGCCTGTACCCGGGCCAGGAGTTCGGAAAAGGCGAAAGGCTTGGTCAGGTAATCATCACTTCCTGACTGGAGCCCCTTTACCCGGTCATCAACGGAACGCTTGGCGCTAAGGATAAGCACCGGGACATTGATCTTCTGACGTCTTAATCTTTCGATGAGGGTCAATCCGTCAAGCAAGGGCAGCATGATATCTATGACGGCTATGTCATAGGGTTCGCTCAAGGCCATTCTTAGGCCTTCTTCACCGTCAGGGACATGGTCCACGGCGAAACCTGCCTGCTTCAGCCCTTTTGAAATAAAGGAAGCTATCTTCCGGTCATCCTCAACTAATAATAAGCGCATATTAATCTCTCATTTTCCCGGTCAACCAAATCTGATAACATAACTGTATAATATTTATAGCAAGATACGCTTTTTATTCATATTTAACCAGACTTTTAGTTTTCATTAAATATTATCCGGGGCTATGCTTTAACTTAAATAATGGTCAGTGACATCCCGAGATAAAAATCTTGACAAGTCAGATGGTCCTGAAGTAAAAAAGATTTTAACTAATGTAAATCAAATTATAAATAACGGATCAACAATATAGTGAGTGACATTAATAAAAAATCTTATTTCTGGTGGTGCTGGCGTAGCATTGGGGAGGGGTATATGCTGTCCCGGTGATTCAGGTATTCACCAATGATTGGAAAAGATGCAAGGACCGCGGAACCCCTCAGGATTCCGCGGTCCTTTTTTATTTAAGGGACTGCAGGGATGCAGCCCCTTTTTTTATGAATCAAATGCTATTAAAATATTGAAGGAGAAAAGATCATGTTACTGGTAATGAATAAGAACGCTAGCCTGGAGCAGATAGACGCGGTTATAGCCGCTATAAAAGAGCAGGGATATACTCCCCGTCCCATCCCTGGCGGAGAAAGGGTCTCAATAGGCATCCTTAATAACAAGGGGCCTGTTGACGGGGCTCTTTTTCTGGGTATGCCGGGCGTTAATGAGGCTATTCCTGTAACCAGGCCCTACAAACTTGTGAGCCGGGAGGTCCAACCTGAAGGCACTATTGTGAAGGTCGGAGATGTTTCTGTGGGGAACGGGACCCTGACCATAATCGCGGGGCCTTGCGCGGTTGAGAGTGAAACCCAGTGCCTGATTATCGCTGAAAAGGTTAAAAAGGCCGGGGCCGATATGTTCAGGGGCGGGGCATTCAAACCGCGGACATCTCCCTATGCATTCCAGGGACTCGGCCTGGAAGGGTTAAAGATACTTGCCAGGGTCAGGGATGAAACCGGCATGCCTGTTGTTACGGAGGTCCTGGATCTTGAAAACTTTGCCCTGGTTGAGGAATACGCCGATGTCGTGCAGATAGGCACCAGGAATATGCAGAACTTCAGCCTCCTTAAAAGGGCGAGGTTGTCCAAAAAACCCATAATGCTGAAGCGTGGAATGGCGGCAACCGTGGAAGAATGGCTCATGGCAGCTGAGTATATCCTGGCGGAAGGCAACACCCAGGTGATCTTATGTGAGCGAGGTGTCCGCACCTTTGTAAGTCACAGCCGTAATACACTTGATTTGTCGGCGGTTCCGGTGGTAAGAAATGAAAGCCATCTGCCGATAATCATTGATCCCAGTCATGCGGCAGGGAGAAGGGACCAGGTTATACCTCTGGGCAGGGCGGCGGTTGCTGTAGGCGCCCATGGCATGATGGTGGAAGTCCACCACGAACCGGGCAAGGCCTTGAGCGACGGGGCGCAATCACTTTATCCGGAGCAGTTTGAAACCCTATGCAGACAGGCAAGATCAATTCATCAAGGACTGAAGGAAGATCTTGTAAGGTAATTCATGTTAAAGGCCCTCATGGCTTAAGGCAAAGGAAATTCTTGTATGATCGCTGATCACTTAAAAAACATCCGGGGCCTTTGTCGCCATGCAGTGATGCCCTTTTTATAAAAATATCTTAATTCAGGAGGCTGATATGTCTGAAAAAATCAGGGTTGCAACCGGGGTAAGCCAACTGGACCGTTTGTTGGGCGGTTTATTAATCGGTGATAATGTCGTATGGCATGATGACGCCGGAAGTCTGGCTTCGGTCTTTTGTTATAATTTCATACAGTCGTCCCAGGCTCAGAACAGGCCCATTATATATGTCAGCTTCGATCGTTCCCCAAAAAATCTTCTGGATAAGCTTGGTACCCTGGCGGATTACAGCGACCTGGTAATTCTCGATTGCTTTACATACGGGAAAGGAGAGGGTTCGGATATTTTTTTAAAATTCTATGAAGATAAAGACCATGAATATACCTGCCGGATTATTGCCGCTGATGAACCTCAAAAGGTCGATAAGGTAATGAATGCCTTTTACGGCATCCATGGCGAAATGGAGGGAGATGTACGTTTTGTTTTTGAGAGTCTTACAGGCATGCAGGAGCTATGGGGCGGAGAGGAAAATCTGCTTAAATTTTATACCCATTCCTGCCCGAGGTTGTATGAACTCAATACGGTAGCCTATTGGATCATGGAAAAGGGCGCCCATTCCTCGCGCCTGAAGGCGCAGATAAATCAGATAGCCCAGGTAGCCATTGACCTTTCGGTAAAGAGGGGGAAAACATATCTTACGATCCTGAAGGCAGAAGACAGGGACCAGGAGGCAATGAACAAGGCGAATTGCTACTGGGCAAGGGATTTGAATATTACCTTTGATACGGAAAGGCATATCACCGGTAAGATCGATTTAGGCATCCGGCTTAAAGAACTTCGCGTTAAGAGAGGTATTTCACAGACGGAAGTTGCCAAACTTATCGGAGTCACACCAAGCACCATATCACAAATCGAGAGTAATCTGATCTACCCGTCCCTGCCTGCCCTTATCAAACTGGCGGAGACCCTTTCCGTGGATATCAGTTCCTTTTTTCAGGATTCCACGGATATCGGCAGCATGGCTGTTTTCAGGGAATCAGAGGCATCGGAGATAAAATTTCTCGATCTGCCCGAAGACACCATTAAGGCAAAACTCTTAACCCCACTGGATTTCAATCCCAAGGCGGAGCCATACCTCATTGAGATCCCCCCCAGAAAGACCCTGCCGTCACATTTTTTCATCCACAAAGGCGAGGAGATCGGGTATCTGCTGTCAGGGAGATTGCAAATGAGACTGAAGAAATCGGTCCATACCGTCAATGTAGGAGATGTAATATATCTTGAAAGTGAGATACCGTCGCAATGGAAAAATCCCGGTCCGGGAGCTGCCCGGCTCCTTTGGATAAAGGTAAAATAAAGGCGCAGGGCACAGGGCGCAAGGATAAAAACATGAAATAAAAATAGGCCCTCCGGAAGATCTCCCGGAAGGCCGTGAATAAAGGGTAAATCTGATATTAGAGGTTTAATATCTTTTTCGCGCTCTCGTCATTAATATCGGAGACATGAGGAATGCCGGTCTCTCTGGCTGTCTCCCTGTTTGAGGAAAAGAGATCCGTCCTTGCAATCTTGTCAAGAGAGAATTTCCTTGCGCCTGCCATCAATTGCTGCAGACCGCAGGCCAGTTTGTCGGCCAGCGTGCAGAAGGCGATAGCGCCGTAGGGGATATTCTTCATCTCTTTTTTGCCGACCTTTTTCTGTACTTCAAAGTATGCGGCGAATATCTCTTCAGCCTTGCTTCCTACCTCGGTCACGGTTTTGGGAAGATGATCCCAGTTTCCGCTAAGTTTAGCCTTTCTTTCAGGATTAAGTGCGCCCTCAATGTTTGAGCCTACGAAGCCGGGTATCATCATCGCCCTGCCCATGCAGACAAGCTTTGTGTAGGGAGCGCCTAATGCCAGCGCCTTGAAGATGCTGTCTTCCAGTGCAAACCCGCCGGCGAATGACATGTCAACTACCCTTTCTCCCTTTGCCGCAAGGATGCTCGCGTACTCATATGCCTTTGAATGCAGGAATATGGAGGGCACGCCCCAGCTCTGCATCATGTTCCAGGGGCTCATTCCGGTGCCGCCGCCTGAACCGTCAATGGTGAGCAGGTCGCACTTGGCGTCAGTGGCGAATTTGATTGCCATTGCCAGTTCTTCCATGCCGTATGAGCCTGTCTTTAGCGTGATTCTTTTGAAGCCGAGGCTTCTGAGGTATTCGATTGAGGTCATGAAATCATTTCTTACCTCTTCCACAGAGATAAGATTGGTGTTGCCAAGACGGCTGTGTCGTGCAAAGGATCTGATTGCGCCCTGCTTGAATGCCTCCTGCACCTCCGGCTTTGTAGGATCAGGATCAACAACATAGCCCCTGTCCTTGAGGAAGGTGGCATATTCAAGGCTGGTTACCTGGATCTCACCGCCTATGCATTTTGCGCCTTGTCCCCATTTCAATTCAATTATGCATTTATTGCCGTATTTCTGTGCCACAAACTCTGCCACGCCATTTCTGGTATCTTCCACGTTCATCTGAACAATAATGGCGCCATAACCATCATGATAGCGGAGATATGTGTCTATCCTGCGTTCCAGTTCAGGTGAGGTTGTTATTTTGCCTTTTCTCGTCTTGCCTTTACCGATTTTGGAATTCTTGTCTACACCAACTACATTTTCGCCGATTACTACCGGTACGCCAACCAATGACCCGCCAATGGCAAAGGAATCCCAATATTTTTCAGCAATGAATGTGGACCCTAATGCACCGGTCATGATAGGCATGCGGATCTTTGTCTTGAGCTCATTGCCGAACTCTGTCTCAAGATTTACATTGGGGAATATGCAATCATCAGGATCATTGGACAGACCCTCTTTCAGTCCATTCACGCCATAGGCATATCCCTGTATACGAAGGGCGTTATAATTTACTCCCACCTGTGTTGTATTGTTGGCCCCTGCCGTTACCGTTCCAAAATCCCTGGGATATAGTAATTTGCGACCGACAAGGCTTGACAGCCATGTCTCGCATTTACCCTGACAATCGGCCCTACAGAGGGTGCATAATCCTGATTCTGTATGATTGCCTCGATTTGTTGTACCCAGTACGTCATTGCTTTTTGAAAATCTCATTGTTAATCCTCCTTAAATATTTATTAAAGTTATTGTTAAGACATTAAAGAGCCTGTCATTTTGCCTGTTTAAGCATCATCGGTTTCTGGATGCCGAAGAGCTTTTTAAAAAAATCCAATAAAAAAAGGCGTCCTTCCTTTTGGAAAGACGCCTTTGTCTTCTATAAAGTATTCTGCACGCCTTTGTGCAGAATTTATTTCAGGTAATTATTTACATATATCATTAGTAATACTTATTCAGGTTGTCAAGTTATTTTTAATTTAAAATTCAGGATTTTTTTAGCGGTACTTAAGATATATAATCGCCATGGCAGATAAGAAGGCATAAGCCCTGCAGGATAGTACAGTCTTACATTTGGAGATTTAGGTGATTAGGGTGAATTAGCTTGAAAATGGAATCGGAGATAACCGTCTATGTTTAATAAGAATCGGAGATATTTAAGTAGGATCGTGTGATTGTTAGCCTAGCTCTTCAGAAAGTAGTATTGCCTCTGCAATCTGGCGCATAGATTTTCTTGATGACATGCTGCGTTTTTGGATCCATCGGAATGCCTCTTCGCCGTTCATTTTACGGCGACTCATAAGAACATCCTTGGCCTTTTCAACCAGTTTCCGTGTCTCCAGTTCCTCCTGGATAACCTTGCTCTTGACAATCAGTTCAGTGTTATAAATAGCAACAGCCGCCTGGTTGGCTACAGTGGTAATAAGATTTATTTCCGTATCGGTGAAATCGTGAGGTTGGGATGAAAAGCAGTTGAGAACGCCGATAACCTTATCATTCTTGACGCGCAAGGGGATGCCGAGCATTGATACAAGCCCAAGGTTTCTGGCCATATCCTTTTCCTTGAATCTATGGTCTTTTACGACATCCTTTACGTATAACAGTTCATTTTTGGAGAAGACATAACCGACAACGCCCTCAGTTTCACTCAACGCGCGGTCTTTCATATATTCGGGATCAATGGCCTGGGTGGCTTTCAAGCGGATCTTCCGGGGATTTTCGGTTTCATCTACGAGCCATAGAGAGCATATTTCAAGCCCGGTCACCTTGGCTGTAACCATTACAATGAGCTTCAAAATATCCTCAAGATAAAGGTCGGATGTTATTGCACCGCTTATATCGGATAATGCCTTTATATATTTCTCATAATTTTGTGTAGAAATTTTTTCCATGTTCCTGATTTAAAAATTGTTTTTATTTAATTTAAGGCAATCAGCAAAAGATATCAAGAATTATATTGCGGTTGTTTCTTGACAGTGGGGAGACATTCCCATATAAATTATAAGATTTTTTTGTAATATAATTGAATTAAGATAAGATATTGATTCAAGGGACAATAAAATCAGGGTTAAACCTTTACTATGTTATAGCCATTATCAACAATCAGATGCATGAGGTAATGAAAAATATGGATCAATCCGAATCAAAGACAAAAACAAGGGTCTTAAGATTCATTTGGGGCTCATTTCCATGGTTTATCGTCATTATGCTAATCCTGTGCCTTATTATTTTATACGGCAATATGAAAGAAAAGAGCAGTCGTCTTGAAGAGGAAAAAAAGGCCGCCACGAAAGAGGAGGTATCCATCCAGGTAGCGACGCTGACTGTCGGATCTTCAATTCTTGAAGAAAAGCTCAATCTCCCGGCCGCGGTAGAATCCTTTGAGAGCCTGTGGGTGAAATCAGAGGCATCGGGTCAGGTAAACAATATACTCGTAAAGGAAGGGCAGATGGTTCAAAAGGATCAGGTCCTGGTTGAACTGGATTCCCGAGATTACACAACAAGACTGGAAAGGATTGAGGCCAATTATAAACTGGCGACCATTCAGCATGACAGGATGACGGAGCTTTACAAAAAGAATAGCGCCGCAGCAAATGAGATAGACACGCTGGATGCCCAGTTAATGGATCTCGATGCCCAGATGAATGAGGCAAAACTCGCCCTTGCACGGACAAAGATTACTGCTCCAATAAGCGGAAGGCTTAATGAGATAGAGGCAAAGATCGGGGACTACATGTCTAATGAAAAGCCGGTCGCCCAGATACTCCAGATAGGCGAGGTCAAGGTGACTGTAGGCATACCGGAGAGTGATGTCGACTCTGTGGTTAATCTGAAGGATGCGGATATCATTATCGAGGCACTGGATAAACTGAAGGTAAAGGGCAGGAAATATTTCCTTTCCCGTCAGCCGGGCGATCTGGCTCGTCTTTATAATCTGGAATTTGTTGTAGATAATCCTGACGGTCGCATACTCCCGGGGATGTTCGCGAGGGTTGAGCTTGTTAAAAGGAGATTTGAAAATACCCTTGCCATACCTCTTTATGCCGTTATATCACAGGATGATAAAAATTTTGTATACCTGGAAAACAATAACAAGGCGGAAAAACGTGAAGTTGAATTAGGCATCCTGGAAGGCTGGATGATCCAGGTAACTTCCGGGTTGAAGGTTGGAGACAAGGTAATCATAGTCGGACATCGCCAGGTGGATGAAGGCCAGGCAGTGCAAGTCATCAAAAACGTAACCGATCCATCGGAGATACTCAAGTCATGATGATGCCTATTGTAGATACTGCTGTTAAAAAAAGAATCAGTATTGTCGTTTTGAGCGTGGTGATCTTGGTCTACGGACTGATTTCATATTACTCAATGCCGCGTGAATCAACGCCTGATATTACCATACCCTATATCTATGTAATGACAACCTATCCCGGGGTTGCGCCGGTTGATATAGAAAAATCCATAACCATACCCATTGAAAACAAGCTCAGGGGTCTAAAGGGCGTAAAGGAGATCAGCTCAAGCAGCATCGAGGGGATGAGTTCCATAGTCATCGAGTTCGTGGCAGGCACTGATATAGATGAAGTGCTTCCCAAGACCAAGGACAAGGTGGATATGGCGAGGCAGGAACTCCCTTCGGACCTGGAAAACGACCCTGTCGTAAGCGAGATAAATATCTCCGATATGCCTATCCTTACCCTCTCACTTTCCGGACCCGCCGGGCTTGTAAGGTTAAAGGATATAGCGGAGGACCTTGAAGAGGATATAGAGTCAATCCCTGGCGTATTGGCAGCTACAATAACAGGAGGTCTTGAACGGGAAATCAGGGTTGAACCCTATCCCGATAAGCTTGCCTACTACGGGATATCCATTGTAGGGCTTCAATCCGTTATTGCCAATGAGAACCTGAATGTGTCAGGCGGAAGTATACGGATGGGGGACGGAAGGTTCCAGCTCAGGGTGCCTGGAGAATTTGAGACGCCGGATGAGATATACGGGCTGGTGGTAGGGACCCATAACGGCAATCCCGTGTATCTTAAGGACGTAGCAAAGGTAGTGGACGGATTCAAGGATGAGTCGGGCAGGGCGCGGCTCAACGGCGAAGAGGCAATCAGCATCTCGGTCCAGAAACGCTCAGGCGAAAATATCATAAAGATTGTCGAGCAGGTAGATGAAATAATTGAGAAATCCAAATCTCAGTGGCCAAGCGGGACGAAGATCACGAAGCTGATGGACTCTGCTGAAGAGATCAACGACATGGTTGTTGAACTGGAGAACCATATCATCACAGGTCTTATCCTTGTTGTTGTGGTCCTTTTTTTTGCAATGGGCGTAAGAAATGCCATCCTGGTAAGCCTGGCCATCCCTTTTTCAATGTTCATCTCCTTTATCATACTCAATGCCATGGGCATTACCCTTAATATGATTGTGCTTTTCTCTCTCACCCTGTCTCTGGGGCTTTTAGTGGATGATGCCATTGTTATAGTTGAAAACATATACCGTTTTATGGAACAGGGCGTCCCGAAACTACAGGCCACAGTCAGGGCGGCTGTGGAGGTGGGACCGGCCGTCATCGCTTCAACCCTTACGACACTGGCTGTCTTCTTTCCTCTTCTGTTCTGGCCCGGGATCATGGGCGAGTTCATGAGTTATCTGCCCCTGACAGTAATTATTACCCTTTCATCCTCGCTCTTTGTTGCAATCGTGATAAACCCCGCACTCGGGGCCATATTCATGAAACTGCCCGCAACAAAACATTTTAATGTTTCCACAGAAAGCGAGGAGGAGATCAGAAAGGCGGCAGAGGCCCCGGCTGTCATCAAGAGCCCCATGCTTAAGGCATATCAGAAGATATTGAAAGGTGCGCTTAACCATCGGCTGGCCGTCCTTCTGCTGTCCTTTCTTGTGGTAATATTTTCGATCATGTTCTGGTATTACAGGGTGGGCATGACCAAGTCCATTGAGTTTTTCCCCTATACGGAACCTTCAAAGTACTATATCAACATGGATATGCCTGAAGGCGCCGATATAGAATACTCGGACAGGATAGCCAGGCAGCTTGAGATTGCACTGAGCAGGGGAAGCGCCTACGGGCTTGCATCTCCTGATGAAGAACCTATCGATTCCTACTATCAGGATAAGAATAATGTCCATGTCAGCGCTGACGGGAAAAAGACCGCCAACCCGATCGATTTAGCCGATGTGGAATATGTCTTTTCAAATACGGTGGCTGTGGAGTCAGGCGAGTCGGCCTTCAGCAGCAACAGTCCCAACTACCTGGGAGTCCAGTTCTATGACATGGCGGAAAGAAAAAGGCCTTCCTATGAATCAATGGAAGAGATAAGAAAGAGGATCAAGGATATACCGGGCGCACAGGTTACCATAGCGCAAGATGAGATGGGCCCGCCCACAGGTGATGCCATTAATATAGAGATATCTGGCGATGATCTTGACGTCCTGGGCAGCATAGCAAAGGAGGTAAGGAAGGCCCTGGAAAAGATACCTTTTGTTCAGGATATAAAGGATAATTACATATCAGGATCGCCTACCGTAAAGCTTACGATTGACCGGCAGAAGGCTGCTCTACTGGGGCTTTCCACAAATGACATAGGGTTCGCCCTGAAGGTCGCCTTTAACGGACTGAAGGTATCCACCTATCGTGAGGGCGACGAGGATTATGATATAACAGTGCAGCTTTCAGCGGAGGACAGGAAAAAGACGGATATACTCCGTGAACTTCTCATAACTACTCCCAAGGGCCTGGTGCCTTTAAGCACTATAGCCAAATTCACAGTCACAGGCGGTCTTGCACAAGTGACCCGAATCGATAATGAACGGGTGGTCACTGTGACAGCAAATGTGGATGAGACAAAGATACCGGCCGCGACAGTCAGGGCGCAGGCACAGAAGTTTCTTGAAAGTTGTTCTATACCTGCAGGATACAAGATCAGTTTTACCGGTGAAGAGGATATGCAGAAGGAGTCCCAGGAATTTCTGTCCAAGGCATTTCTGGCCGGTATTCTCCTCATTATACTTATACTTGTTGCGGAGTTCAATTCCGTATCTCAGCCCCTTCTGATTATGACCTCCGTAGTGCTTTCATGGGGAGGCGTATTCTTCGGCCTTACTATCATGGGATATTCCTTCGGTGTCATTATGACCGGAGTCGGCGTCATTTCACTTGCCGGTGTGGTTGTTAAAAATGCGATAGTCCTTATTGATTATATAAACCGTCTTATTGAAAGGGGGATGCCTGTAAGGGAAGCTATAATCGCGGGAGGATGCACCAGACTCAGGCCGGTTCTTTTTACAGCCATCACAGCCATCCTAGGGCTGATACCCATGGTGACAGGGATATCTTATGATTTTCATAAAATGGAATTAGTGACGGTGAGTGAATCGACCCAGTTCTGGAGCAATATGGGAATCTCTGTTATATTTGGCCTGGCATTATCCACGATGCTTACTCTCTTAGTTGTTCCCACATTCTATTCTCTCCTCCACAGCGCGAGCGACGCATCACGCCGCGGGATAAAGAAGATAAAGAGGGCATACTGGGCGCCGTTCTACAGGCTTACAGGAACGACCACTGAAGAAGAGAAAGAGTGATAAAAGCGGTCATGGAAAACAGGATAAACAGGGATAATGTAGCCATCATCCTGGTGGAACCAAAAGCGCCTGAGAATATCGGGGCTGCGGCAAGGGCAATGAACAACATGGGCATCAGGAGGCTGATTATAGTCAACCCTGCCAACCTGGACCCTGATCGCATTGCCAAGATGGCCACGTCACACTCCATGGGCATTCTGGAATCGATGACAGTGGTTCATGATGACCTGAGAAATGCCCTTGCCCCTTTCAGATATATCGCAGGGACCACAGCCAGGGTAGGGGCCATAAGACCGGCCCTCACCACCCCCAGAGATCTTGCAAAGGACCTTATCTCCATATCAAAGAAAAATGATATTGCAATCCTTTTCGGTCCCGAAGATCGCGGGCTCTCCAATGATCACCTGAGTTTCTGTCATACGATCATAAATATCCCCACATCCGATTTTTCATCTCTTAATCTTGCCCAGGCCGTGATGATTGTGTGCTATGAGATATATCAGGCCGTAAGCGAGGACCCGGATCGTAAGACGCGCCGCCTTGCAAATAGTTTTGAGTTGGAGGGGATGTATGATCACCTCAAAGATGTGCTCACAAGGATAGGGTTTTTGAATCCCCAGAATCCTGAGCGTTGGATGTGGAATATAAGGAGGTTCCTTTCAAGACTTCCTCTCCATGCTAATGAAGTCAGAGTAGTAAGAGGAATATGCCGTCAGATAGATTGGTATGTAAATCAGGCGAAGGAAAAGGAAGAAAAAGGAGGAAGACCTCATTCCATGTAATAGCCGTATTCCTTGATCAGATAACCGGACGGGACCGCAAATTCAGCGCCAGTTACCGGCATCCCCCACTGTGAGACTATCTTCCAGCTTATTACCCCGATGACTTTTCAATCTTCATCCTCCTCGATTTTTAAGTCAAATAGATTCAATTAACTCAATGTCAGATATCGCCTGTTTGCTTAATTTATATGTTCATAGAGGTGAACATATAAATTATTTTTTATTATTATAGAATAATATATTTTTGGCTTATAAATATAATAAAATAAATAGTCTAATGTAAATTAAAATTTATTGAAATAAACCAGTTGACAAGCTAGCTTAAAATGATTAAAATATATGTTAATTAATGTTCATTGGGATGAACTAATTGTATAATGTTTAACTCGTGTTTCGACAGGCTAGGGATGTCTGTTTCAGAGGTAAAAATATGACCATGAATATACTTTCAATAAACCCCAGAAATTGTGACGGTTGCGGGGAATGTGAGACTGCATGCGCTGAAAAACATTCGGGAGTCCCGGATAAGGCTCGCTCCCGTATCCGCGTTGTGGGAGGAAACGGTCACGGGAGACTGTTTGTGCCCTTTACATGCAGGCAATGCGATGATCCTCCATGTATGTCGGTATGTCAAAACCAGGCAATATACAAGGATGATAAATTAAACAGGGTAGTATTGGACCCTAACAAGTGCATCGGCTGCAAGATGTGTCTTTCGGCGTGTCCTTTCGGGGCAATCGGATTTGATTCAACCAGGGGCTTTGCCCTAAAATGCGATCTATGTGAAGGCAATCCCGAGTGTGTGCATGCCTGTAAAAAAGATGCCATCACATATATAGAAGGCCATAAGCTCAATTATATACGTCTGAAGGAATCGGCAAATAAACATTACGAAATATTGCGCAACTATATATGATATAAATATAATAGACAGTTCAGGAGATTTAAGCATGTCATTTTTCAGTGTTAATAATAATTGCAACGGGTGTCTTGCATGTGTCCAGAATTGCCCGGCCAATGCGTTAAGCCATAGAGATGAAGAAAGCCGCAGGACCCTGTTGCATAACATGTCCCTCTGCGCCAGATGTGGCAACTGCTGGAGGATATGTCCTCAGAAGGCAGTCCAATTTGATGGAATTCTAAATGGCGCCTGGGATGAGGTAGTAACAATGGAATTGATACATTGCACGGTTTGCGGAGAGCCTCTTTATACGGATGGTTTTAAGACGGCCCTGACCGGCAAACTGGATTATAGTCTTGAAACACTCTGCCCTTTGCATAAAAAGACATTTTCCCTGGATGCATGGAGACATCTTGCGTTCGATGATAGGACAGATGAAGGGAGTGAAAGATGATAGTAGCAGAACCTAAACCCTTGGAGGAGATCGCCTTATCAATAGCCGGTTATAAGAATGTGTTGATCCTGGGATGCGGGACCTGTGTCAGCGTCTGTCTGACAGGAGGCGACAAGGAGGCATGGATACTGGCAGATGAACTCATCACTTCAAAATATTTTAAGGATACGCCCCCTTCTTTTTCTGTACAGACCATCGAAAGACAATGTGAAAAGGATATGCTTGAGGTTTATCTTAAAATGCCTCCTGAAACCGATGCCGTTCTTTCCATGGCGTGCGGGGCAGGTGTACAGACCGTAAGCGAAATATTTAAAACCCTGCCTGTCCTGCCCGCCCTTAATACAACCTTTTTAGGCGCCTTGGAGGAAACCCGTTTATGGCGCGAAAAATGTCAGGGATGCGGCAACTGCATCCTTGCCCTAACTGCGGGAGTTTGTCCCGTATCTCGATGCGCCAAAAAATTATTTAACGGCCCGTGCGGCGGCTCCTCCAAAGGGAAATGCGAAATAAGCCAGGAAGTTGATTGTGCATGGCAATTGATAATAGACAGGCTTGAAGGACTCGGCAGGATAGAGGATTATGGTCGTATCATTCCTTCCAGAGACTGGTCCACTGACAGGGGCGGCGGACCTAGAAAACTTATAAGGCCTGACAGAGATTCCAGCATCTCCAAATCATGATTTAAAACCTGCCGGTATAAATAAAAAAAACCGGCAGGTTTTCTTATCTTTTATAGCTTTCAATACTTCTTTAATTCCTCTAACTATATGAAATATTAAGTATTTCAGTAGCATCTTTGCCCATTGATTCCTTGCGTTCTTATCCTCGAATTAAATTATTATGATGATTACTATCTTTTATACTTGTAAAAATTTGCATATAAATATAAAGAATCGGTAAAATGAGGTTAATTGTATGGATAATAAAGTCCTGGTAATAGATGATGATGAAAGACTCCGAAAGCTTCTCAGAGAATATCTTGAGGAAAATGGTTTCTATGTATTCAGCGTTGGAGACGGTTCTGAAGCCCTTAAGACCATAGAGAGAGAAGCGCCTGATATTATAATCCTGGATATAATGCTTCCCGGGAAGGACGGGCTGGATGTCTTGAAGGAGATAAATAGAAAATATTCCATCCCTGTTATAATGCTTACCGCCAAAGGGGAAGATACAGATAGGATCATAGGCCTGGAGCTTGGTGCAGATGATTATATCGCTAAACCTTTTAATCCCAGGGAACTGCTTGCCAGGATGAGGGCTGTAATGAGAAGGGTTTTTCCGGAGGTGAGTGAAGAGGCAGAAAAGGTCGATGAAAATATTATTACGGCGGGAGGAATTATTCTTGATCGGAAAAAGCAGACGGTTATTGTTAATAAAGAAGAGTTGGAACTGTCTTTGACAGAATATAAAATTCTTGAAGTCCTTATGAAACATCCTAACATAATATTAAGTCGTGATCAGATAATGAATCTTGGAAGGGGAAAGGACCTCATGGCATTTGACAGGAGCATAGACGTCCATATCAGTAAATTAAGATCCAAATTGGAAATAGATCCCCGTTATCCGAAGCTTATCAAGACGATATGGGGTTCCGGTTATATGTTCGTGGATGCGTCATGATACCGGGAAAATTATACATAAAGATATTCCTGTCTTTTGTCGCGATTACAATTGTGACCGAGATATTTATCTATTACCTTTTTACCCATTCGGAGAGGAGGCTGATAGGGTATCGAATGGAGCATAACACTATGGTCAAGGTGGGCATGCTCAAGGATCTTATTGATGAAAAAGCCGGATGGGTCAAGGATACAGCACCGTTAGAGAATGAAGGGATTAAGGGCCTGATCTCCAAGATGGGGAGGATATACGAAGCAGAGGTATGGATATCCAATTCAAGTGGAAATTCTCTGGCGAAGTCCTTTACAGGGGAACTGCCTGCTGAGGTCTCTCTATTGAATTCCAAAAAGGCATCCGTTTTCGGCGAGATAAGGATTTATCATAATTTCAAAAAGACTCATAAGGTCTATGCCTCGGTGCCGTTCGAGTCAGATAATCTAAAGGGATTAACTCTGAATATCATTTTTAATGAAGGATTCCAGCCTCAGCAAACAACCTACTTTGCCCTGGGGCTTGTAATGATCGGGATTGTTGCAGCCTTTCTGGTGTTCCCTGTATCCAGATTCATTACAGAACGTGTCAAGGAGCTTAGAGAATCGGCCCTGCGCATTGCCGACGGGGAGCTGTCACGAAGGGTTAATGTTAAAGCAAATGATGAGATCGGCGAACTGGGTCTGGCCTTTAATCAAATGGCTGAAAGGCTTGAGCGGATGATTATCGGCGGCAAGCAGCTTACAGCCAATGTGTCCCATGAGCTCAGGACCCCTATGACCAGGATAAGGATCGCCGAGGAGCTTTTAAGGGGGCAGCTTGAAAAAGGTGACTTGCACGGGTTTCAAAGACATATGGACAGTATAAGGGTGGATATCGAGGAATTGGATGAACTCATCGGGCGCATCCTTGAATTATCAAAACTGGATATCCATGAATCGACCCTGAGACTGGAACCGCTTAATGTCTCTGATCTCATGGAGGAACTCCTGGAACGGTTTGAGCCTGTTATGGCCCACAAGAACCTTAGCATTATAAAAGAGTTGATATCGGAATACATTATATCGGGAGATGGGCAATCTCTTTATACGGCCTTTTTAAATATCCTTGATAATGCCGTAAAATATTCGCCTGAGAACGGCAGGATTATAATAAAAATGACAGGCGGCAATGATGCCCTCAACATAAGTTTGACAAATACCTTTGAAGCCTTGCCGGAACGGGATCTGGAAAAGATCTTCGAACCTTTTTACCGCTCTGAAACATCCAATGCCTCCGGATCAGGGCTGGGGCTCTCTATATCCTCCAAGATCATTCAGAAGCATGGCGGAAAGATTTCGGCCTTCAATTCTCACAACGGACTGGAAATAAGGGTGACTCTCCCCGTTAAAAAAACAGAGGCATGAGGAATTAAAGACATTCTTTAAATATCTCCCCGGCAGTGACGACCCTCATAATCTGATAAGAATATTTACCTGCCCCGATCCAGGTTTTTATCGTATAATGTCAACAAATCAATATTGTATCAGGGAGGATCAATGAAGCGTATCGGTATTTTACATATCCTTACGGATATTCAATTGCAGGACAGATTTTCTCATGAGGAGCTGACTGAGATGGTAATCGCGGGAGGGGCGGATACTATACAGTTCCGGCAGAAACATGGCTCGACCAGGGAGCTGATTGAGACCGCATGTCATATGAAGGCGCTATGCGCCAGGGCGGGCGTCACCTTTATTGTTAACGACCGTGTAGATATTGCACTCGCCTCTGATGCTGATGGAGTCCATCTGGGCCAGGATGATTTTCCGATAACCCTTGCAAGGAGGCTCCTGGGGGATGACAAAATTATAGGCGGGTCAGCAGGGGATTTAAAAGAGGCAATGAAATGCGTTGATGAAGGGGCGGATTATATCGGCTTTGGTCCCGTTTATCCGACGTTGTCCAAGGAGGATGCCGGACCTGCAACAGGGATTAAGATGATGAAGCGGTTGTTGAGGGAGATCAATATTCCTGTCATAGCTATCGGGGGTGTAAATCCCGAGAATGTTCCAGGGATAATGTCTTCCGGTTCGCACGGCATTGCCGTCATCTCAGCGGTCTGTTGCAGTGATGACCCTGTACAGGCAACAAGGATATTGAAAGAGGCATTGAATTATGGTTCAAACACTGGCGGATATCGGTGAATTCGGCCTGATCCGGCGGATACACAAACTCATTGATCAGGAAGGCTTTAAGGCTCCGGGCGTAACACTTGGTATAGGGGATGATTGTGCATCCTTTCTGCCTGATAAGGGATATGAGGTACTGATAACATGCGACAGCATGGTGGAGGGCAGACATTATCTCCAGAAATATATTAGGCCCTTTGACCTTGGAAGACGCGCCATGGTCATGAATATAAGCGATATAGGGGCCATGGGCGGGATTCCCCTCTATGCACTGGTCTCATTGGGATTGAATAAGAACACGCCGGTAAAGGATATAGAAGACATGTACAGGGGCTTTATGCAAGAATTAAATCCCCTGGGCGCCGCTGTTATCGGAGGCAACATTACCCGTGCTGATTATTCCAACTTTATTAATATTACCATGACAGGCAAGGTTGAAAAGGAAAGGATGATGCGTCGTTCCGGCGCGAGGGCAGGGGATGTGATCCTTGTGACAGGCTATCCTGGACAGGCGGCGGCAGGTCTCAAAAGGCTTCTTGATAACCATTCCGGAGATGATCTGTCTGAAGACCCTCTGGTAACAGCCTATAATCAGCCCGTCCACCGGGCCAGGGAGGGACGCGCTGTTGCCCTTTCAGGTTTTGCCACGGCTATGATAGATATCAGCGATGGTCTTGTCGGAGACCTTGGCCACATCTGTGAAGAGAGTGGTGCAGGAGCGAATGTGATCAGGAATAAACTCCCGTTCAGCAGGCATATGCGCAATCTTATTTCTCCGCAAGGATCGTATATCTATGAAATGATTATCGGTGAGAGTGACGATTATGAGCTTATTATTACATGCGGCCCGGACAATACAGAGAAAATAAGGACGGCTATCGCGGAGATAAGCGATGTGCCTGTTACGGAGATCGGCAATATCACCGCCCCGGACGGAATAAAAATAATTTCCCCTGACGGCGTCAGGCATCCTGTAAGATCCGCTGGATGGGATCATTTTAAATAATAGAAAGGATTATCAAGAATGATCTTTGATGAAGAATTAGCCGGGAAGGCGGCTGAAAATCTGAAAATTATAAGGGAGAAAAAACCCCTTATCCATAACATTACCAACTTTGTTGTCATGAATTACACGGCAAATGTATTGCTTGCCATAGGTGCATCCCCTGTAATGGCCCACGCGCAGGAAGAGGTGGAAGAGATGGTATCCTTTGCAGGCGCCCTTGTGCTCAATATTGGGACCCTGGCACCGGATTGGATAGAATCAATGATCAAGGCTGGGAGGAAGGCCAATGTTCTGAAGATACCTGTAATTCTGGACCCTGTAGGAGCAGGCGCCACCACGTTTCGCACTGAATCAGCAAGACGTCTTATCAATGAACTTTCTATTAAAGTTATAAGAGGCAATGCCTCGGAGGTCCTTTCTATCGCAAGAAAGGAATACGGCACAAAAGGGGTGGATTCCATGCACAGTGTGGATGACGCATCCGATGCGGCCCTGGCACTCGCGAAGGAACTGGGCATCACACTTGTAATTACCGGTGAGATTGATCTTATAACTGACGGAGAAAGGATATTAAGGGTCCATAACGGGCATCAGATGATGGGACGATTGACAGGTACCGGGTGCGCGGCTACGGCAATTATCGGCGCCTTTCTTTCTGTTGATAATGATCCGGTAACGGCCTCCGCAACAGCCCTTGCCTATTTCGGACTTGCCGGTGAAATCGGGGCAACAACGGCCAATGGCCCAGGGAGCTTCATGACCGCCTCCCTTGACGCCCTTTATAATATTGATGAAACCATCCTTAAAGGAGGCGCCAAAATCCAGTCCTGATTCCTTTGATATGGTGTCATTGATCCTCGCACATTATTCATCCGGGAGCATGTCGTCTCGCTGATAGAGATTAGCCATGTCCCAAGCTGAACCTGTCTTTTATTTGCTCGCGATTTATTAAAATCCCGGAATATTTCTCCCTGCTTTAAAAGAACGTTAAATAATCATTTATAAATGAGATGCTATCATTTTTAATAATACAAAAATGATAGATATTAAGATGTGTATGACAAAAATGTAGGCCATGGGAAATTTACTGAATAGTCGAATGAATTCAAAAACGCCTGTATTAGAATAAAATAAAGGGCGTTAACGCACATTAAGGGCTTTGGCATGGATATTGCTTAAATACATAAATGAAGCTCCCCGCAGCAAGCGGAGGGGCATCAAGCGGAATTCCGCCAAAGGCGAATAAATCATAGAAGGCCCACCATTTAGTCATCATGAAAAAACGGAGGATCTTTAAAGGGAAGACGGCGGCAATATTAATAAGGTTTTCTTTTAAATTTGATATCAGGGAGGAGACTATGAATCACAGCATAATGAATAAAATATTTTTGATTACAGCGTTGGTCCTTGTATTCGGGACGTTAAATGCCTGGGCCGAAGAAGAGGGTCCGACAGCTTCAACAGATGTCGGGGTTTTCACCAAGTATATCTGGAGAGGTTATAAACTGAACAACGACAGTATAGTTATACAACCTTCTTTAACCCTGGGTTACAAGGGGATCAGCCTGAATGGATGGGCCAATATTGACACTGACTCGAATGCAAAGAATGCATGGAATGAGAATGATATGACACTCTCCTACGGTACCAATATAGGACCCGTAAGCCTGGGAGGCGGTTATATATATTATAATTTAAAAGGGGCGGATGACACACAGGAAGTATACGTCACCGTGGGATATGATAAATTTTTATCTCCAACCTTGACTATATACCGGGATATTGATTCCTTGCCCGGATATTATTTTAACTTCGGTCTGTCGCACTCGATTAATGTAACAGAGGAAATCTCCCTGGATCTTTCCGGGGGGCTGGGATATTATATCTCCTGCAATGAAAGTATTGTAGAGATTGGAACAAATAAAAAATATAATGGGCCTCAGGACGGGTTGCTTTCAGCAAAATTAACTATACCATTTAATAAACATATAACCGTTTCTCCCAGCATATCCTATTCCTTCGCATTGTCGGATAAGGCTGAAGACATGTTGGGGATCTCAGACAATATGTTTGGCGGCGTTGTTTTTTCTTTTGCCTTTTAAAAAGAATAGGCATGACAATGAAAAAGAATCAGGCAAAAATCGAATATATTCGCGGGATGTTTGGCCGCATATCATCAGAGTATGACTTCATGAACAGGTTGATGACCTTGGGGATGGATATATCCTGGCGTCGTTTTTTGATATCCATGGCCCATATGCCTGAGAATGCCAGGGTGCTTGACGTGGGGACGGGAACAGGTGACATCGCATTTGAGGCATTGAGACTTGATCCGACTATTCGCATGACAGGGGTTGATTTTACATATGAGATGATGGAGGTTGGACGCAAGCGGCCCGATTCTGAAAAGATAGGGTGGTGCAGGGCGGATGCAATGGAATTGCCATTTGCTGATAAAACATTTGATGCGGTTGTTTCAGGGTTTCTTGTCCGTAACGTATCTGACGTGAGAGCGACCTTCAGGGAGCAGATGCGCGTCATTAAGTCCGGCGGAAGCGTAGTCTGTCTTGATACCTCTCCTGCTCCTCACAATATCTTAAGACCAGTTTATCTTTTTTATTTAAGAATAGTTATCCCATTACTGGGCAGGCTTCTCACAGGTAATGGAGACGCATATAGATATCTGACTGCTTCCACCATAAACTTTCTTGCACCGGAGGTCCTGGCCGATATCATGAGGGATACAGGGTTTGAAGATGTGACATTCAAGCGCTTTATGTTCGGGAACATAGCCGTGCATTGGGGTGTGCGTCCATGAAGGTTAAGCGGTATTCTCATAAACTATTTATTAGTTAGCGTCCATCCATAAACCGTAGATTTCTGGATGAAGCTTTCAGCGATCAGCTATCAGCAATCAGCTAATTGTTTTAAAAATATTTTGCTGAATGCTGACGGCTTGAATCCGAAAATTTATATTTTCGGATGAACACTAATTAAGAAATATCTCAACAACTGCCTTGCTTCTCAATTCCGTGACATATTTATTGACATCGCTGTTCACCTTGTTGGTTTTCAGACCATCAAGAATATCATTTTTTGCCTCTTCATAACTTATTGTCTTAGCGTCTATTTTATCGGTGAGTTTTATGATGTGATACCCATACTCTGTTTCGACGATATCGCTTATTTCACCCTTCTTTAAAGCAAAGGCAGCATCCTCAAAGGCTTGGACCATCTGTCCCTTGGAGAAATAATCAAGATCGCCGCCATTGTCTTTGCTGTTGGCATCCTCGGATACTTCCTTGGCAAGTGCAGCAAAATCCTCTCCGGCCTTTAATCTTTTCATAATCTTTTCTAGCTTTTTTTTTGCTTCATCTTTTTTTGCCTGGTCGGCATTGGAATCAACCATGATCATGATATGGCTGGCCTTTACCTGGGCAGTTTGTTTGAAGTAATCAGGATTGTCATCATAATATTTTTTTGCTTCCTCATCTGAGATGGTTGTATTTTGAGCAAATTTTTTCTCGATATAGCCTTGAATAGACAATCCTATTTTGATCTGATCTCGAAAGGCGGCTTCACTATAATTCAATTGTTTTAATGCCTCCTGGAATTCGGCAGCTGTTTTAAACTGGGCCTTCTGTGATTCAAAGGTTTCACTGATTTCCTTGTCCTCTATAGCTATCCCGTCTTTTTGACTTTCACGATAAAGCAATTCATTGCCTATAAGTTTTTCAAGGACCTTTTTCTTGAGATCGATAAGCTGTTCATCTGTTACAGCACCTTCTCCCATAGCTGCGATTTGTTGCTGGTAAGGGGTCATGGCCCTGTCAAACTGTTCCTGGCTGATGGTTGCACCGTTGACCAACGCTACTTTTCCTTTATTTGTCGTCGTGCTTTTATTTGTTGTGGCGCTTTTATCTATCGCAGCACTATTATTTGTTGTATCATTTATATTTGTTGTTGTGCTTTTTTTTGTTGTTGTGCTTTCTTCCGCCTGTGTCCGGGTCACACAGCATATCGATAGGAAACAGACTATTATTGCCAAAAGACAATTCCTGAGTTTACATTGCATGTTAATTTTCTCCTTTAAGGTTATTTATGAGTACTCAAGAGTTCGGGGAAATATACCATATAATAAGAGATTTTTCCAGTCAGGGTTATGGTTAAATTTCAATAAGCTGGAACTATTAATTAATATATCTCCTATTACCATATAACACTGTTTAAATTTCAATCTATATTCTATTGGATGATTGGATGATCACCTCATAAAAATGCGGGACAGGTTCTCCGGCAAGCATTGGCGGCAGCTCTTCGCCGGCTTTAACATGGTCAGGGTGACTGGAACCGGCAATGAATGTTTCATGGCTCTCATGCTCCACCATTAAAAGATAACTGCCGCTATCCGCTGATTTTAACAACCGCCTATTAATAAGGCCCTTGTGATCTGCGAATTCCCTGTTTGTCCGGCTAAACCATTCCCTGAATTCTTCATCCCTGTCCGGTTTGATCGTGAAATTTATCATAGCGATAAACATTGAAAACACCTCCTCTTATATTTTGTTATTACGTGGTCTTTATCTAACGTCCTCCAGGAAAGAGCGCATCAATATCCCTCCTTACCTCATCGAGCCAATTTTTCCGCTGAGACTCCGTGCTTGTCACAACGACGTTGAATATTTTTCTTTTGAAGACAGGTATCCCGCATAGTCCGAATATGCAGTTTTTCCAGATTGCTTCCAGCGGGTCTCCGAAGACCCTGCGTTCCCTTTCTGTATCGGTATTGGATGTATTGAAGATCAGGGCCGTCCCGGCCTTAAGCAGGCCCTTTGGTACGCCCTCACCCGAGTCTCCTTCCATGAATTCATATGCAATGCCTGGACGGATTACCCTGTCGATCCAACCCTTCAGGATGGCAGGGGGCTGGCCCCACCAGTTCGGGTGAACGATGAGAATGCCGTCGGCTTGACTTATTTCCTCACAATGGATTCTGACTCTCTCAGGCAAAGGGGCATCTTCAGGGATTTCTTCGTGGGCAAGAATTGGATCGAAGCCTTCGCCATACAGGTCATGAAAGAAGACGATGTGGCCGTTGCTCCGGAGTTGTTTCACTGCTGTAAGGGCAATTGCATGATTGAAGCTTGTTGCATCAGGATGAGCCAGGATGACTGATATTCTCATGGACAATACTTCCTCTCAACGATTATTCATAAGGTTGCTGATTAATCCAGGATTTGCAGGTCAAGGATCTCTTTCATGAGGCTAAAATGGCTGTCAAGGGAATATATCTCACTGCGATTCTGTTTCGCGTTCTGAACTAATATCAGATCAGGAATGCCGATTCCATTTAAACCGTTTTTGAGGCAATTGAATTGGAACTCAATAATTTGATCCCAATTGATGGATATATTCAATTTTTTAATATTCATCAGTAATCTGATAATCTCCCTTTGGTTCCGAATTTTTAAAAAAGGCACTAACTCTGCAAGTATTAGATCATTGATCACAACAAGGTCTTCATTGATCAGGAAATCGAGTTTTGAGGAATCATTTCCTTTCCTGAAATATTCAACCCATATGGATGTGTCGACCATTACCGGCATTTACGCCCCCTGATGACATCAAGATCGATATCCAGATTCACCTTTCCTTTATATGTTTTCAGATCGGAGATCTTTGATTTTCTGATCAGACTTTCCAGGGCGGTTATAATAACCTTGGTTTTTGTGTTTATTTGAGTAGTGTTCATAGCTTCATTGATTAAATCTTCCGGGATATCAAGTGTTGTTCTCATGATCGGCCTCCTTATGCATAAAGTTATCATTTTATGCATATTGTGTCAAGGTTACAGGCAATTTTAAAATGCTGCATCACTTCAATCATTAATGGATCTCTTTAAAAGTTTTGGTAAAAAATTTTTGAACTCCTTCTGTTATATGACCGGGAGGAAAACCAGATTTATTGTTGCAATTGGAAGACGTTAAATCTAAGATTGTCCTAATGATTAACTATTGCCTGACATCAGATATAGTATTTGAAAAAAAGAGAGGTGTCCGATGAAATCGCTATCAGCTGACAGGGAAACAGGATTAAAGAAACTGATTATCGAGGTGGGAAAAAGGCTGTGGACTACTGGTCTTGTAGCAGCCAATGACGGCAATATATCAGCCAGGATTAATGAAGATGAATTTTTAATTACAGCATCCGGAGTCAGCAAGGGTTTTCTTACAAAGGATATGATTATAAAAATGAATATGTCCGGCACAGTGCTCTCAAGAGGCAGGAAATATCGCCCGTCAAGTGAAGTAAATATGCACATGGAGATCTACAGACAAAGAAAGGATGTTAAATCCGTGGTGCATGCCCATCCGCCCTATTGCACCGCCTTTGCGGTCGCAGGAATGCCTCTGGATAAGTGCGTGCTCCCGGAGGCGGTCCTGAACCTTGGACCTGTCCCGATCGCCCCATACGGCACCACTTCAACCATGGAACTGGCTGATTCCATTAAGGCACACATCAGGAAGAGCAATGCGGTCCTATTGGCCAATCACGGGGCCTTGACCGTGGGGATGGATATTATGACGGCATATTACCGTATGGAGACGCTTGAACATACTGCCCACATCACATATCTTGCCACTGGTCTGGGAAAGGTTAATGTCATTCCAGAAAAACAAGTCAGCAAGCTTATGAAATTGAGAGGACAACTGATCCTGAACAGCAAATCAACAGGATGCTGATGCATATTCAATCCTGATCCTTGATACCTCGGCATCTTCCAGGTACTCATCAAACCCCATTGCCCTGTCAATAACCCCGGCAGGGGTGATCTCAACAATCCTGTTCGCCACTGTGGATACCAGCTGGCGGTCCCGGGAGGAAAAGAGCAGCACCTCAGGGAATGCCATCAGCCCGTTATTCAAGGCAGTCAGCGATTCAAGATCCAGGTGATTTGTCGGTTCGTCCAGTATTATGACGTTGGCGCCGCTGAGCATGATTTTAGAGAGCATGCAGCGGACCTGCTCCCCTCCTGAGAGAACCCTTGTCTTTTTCATCGCCTCATCCCCGGAAAAGAGCATCCTTCCGAGAAACCCTCTGGCAAAGCTTTCTCCGTCACATGGAGGGAACTGACAAAGCCACTCTACAAGACTCATATCGTTGCTGAAGTAGGCGCTGTTTTCCGTGGGGAAATATTCTGACTTGATGGTAACACCCCAGTTTACGCTCCCGATGTCCGGCGTCATTTCACCTGCAAGTATCTGGAAGAGGGTTGTCTTGGCATGGCTGTCCATGCCTATAAAGGCTATTTTATCCCCTTTGTTAACAGACAGGTTAAGATTATTTAAAACGGAGACCCCATGTATTTCCTTGGAAAGCCCTTTTATCTCAAGGATGGTGTTGCCGCATGGACGTTCAGGCTTGAAGCTGATGAACGGGTATTTTCTCGATGATACCGGCATATCCTCTATAGTGAGTTTGTCCAGGAGTTTTTTTCTGGCAGTGGCCTGTTTTGATTTAGATGCATTGGCGCTGAATCGTCGAATGAACTCCTTAAGGTCATCTGCCTTTTCAAGGGCCTTTTTATTTTCGTTCTGTTTTTGTTTAAGCAGAAGCTGGCTTGACTCATACCAGAAATCGTAATTACCCGTATATACACGGATTGCCCCGAAGTCTATATCCGCTATATGTGTGCAGACCTGGTTTAGAAAATGGCGGTCGTGAGAGACGACAATAACCGTGTTCTGGAACCGGTAAAGAAATTCCTCCAGCCAGGAAATGGATTTGAGGTCAAGGTGGTTTGTCGGCTCGTCCAGCAGCAGTACATCGGGATTGCCGTACAGGGCCTGGGCAAGGAGCACGCGCACCTTATCGCCACCCAGGAGGTCTTTCATTTTTTTCCGGAGAAATGATTCAGGGATGCCAAGGCCCTTCAGGAGAACCGCCGCTTCGGACTCTGCTTCATATCCGTTCATTTCAGCGAATTCACACTCCAGTTCCCCGCAGAGTATGCCTTCTTCCTCGGTCAGTTCGGGTTTTGCGTAGATCGCTTCACGCTCTGCCATTACCTCGAAGAGTCGTTTGTGTCCCATGATGACTGTGTTGATTACCGTCTCATTATCGAATGCAAACTGGTCCTGCCTCAGGACAGAGATCCTTTCCCTGGGACCGATAGTGACCTCGCCCTTATCCTGCTCAACATCGCCTGAAAGTATTTTAAGAAAAGTGGATTTTCCTGCCCCATTGGCCCCTATCAGGCCATAGCAGTTCCCCGGAGCAAACTTTATATTTACATCTTTAAACAGCACCCTCTTTCCGTAAGAAAGGGTGACATTTGTTACATTTATCATGCTTTAATTCCCCTTATAAAAATAAAAAACACCGAAGGGTGTGATCCCTGCGGTGTACAGAAAAAGGTTACTTATACAGGATTGCTGTTCAGTCTGCAACCTTTTTCTCATCAGGGTTGCAAGATTTTAAAATTAAAACGGCACATGGGGCTGGTGTTTGCAGGAACAACAAAAAGCCCGTTCCTTATTTATCAGCGAATCGAAGGTTGTAAAGAAATTTATCAGGCGCTCTAACCCTGCAAAATTCATACTTGTCATTCGATGTTGGACGTTGAATGTTGGACGTTGGACATTCATTCATTTTTTCCCTCAATCAAACCGGTCGTGACAGCGGCAGACGGCTGGGCTGTCTTCTGTGCATTCCGTCCTCCGTAGTCATTTCATTTTTTTGCCTTTTTCTGAACGCTGACAGCTGAACGCTGACCGCTTTCCTTGTCATTCTTTTTCCTTGACCAATCCGCAATAAAGAGATTATTCTTTTTAAGCTTTTTAAACGTCAGCAGGGCTTATTCAAAAAATGACTTTTATTAAAAATTGAGTGGAAAAACCACGCAAATGCGTGGTATAAACACGCATTATGAACACATTAGTTGAAATACTATCGTCCCGAACCAGGGCTGAAATCTTCAGACTCCTTTTTGGTCCCTCTGCGGAAGAACTCCATATCCGTGAGATTCAGCGCCGCTCCGGCTTGAATGACAGTACAATCAGGCAGGAATTAACCAAACTTCTAAAACTCGATCTTGTAATAACCCGGAAGGACAGTAATAGGGTCTATTACAGGGCCAATAAGTCAAATCCCTTATACCCCGATATCCGGAATCTTGTACTTAAAAGCATAGGCATGGTTGATGTGTTTAGAGGCGCTCTACTAGATAAGCGGATTCAAACAGCCTTTATCTTTGGTTCAATAAGCGAAGGCAGGGAAACCGCTGACAGCGATGTGGACCTGTTTATAATAGGACAACTGGGTCTGCGTGCTGTTTCAACATTGCTTTCAGGTGTTGCAGAAAAGATCGGAAGGGAGATTAATCCGCATGTGATTAGAGTCGATGAGCTAAGAAATAGAAATATTTCAAAAGATCATTTCATTGCCAGTGTGATCAAGTCGTCAAAAATATTTGTTGTCGGTACTGAAGATGACCTTAAAACAATGGTTGAATAACAGCTGGTTAAAATCCCATAAAACAAGCGCAGAGGAAATCGGCAATCTTCTGGCTATTGTTGAGCGGGATATTAAAGATGCCGCTGAAGGCGAGATCTCAGCGGATTGGTCTTTCGGAATAGCATACAATGCAGCTCTCAAACTATGCACCATACTCCTCTATGCTGAAGGGTACAAAGCTGAAAGAAACCTGCAACACTACCGCACAATTCAGGCGCTCTCAATGATACTCGGCTCAGAAAGAAAAAATGACGCTGATTATCTGGAATCCTGCCGATCAAAAAGAAACATCGTTGAGTACGATTACATCGGAGGCGTCACGGCAGATAATGCACTGGAGCTTATTGATTTTGTGAAAGACCTTAAAGTCGATGTTGAAAGATGGCTTGCAAAAAATTATCCTGCGTTACTAATAAAGTAGTAAAGGATGAAGGTGAATCTCAACTACTCATTCCGTTTCGCCGATTCCTACATCCGTCCTCCGTTATCATTCCATTTTTTACCTTTTTCTGAACGCTGACAGCTGAGAGTTGAAAATCCTGCTGTGGCAGGACTGATTGCTTGTCTTGTCATTCTTTTTCCTTGACCTCTCCGCAACAAAGAGATTATTCTTCCTGAGCTTTTCAAATATCCAAAATAATTTTAAGAGTCCCAGCCATAGATTTTGAATGAACCGATTAAGGTCTTAACCAGGTTTATTTTAATGAATAGTTCTCACCCAGGGATACAACAAGATGAAACTGACTGATAATGAAAAACGGGAAATACTGAAACTGATTGAGGCGGATAAGGCGCTTCCTGACAGGTATCGCTTTCTGCTTTTTGATGATAAGCGGGAGGTGGAACTGGTCTGGAACGGCAAGACCAATGAGGTCACGAATATTGTTCTTCCCTTTCAGGTCATTGAACAGGTGGATGAGCCGAGGGCGGAAAGGCCGCAGGACACGGCACCGCAGTTGAGTTTATTTGACGCACGGGGCCGACAGCAGGCAGGTTGGACAAACAAGCTCATCTGGGGCGACAACAAACTTATCCTCTCATCCCTCAAGAACGGCCCCATCCGCGAAGAGATCGAGAAAAACGGCGGCATCAAGCTCATCTATATTGACCCGCCCTTTGATGTGGGGGCTGACTTTTCTATGGACATAGAGATAGGAGACGAGACATTCACAAAAAAGCCCAACGTGCTTGAGGAACTCGCCTATCGTGACACCTGGGGCAAAGGTGCCGATAGCTTTATTGCTATGATCTATGAGCGGCTGGTCCTGATGCGGGATTTATTGGCGGAAGATAGGAGTATTTATGTGCATTGTGATTATCGATTGAATGCTTATCTAAAATTAATCCTTGAAGAGATATTTGGAAATAATAATTACAGAAATGAGATTATTTGGAAAAGAAAGGGTGGAAGCGCAAACCCTCAAAATAATCTTGGAGTAGTGGTTGATACAATTCACCATATTGCAAAGACACCTGACAATCTATTGAGAAAACAATTTACAAGAGAATCCGATGAAGCAAAAAATTATATTAATGAAAGATTTAGAAATGAGCTACATGGAAGAAAATATATGTTGGCTCCAATTGAACGTAACGCTGCACTTGGTATAAGAGAAAATCTCATCTATGAATATAAAGGTTATACACCCAGATATGGCTGGATGATGAGCCGTGAAAAATTGGAAGAATTTGAAAAAACTAACCGCTTACATTGGAACAGTAATAACAAACCTAACAGAAGAGTTTTCCTTGATGAATATGAAGGGCAGCCTATTGAAAATTTATGGACAGATATCTATGTAATAAACCCTATGGCCTCAGAAAGAATCGACTACCCCACCCAAAAACCCGAAGCTCTTCTCGAACGCGTTATTAAAGCCTCTTCCAACGAAAATAATATTGTAGCTGACTTTTTCTGTGGTTCAGGCACCACGCTGGCTGTGGCTGAAAAGCTGAATCGAAAGTGGATCGGCAGCGACCTCGGCAAGTTCGCTATTCATACTACGCGCAAGCGAATGGTTCAGGTTCAACGGCAGATGAAGGCGGATGGTAAGGATTACCGCGCCTTTGAGATTCTTAATCTCGGCAAGTATGAGCGTGCGCATTACATCGGCGTCAACATGAACCTTCGTGAGGAGGAAAGGCAGAGACAGCTTGAACAAAAGGAAAAGGACTTTATCGCACTGATCCTCCGGGCGTATCGAGCTGAGGCTGTGGATAATTTTAAATGCTTCCATGGCAAAAAAGCGGGGCGTGTTGTGGCGGTCGGGCCGGTTAACCTTCCTGTCACCCGTCTTTATGTGGAGGAGGTCATACTCGAATGCCGCGAAAAGCGCATCTCCCGTGTGGATGTCCTTGGCTTTGAATTTGAGATGGGGCTGTTCCCCAACATCCAGAACGAGGCAAAGGAGAAGGGGATCGACCTTGCGCTTAAGTATATCCCACGCGAGGTCTTTGATAAAAGGGCGGTTGAAAGGAATCAGGTCGTGTTCCATGATGTCTCATACATTGAGGTTAAACCATACATCCGCGAAGGGAAAAAGGGACAGCTTCCATCCATTGCAATTGAGCTGACGGATTTCTCCGTCTATTATTCCCAGGATAATGTGGATAATGCCGCTGAACACATGAAGGAAGGCAAGAACAAAATTGTGGTGGAGAGCGGCAAGATCATCAAGGTCTCAAAGGACAAGAACGGCATCGTTACCCGTGAGGTTTTGACGCAGAAGTGGACTGACTGGATTGACTACTGGTCTGTTGATTTCGACTTTGAAAACAAACGCGAGATCATCCGTGCGAAAAACGAAGTAACAGGGGAGATCGAAGAACAATGGACCGGCGATTTTATCTTTGAAAACGAATGGCAATCCTTCCGCACCAAAAAGGATCGCTCACTGGAACTGAAGACCCCGTTCCATGAATGCAAGCCCGGGCGACGAAAGATAGCCGCCAAGGTAGTGGATATTTTCGGAAATGATACCATGACGATTATTGATGTTAATGTTTAAACCTCTCAAATTCGATAGGTTGAGATGTTTATTTCAATGCACTGAATCTCAAGTAAATTACTGGAGGTCATGCAAATGACAAACAAGATCGATGTGCAAGGTAAAGAGGTGACAATCCTCTCCAAGGATCAGGAGGATTATATCTCATTGACTGATATTGCAAAATATAGAAATAGTGATACCCCTGCTGATATTGTTAAGAATTGGATGCGCACCAGGAACACCATCGATTTTTTAGGGCTATGGGAACAGCTGAACAATCCTAATTTTAAACTGGTCGAATTCGACCAGTTTAAAAATGAGGCCGGGGCGAACTATTTTGTGTTATCTCCCCAAAAATGGATAGAAACAACAAAAGCAACCGGTTTGATTTCCAAGTCTGGGAGGTATGGCGGGACTTATGCGCATAAGGATATTGCTTTCGAGTTTGCATCCTGGATATCCCCTCAGTTCAAACTTTATCTTATTAAGGAATTCCAAAGATTAAAGGATGAAGAGCAAAAACAATTAGGTTGGGACATCAAGAGAAACCTTGTGAAAATCAATTATCGCATCCATACCGATGCAGTTAATATGAACCTGATCCCGCCCGAACTGACAAAGGAGCAGATCAACATTGTATTCGCTTCAGAGGCCGATGTTTTGAATATGGCCCTTTTCGGTATGACAGCAAAAGCCTGGAGGGAAAAGAATCCGAAGGCCAAGGGCAATATCCGTGACGAGGCGAATATAGCGCAGCTTATCTGCCTATCAAATCTTGAAAACCTTAATGCCCTTTTTATCAATGAAGGCCTGGCGCAGTCTGAAAGACTAACGAGATTAAACAAGACTGCCATACATCAAATGAAACTCCTCCTTGATGATACGGGAGTCAAAAAGCTTGGAGGGGGTAAATAATGGCCATACACCCTTCTTTCCCGACATCTCCCTATGAGGTTTTGCATCCTGATTATCGCTGGTTTCCAGCGGATGAAGTCCTGCGCGACTCCAGCTATGAAAAGCTTTTGCCTCCGCTGGTTCATAAGATCCGTATGAAGGTAAAGGAGTGGCGAGAGAGCGGATATGCCGGGGCAAGTCCAACAAGCCTGGCCCTTTTAACATGGTGGTTCCATATCGAACATCTCATGCCTCAACCGGATGGAGCCATGGCGCCCTTCCGTTACTACTTTGCCCAGGCCGAGGCGGTGGAGACAATTATTTATCTCTATGAAGTCGCAGATGTTAAAGATAAATATGACCTTATCCGCTATGATGCCTCAGGCACTGTCTCTGCCGGCATGTTTGATGAAGAGTGGCTGAGGCTGGTGATCAAGATGGCAACCGGCAGCGGCAAGACCAAGGTGATGAGCCTTATTATCGCCTGGTGCTATTTCCACAAGCGTTATGAACCTGATTCCAATCTTGCTACCAACTTTCTGCTTATTGCCCCTAACATTATAGTGCTGGATCGACTCAGGGCGGACTTTGACGGTCTGCGCATATTCTGGAACGATCCTGTGCTGCCGGACAACGGTTATGAGGGACAAAACTGGCGGGATGATTTTCAGATGACCCTGCACATTCAGGATGATGTTTCAATCATCCGCAAAAGCGGCAATCTGTTTCTGACTAACATCCATCGTGTCTATGCAGGGAGTGATGTTGAACCAAGTTTTGAAGATGATAACCTTGAAGATTATTTTCTTGGTAAACGCCCGACAGGCAAGACCACTGATTCCAAGGTGGATCTCGGTATAATTGTCCGTGAGATTGATGAGCTTGTCGTTATCAATGACGAGGCCCACCACATCCACGACAAAAAGCTGGCTTGGTTCAAGTCCATTGAAGACATTCATAACCGGCTCATTCAGAAGGACCATTTCCTTTCATTGCAAATAGATTTAACTGCAACTCCCAGACACAACAATGGTTCGATCTTTGTACAGACCATAGCCGATTACC
>Ga0153915_10000439_pt1 | contig 38247 bp, 58 predicted proteins | sample Opewatmetagenome_2_FD_107003 | JGI IMG/M metagenome (GOLD analysis project Ga0153915, IMG submission 107003) | Freshwater wetland microbial communities from Ohio, USA - Open water 3 Core 3 Depth 3 metaG | ecosystem: Environmental > Aquatic > Freshwater > Wetlands | place: USA: Ohio, Lake Erie... | reverse complement strand
GTTAATGAACGCCTTGAAAAGGAGAGGGAAAAACAATCCCACTTTATTGATAATCAAAGGAAAAAAGGAATTAAAAGCGGAGAAAAGAGAGTGAACCACGGTTCAACCACGGTTAAACCGAAGCCTCAACCGGAAGGCAACTCTTCATCTTCTTCTTCATCTTCACCTTCAAAGAGTAGCTTAAAAGAATCATCTGAACCGTTCCGGTTGCCCTCAAAAGAAGAGCTAGAAAACTTCTCAAAACCAAAAATCATAGAAACCATAGACCGGGCCGCCGATGAGCTTTACGAAAAAAAAATATGGCTGAAGGTTCATGCCTACAAAAACGCCATGCTGAAAAGGGGGTGCAACGAAAGAGCCGTCTTGAAATGCCTAATGCGCTGCTTGATACGCCCCCCAGATAATCCATGGGCGTACTGCTGCACAATCATGAAACAGGATGATGGGAATTTCAATGCAAGAGATTACGAAAAAGATCACGGATGACGCAATAAAAACCTTCGGGCCAGTCATTGAACAGATGGCCAGTGAGGGGTGTGATCCGGAGAAAATAGTCAACGCCTTTGGTAATCACGTGAGGGCAAAAACAATAGAGTTTTACCGGAAACCCGCATTTATTTGCATAGATAAGTTAGTTAATGCGGTGATTGAGAAACCAGCCGACAGTAAAGCCGAACAAATATTACTCATGATGCTGTCAGACAACGACATTAAATGTATATTCCAAAGAAAAATAGGGCCTTACACAGCTGATTTTATCGTAAATGAAAGGGTGATTATCGAGCTGGATGGGCCACACCATCACAGTGAAAGCATGGTGAAACACGACACAAGCCGGGACGTGTACTTAAGGCGCATGGGCTACGAAATTATCAGAATACCAATATGGGCACTATCAACAAATACCGACGCAATTATTGAAGAAATACGGGAAGCGTCAATAATTAAGAAACCTCCCAGGAAACCCAGGACGAAAAAAACAGGGTGAGAATATGGGTGGCGAAACGTTTAAGGACATCGGATATAGGGGGCCTATGGAAGCGAAAACGTACAAGATCAACCCAAGAAAGGAAAAATATAATGAATTTATGCGCATCCGGTACATCAAAGGGCTTTTAAAAGGGGAAACCCGCCGCCTAAACGCCGAGATAGCGCAGGATTTAATAAACCGGAGATATGCGGTTAACATCAATGAGGTTTTACAGCCAGAGGAAGAAAAAGATGATCTGCCGTTTTAGCCGTTGGATAATCATAATCCTCTGCGCCGATCTGATTATCTGGCGGGTCGGGGAATTGATGGGGTGGTGGTGAAATGTGCGAAACGTCGCTTTTACGGACAGCCAGAGAAGAGCTTGATGAATTATTTGCGGCGTATGAGCGGTGCAGGTTCCATTCTGGATATGAGAAAATATCAATAAAGGTCCAGACCTGCAATGGGGATGTTGAATTTTTAGCGGACCCCGGCGGCCCGGTAGAGATTAGGGTAACTGATAACTTTTGGTCTGATATGTTGGGCGGGTGGAAGCCGTTTCCGGCGTGAGGGGCTGTTAAATGAACTGCCACCAGTGCGAGCAATACAATCACGGAGCGGGGCAAAAGGTATGCCTATCATGCCCTAAATATAAGGATATCCAAAAGAAATCAGCTAAGCGCAAAACTATTAAATGTGAAATCCTCCCCCAGGCGCTGCTTGAGCAATTCCCGGATGATCGGGACGAAAAGGGGCTTATTGATGGGGTGAGAAACCTGCCAAGTGTGCAAGCTACAATAATATCAATGCATTATTTTATCAACCTGCCATTCATAGAGATTGCTGAGATTCTAAAGATGTCTCGGCAATCAGTATCGGAAAAACATTCCCAGGCACTACGGGCGCTCAGAGCGCTCAGAGAGATTTAAAAAGGCCCGCTAGGCGAGCCGGGCCGGGGTGGTTATTTGCCTTCTGCGCGGGAGATGGACTCTTTCATTCTCCTGATATCCAATCTAGCCGCTATGTTATTCGGGTCTGCGGCCGCAACTACTTGCAATGTAATTAAGGCAATTTGGCACGCCTCCAAAAGCTCCGGAGCGGCGGCGATCAAGCGGGCATTGCCCATATTGCATACTGCTTCACAGATATTTTCTTCCGGGTGGTTAAGTGGATATATGATGTTCTCATTTTCCAATTTTGACACAATCCACGGTCCCGGCGTGTGCTTATTCATTACTACCCTCCTTTCGTACACCCTTAACCCCAGTCCGGTGCAAATATTGTTTACAGTTCGGGCAACTCTTCGGGTTGGCCTTGCGGGGCTCCCATTCGTAGCCGCATTTAGGGCAGGTGCAGGTTTTAGGCTTCATTTTCTGCCTCCCATTCCTCCGGAATACCGGTGTAATCAAGGATTGCATGGGAATTCCCGTTTTCCCAACCCTCTTTGTAATCCTCAATGCTCTCATCACCAAACCAAGCATCAATGAGGTCATCCATGTTTTGCAGATGTCCGGGATAGAGGACGCAATTTTCAAATCCGCCCTGGCTATAGCTCATAATAACAAGCGTGGCGGGGATATCGTTGATCGTTACATGGTAGCCGATCAACTCCGAGGCATTGGGCGTCTCTCCTTTGGCATCCCCGATCCACTTATCCGGGTTATCCTTGCCCCATTGCACCAGCTCATCCCACCAACAATCTGCGTATCTGTGGGCGCCTCCGGTGCTGTTTCGTGTCCCATCGGGCGGGGGAAGCTCGATTTCCGTCGCGTTTGCGGCGTTTACGAATTCCATAGTATTGCTCAGGTGTTGCGGGTTATTGATGTCCATGATCGTTCTCCTTTCGGTTTGGGTTTGTGATCCGTTTTATGATTATTATGAGCATAGAGTATGCCAATTAGGTTGTGAACAGGCCCATGAATGGGCTAACTACCCGATTATGCGTCCTATAATATATTATTATGATAATTATTAACAGGTATGGATAACGGTGGAATCCGTGATTCTCACAGGATAAAAAGTATACACTTTCGGGGAATCATCAAGGAAATTATAGGTTAAGGTAACTTTGAAAATCACGGGAAAATCTGGAATTATCACGGATGGGCAATCCTGAAGCCCAGCTTTACATAAAAAATAAATGTTTCTGAATGAAATCAAAGCCATATATCAAAAGAGGTTTACACGGCTTGCTACATAGAGAATAAAAGGGGAATTAAAAAATGGGCACCATCCACCTTGGAGGGCGACAGCCCGACCCCGCCCTTAACCGGGCGGCAAATACAGCAGACCCAAACCCGATAGCAAACATAAGATCCCCGATGCCTGGACAACGCAAGCCGAGAGGCGGACACCAGCCGGGACCAGCCCGGAATATACACCGGGCCTGAACATAACCGGAAACGCGGTGACGATATGGCACGACCCCCAAAAGTGGCACCCAACTCAGAGGCGAGTTCCACGAGCCTGCCCCCCGCAGGGGATCGAAAAAAACAGAACCAGCCAAAAACACAACTCAGTAAATCAAAATCAGACCTCAGAAGGCGGGGTAGAATCATAGCAAAATCACTCCTTGAAGGGAAGTCAACAACACAGGCCTGTAAAGATGCCGGGTATTCAGATAGTTACGCAAAAACCCGCCAAGACGATATCATCGGAAACCCAAAGATTCAGCAATCATTTCACCAGATTCTCGATGCAGCCGGCCTCACCGATGATCACATCGCCGCCCGGATTAAAGAGCTAAGTGCGGCAAAAGAAACAAAGTTTTTCTCGGATAAGGGAATTGTGATCGAGACTAGAGAAGTCGAGGCCCTCGGAATCCAATCAGACATGGTGCAATTTGCCGCACGGCTCAAGGGACACTTGGTTGACAAATTGGAACATTCGGGTGGAATAGATCTCACAGAGAGGTTAAAAGCTGCCCGCGAGAGATTGGCGAAAGTGGGGCGCAATGGGTAATTCAGCACATCCTAGCCTGTTGATAAAAAAGTTATCAACCTATCAACATCCTATTGATAACTTCCTCCACCAAGTAAATCAATCACTTATAATCAGAAGTAGACATAAAATGGGATACATAATAGCTCTTATGAGACATTACTTGTTGATAGTGGAGTGATCAACCCATAAATGGCGAAAATTGACAAAGCGGAAAATGAGCTCATAGACCAGGTCTGCACGATGGTGCACGACCCGCTGTCATACGTCTATTTCGCGTTTCCCTGGGGGACAGGGGAACTCGCAAACGAGGACGGCCCTGATGATTGGCAGGTAGAGATCCTGACGGCTATCGGCAATGGCCTAATTACCCCGGAAGAGGCCATCCAGATCGCCGTCGCTTCAGGGCACGGGATAGGTAAGAGCGCCCTCGTCTCATGGATCATCCTGTGGGCAATGAGCACGTGCGAGGACTGCAAGGGTGTCGTCACGGCCAACACCGAGACCCAGTTAAAAACAAAGACCTGGGCTGAGCTATCAAAATGGCACCGGTTGGCTATCAACCGCCACTGGTTCACCATGACCGCCACGTCATTGTTCTCGGTCGATCCCAATCACTCCAGGACATGGCGGATCGATCAGGTTCCGTGGAGTGAAAAAAACACAGAGGCATTCGCCGGTCTGCATAACAAAGGCAAGCGGGTGCTTCTCCTGTTTGATGAGGGCTCTGCAATCCCCGACGTGATCTATGAGGTTTCCGAGGGGGCCCTGACCGATGAGGGGACTGAACTGATTTGGTGTGTGTTTGGCAACCCTACCCGCAATAGCGGCCGGTTCAAGGAGTGTTTCGGGAAGTTCCGCCACCGATGGGTAACGCGGCAGATCGATAGCCGGGATAGCCGGCACACCAACAAAGAAAAAATCCAGGAGTGGATTGACGACTACGGACTCGATAGCGATTTCGTAAAGGTCCGTGTTCGTGGGATATTCCCGTCCTTGTCGATGCGCCAGTTTATCAGCGTGGATGATGTTGATAAGGCGTATGGGCGAGAAGTGCGGATTCAAGAGTATTCCTTCGCCCCAAAGATCATCACTTGTGACCCTGCGTGGGAAGGGGACGATGAATTGGTCATCGGTATGCGTCAGGGGATTAAGTTTGAGATCATGCGTGTGATCCCCAAGAACGATAACGACATGCAGGTCGCGTCCATCATCGCTGACATTGAGGACACCATTAATGCCGATGCCGTGTTCATCGATGCCGGGTACGGGACGGGCATTTACTCGGCCGGTAAGTTGCTCAAGCGCATCAACTGGCGACTAGTTTGGTTTGCGGAGAAGCCCTTGCGGCCCGGGTGCCTGAACAAGCGTGCGGAAATGTGGAAGGCGATGCGGGACTGGCTCAAGGAGGGCGGCAGCATCCCCAAGGATACCGTGCTCTATAACGATCTAATCGGCCCCGAAATGATCCCGCGCGGTGACGGAATCCTCCAATTAGAGGCCAAGAAGGATATGAAAAAGCGCGGCCTGCCGTCTCCTGGGCGCGGGGACGCCTTGGCCCTGTCGTTTGCCTACCCCGTTCACCAAAAAGGAAGAGCATTGACGAAGGGCCGTCAAGCATCTGGCTTCTCCAACTGGCAGAACCGCCACGTTCCCGATGCGCCGGGCGGATATGTCGAGGTGAGGGCATGAGCACCGTCTACACGACCGAGCCCAAGAAAAAGCAGGTCGTTTTTCACGGATGTCGCCGGAACGAGCAAGGGGAAGCCATATCCTACATTTCCCCGTCCGGCTACCCCTGGGAGGCGACCGTTGCGGATATCGTGCCGAAAGACAGAGATTCGGTTGTTACTATTGAGTGGGAGGAATAATGCCAGAGCAGCCCAACAAAATGATCCGCGTCCCATCGCATAAGACCGTCGAGGATGGTTTTTCATACGAGCCGCCTGCCCGTTGCCATTACTGCGAGCAGGATTTGCGCCCTACAGAGTGGCCTGATGGTAGTTTTGGCCCCTATATCACAATCAGGATGCCTATTCCTGGGATCGCCCTCTATCAGTGCACCAAATGTTCGCACATTATGGGCAACATCTATGCGGCGGAAAATCTTCAGCGGCTCAAAAAGTTGCAGAACGAGGCGACGATTTTACAGCCGCCGGAAAGCAGGATTATTAAGCTAAGTTCTTAGGAGGTTAATATGGCCGGAACCGTGACAGTAACAAGCATGAGTAATCCGTTTGCTCGGGATGGAGAAAACAAGATCGTCATTGATTGGCTGTCCACGGTGGGTGGCGCGGCAAGCGGGGCGCTGATGAGCCTGTATTCTGCGGCGGCCCTTGCGAAGTTCGGTTATTCGACCCCGCAGCCGTCGAAGATCACCGGGAAACTGGTAAAGGTGGAGACAATCCCCGGCCTGAACGGAGATCTTGCAACGACCCTGCCGACGGCCGCCTATGACCTGACGCTGCTCGATTCTTATGGCCAGGACATCGCCGCTGGGTATGTGAAGGACCGAAGTGGCACGGTAGCCGAAGAGTATATTCCGGTTCAGCCGATCGCCCTGGACGACGATATAACGCTGACTATCGCCAATGCCGGGGCGACGACTACGGGGCGAGTGATACTGCATTTCAAATGCTGACACAGGAGACAATCTTTATGAGAATGCTGAATGACCGGATTTTAGTCAAGCGGACTGAGGCGGCGACCGTCACGAAGGGAGGGATAATCATCCCTGATAGCTGTCAGGAAAAGGGTATGACCGGCACTGCGATTGAAGTCGGAAAGGGCAAACTCCTGGATAACGGAAAGCGTGCACCTATGGAAGTCAAGGTCGGTGACGTAATAATGCACGCGAAATATGCCGGAATGGAGGTCGAGATCCAGGAAGAGAAGTTTCTTATCCTGAGCGAAAACGATGTGTGGGGGATACTGTGATGAAGAAGAAAGAGAAGGAATTTAAAATACCCAAAATTATGGCGGGTGTTCCGGACGGGAAGGTGACGGCCACGGAAGCGTTTTTGAACGTGGTCCAAGGCCCGACCGAAACCTGGAACAAGATTTGCCGCACCTATGTCGAGGGCCCGGGCGGGGCCCAACACCTTGCCGAGATCCAGCAGAATGCGGCGACCAAGGAAATCCGGGCGGTGAAGGTATGATTACGGTTACAACCGATTGCGACAAGCGGGAAGAACATCAAGACGTTTTCGCATTCCGATTCGGACGGGGAAAGATTGGATGATTTTATTTATGAAATAAAAGGTTATGCCAAGAGACTTAATGGTCACGATCTTTGCCTAGATTGTTCAGCAAAACTGAACAATCTTATGTTCCGTACCGAAAGGCGGCATAAAGAAGAAAAAGCGGCACTAGAAAAGGAATTTTTCAATCCGCCGCCTCCGGAACCGCCCCTAAAGCCGCCCCCGAAGCCGCGCCTACCGTCTAGGTTTAGGATGATGGGTACATGGTTTGGAGCGGAGAAGCGGTTATATTCATAACGGGAAAGGTTAAAAAGGTCTAGCCATGCCGACCCCCGAAAAAGGAGAAAGTAGGTCCGATTACGTCAGCCGGTGCGTGCAGACCTTGAAGCATGAGGACCCGAATAGGCCATTAAAGGAATGCCTAGGTCAGTGTTACGGGATGTGGTCCGAAGCGCATAAGGACAAGAAAGAGGGCGAGAAGAAATGACCTTCACGATGGAACAGCTTAACGACGCCTGGACGGACTATAGCCGCCTGAAGGTCGTGAAGTTCACGAAGGACAGCACGGAGAAATTCATTTACCTTGAGGGCCAGCGAATCAGCACAGAAGGTATGCTGCATCCGCAGACGGTTGACCTCAAGACGGTTATTTCATTCCCTGAATATCTGAGGACGAAATGGACGAAGAAGTAATAGCCTCCGTGAACAACGATTTAGATCAGGCCCCCGACAACAGGAAATTTCAGGCCCTTGTTGATCATTGCATGAAGCTCTACAAGGAGTTTAAGGAGTCTCCTTATCGCAAAGCCAAGATCGCCGAAATCGAGGAATCGCATAGGGTCTATGAGCAGAAGGCGGAAAAGGCAACGTTCCCTTGGAAGGATGCCGCTAACTATATCATGCCTTTTACTACCATTTCGGTGGACAATCTCGAACCTCGCCTTGTCGCCGGGCTGACCGGAACTGACCCTATTGTCGCATTCGATCAAAGCGCGTCCCCGAAGAAAGACCCGGTTATAACCAGAATCCAGGATGATTTCAACCGGGAGCTGAAGGACGTTTGCATGGTGGAAGACCTCGCAAGGAACACCGTGCACACGATTCTGCTTGAAGGGACCGCCTATCCCGTTCCGAAGTATGACAAGGAAAAACGGAAAGTCATTGATTTCAAATACGACCCGCAAACTCAAAAAGACGCGAACGGTGCTGATGTTCCGGTGCTTGATGAGAAAGGAAACGTTCAATCAAGCGGAAGGATTTCAATAAACGAAAACGGTGAGGCCATTACCGAAGAGCAAGAAACAACCGTCTTTGAGGGCGGGAAATTCGATTTCGTTCCTTTCAAGGACATTCTTTGCGCCGATGATGTAGGGACGCCGGAAGCCTGGGAGAAAGAGCCGGTTATCCGGATCGTACGCCCGACTTATGCGGAGTTAATGGGTAAGGTCGGAAAGCTCGGCTACGTCAATATCGGCAAGTGGCTGTTAGGCGAAAAGGCCGCCGCTTCACAGACTACCGAAAACGAGCAACAGACACCGGGGCAGAAACTAGACGATGCGGGAATCACGGGAAAAGAAACCATTGAGAGCATCGAGGTCCATCTTTCGTATCCCCTGCCGCTGGACAGCGAGGAGGAGCCGGAGAGCGACAAGCGGGAATCGTTTGAAGAGGACAAGATAATCGTCACGATTGCCCTTAAATCCGAAATAATGTACCGGCTTGTTCTTCAGCGGCAAATCAATTTCAGCAATGAAAAAATGATCAAGCGGGTTCGGTTGTTTCCGGAGATTGATCGGTCTTTCGGAACATGTCTTTACGGAAAAATAAAGTCTCTTCAGAACGGGGGGAGCGAACTATTCAACCAGATCGTCAATGATTCCACGATCAGAATGATTCCGTGGTATTTCTATGATGAGAATTCGGGCCTGAAAGATAAGAACGAGATCTTCCCTGGTGCGGGTGTCCCGGTTGAATCGATTGAGGGCATCAAGTTCCCCACCTTCGCCGGCGACCCCACCCGCCTGATTACCGTCTTTGAATCGGTCGTTACCTTCTGGGAACGCCTGACCAGCATCGCCGACCCGCAGATCGGCCGCCTTGCCGACAAAAAGGAAACTGCGACGGGAATCCTCACGGCTGTTCAGGAAGGGAATATCAAGCACAACTATCAGGCCAATACGTTTAAGGAGGAATTTCTTTCCGTCCTCAAGACCATGTATGACCTATATTATAAGAACATGCCCTACGACAAGACCATTGAGTTTGAAGGGCAAACGATTCTTTACCCCCGTCAGTTCATGCGGCGACAAGTGAAATTCAGGCTCACCGGGAGCACCGAGAAGGCGAATAAGCTACTTTCCCGCAAAGAGGCCGAAGATGTCCAGATGATGTACAACAACGACCCGATTATCGATCAAATCAAGATCAGGACCGACGTTCTGAAGCAATACGGGAAGGATGACCCGAAGGAATACCTGAATCCGGAAGTCAATCAGCTCATCGCGATTTTTACGGCCTTCCCGCAATTAAAACAGAAGGTCATGCAGATGGGTAAACAGATGCAGATGGAGGCCGAATTAAGTGGCGGAAAACCAAGACAGCCCCAGAAATCCGGAGTGGTTGCTCAGTAACGATTTTGCACAGTACCGCCATGCGGAGATAAAGGCGGGGGCGGCATTCTTTAAGAATGTGCTCCTGACGAAGCGCGACCCCGAGTATTTCAAGGGAGTGACGGACATGCTTCGGGAAATCGTCAAAGTGCCGCTTGATATGGCCCGGACGAAGGAAGAAAAAGAAAAGGCGAAGCTGTTGACCGAGGCGGCGTTTAATCAGATCGAGGCGAGCGTTCTTAGGTCGGTGATACTGGATGAGTGACGATCGCTTTTCGCAACTTATAACCGCCCTTATTCGGTCGGCGCTATTTTTAGTCAGTCTTCTGCGGAAGGTTGAGAAGGGGGAAAAGGTGTGAGTTTGGTAGAAATTATTGACGGCTTGAAGCTCGCTCCGAGAATTGGTCTTGATAAGGATGTCCCGGAAGGATCGAGATATATTATTATAAGCGATACGTTAACGCAGAAAATGATAGAAAGTCTTGAAGGTTTTCTAAAAGGATTAGGTGATCTTGCTATATTGAAATAATATTCATAACTCCCCGCCGCCTCTATAAAACGTAGCGGGTAAAGCCAAGAGCGCGTAGGCCTCCTTGGATCAGAACATCGATCCGGGAGGCTTTTTTATTTCGGTGCCAGCGTCCGAAACGCTGAGATCAAAGAAAGGAAATGAAGGTTATGGCAGATGAAGTTGAAACACCGGAAGTTGGTCTGACGATCAACGAAGGCCTTCCCGAGAAAAAAGAAGGCCAAGCCGAGCCCGAGAAGGGCGTTGACGATGTGGACGACCTTGTGACCGGGGATGACAACCCGGAAGGCAAGGAGACGCCAAAGAAGGAGAAAAAGGACGGAGAGGAGCCCCCTGCCGACAAGGGAGAAAAGAAAGTCGAGACTGCTGCGGAAAAGGCTTTGAGGGAAGAAAACGCAATCCTCAAGGAGAAGAAAAAGAACCTTGAAAGGGCACTCCACCAGGAACGGCAGGGGAAAAAGGCAACAGCGAAGGAAGGAAAAGACGAAACGCCGCTGAACGACGATCAGCTTATTCAGATTCTTCGGGATAACCCGGACCCTGAAACGCAGTTGCGGGTCGCTCGTTACGTCGCGAATCTGGAAGCCAAGAAGGCCAAGGATATCGCGATTGCGGATGTCGGCACCTCGCAGCGTAGTCGGGCGATGAATCAGTTTCTTTCTGAGAATTACCCGAGTCTCTATGAGGACGGATCGGAAACGAGGACCGATATTGACTCCGTAAAGGTCAATCTCGGTATCGTTGATCATCCCTATGGAGACTTTTTTGCGGTTGGCACCCGTGTCCTCGAAAACCTTTCCAAGATTACCAAGGACGCCTACGAGCGGGGCAAGCAGGATGCCCTCGCGGGAAAGGCGGAAGAGAACCGCGGGAAGAAAATCGAGGAAGCCAGCTTGACCCCCAAGGGCAAAGGCACCGGCGGAAAAAACGGCGTGGAAGGGCTGACAAAAGAGCAGCGAGAGACGGCGAAGCAAATGGGAATGACTCCCTCGCAGCTTAAAATCTACGCCCAACTAACCGGCAAGGCCGCCCGAACCGTATCTGTGGAGGACTAAGAATATGCAAGGACGCAGAATCAAAGAAGAACCGCCGAAAGGCGAGGCACCTGTGGAGACGGCAGAGAGTAGGACCGTCTTAACGTCGAACGAGGCCGCTATCGCCGCCCGTGTTTTGGCTGAAAGAGATGATTGGAAGTCCGTCAAGGAGAGTGACATCGGCGATTTCAAGATGGCCGACGATCCCTTTGCGCTTCCCGGACCCGCGAAGGAAATGAAGGCGGAAAAGCAGTTTGCTTTCCGCTGGATCTCCCGGACCCCGGAACGCATGGACGAGATGAGGACCAAAGACATTCCGTTCAAGTGGTGGGTCTGCAACGAGGTAAACACGCCGTTCCTCAAGGGGCATTTTGACCCGGTTTTGGGTTGTGTTTCCAAGTTGGACCAGATGCTCGTCTTTAAACCGTACTGGATGTACGAAAAGGAACAAGCGTTCAAAACCCGCACGGATAGGGAACTCCATAAGGGCGATTATCTCAAGGCCAAGCATGGCGAAAAGGTAGGCGGCGGGGAATTTGTTGAAGGAAACAAAATCGGAGGAAAGGACACCGTTTTCGACTTCGATCCGGAAAAGGAAGTGGAGGCGCGGACCGGAATCAAGCCGGAAGGTGAAGGGTTCTCCGAAGAGGAATAACGGAGGATTACCATGAGTAATAATGATGCACCCCATGGCTTCAAGCCTTGGGGAGTCTTGAAGCACGTAGGACGGTATGCCGTTCCCACGGCCCCCACGATCGGGTTCTATCACGGGGACATGGTGCAGGGATCGAACACGTTCATCTCCTGCACGAACGGGTACGGGACCATTCCCGAAGTCTATGACGCGGCGGTCATCGGGACCACTGAAGGAGATACGCGTCCGCTGTATGGCGCAATCGTCGGAATCGAGGACGAGGATGGCCTTCCCGTTTCCTACATCGCGGCTGGTGAGGTCGGGGATGGGACGGTTGCCGGGTATTTGCTCGTTGCCGATGATCCCGGCCAGGAGTTTGAGGCTCAATCGGATGGCGCTATCACGGCGGCCAACATGGACCTTAACCACGAGATCACGACCGTTGCCCTGAATGCGGGCAACACCAATACCGGCGTCTCCAAGCAGGAGATCGCGGCGGCTGGTTCGGCTGTCACGGCGACCATTCCGCTCCGCATTCTTCGGATGGCATATCCCGATGCGGATGTCATCACGGCGGCCGGTTGCCGGTTCGTGGTCAAAATCAACCCGGATTGCCATTATCAGGCAGACGGTCTGGCTATTTAAAGGAGGGGACTGACTATGTGGAACAGAGGACGTTTTGTCAATGAGATGGTCCCCGGCCTGTTTACCGTCACGGTTGATTCGTACGTCAACAAGAGAACGGAAAGCCAGGGAATGAAGCTGGTCACGGTGAAGACCAGCAAGAAGGGATACGAGGAGGATGCGATTCGGTCCGGCCTCGGGACTCCGGTGGAAAAGGGCGAAGGTGTCCCGATCAGCTATGACGTGCAGATCGGCGGCCCGAAGCAGAAATGGGCTCACAAGGTGTACGCGCTCGGCGTGCGGATCTCCGAAGAGGCCATTGACGACAACCTGTACGAGTTGAACGGCGGCGGGGAAGGCAACCTCAAGGAAATCTTCTACGACCTCGGGGAATCCATGGCGGACAACATCGAAGTCCGCATGGCCGTGTTTCTGAACTCAAGCACGGCGACGACCTATCACACGACTCGGTTTGGCAAGGCGCTTTTCGCGACCGATCACCCGCGCCTGGACGGTTCAACCTTCCAGAACTACGCGACCAATGCCGACCTCACATACTTGACCTACTGGTCCGTTCTGGCATCCGCCGAGAATCAGTACAACCAGCGGCAACAGCGAATCACCAAGAAGGTGGAAAAGGCGTGGGTGCCTCCGCAGGGCGAGCGGGCTATCCGGGAGATCCTGCATTCGACCGACCGCCCCGACACCGGAAACCGGGCCGTCAGCGCCATTGCCGACAGCAAACGCGGGAAAACTGAGATCGTTGTCTGGCCGCACATGACCGACACCGATATGTGGGTCCTGCAACTCAACGGCATGGGCATCGTCTTCTTCTGGCGGCGCAAGACCCGGTTCGCACGGGAAGGCGATTTCCAGACCGGCGACATGATGTGCAAGGCGGATCAGCGGTGGAGCGCGGAGATCAAGGACGAGCAGTGCTTCTACGGTAACATTCCTTAATGGAAGGAGGATGAAGCTATGAAGAGGTTTGTATTTATTAGCGTAATCCTCGCTGTTCTGATGACGGCATTTTCCGCATTTGCCGAAGAGACGGATTTTAACGCCGTCCGTCTCAAGGCTCTTTCGGAAGATACCTATCAAATCGAAGTGCAGAACAGTTCCGGAACGAGGGTCTTCTCGGTCGACAGCTCAGGCAACACCTACATTTCCGGGACGCTGAGCAATTCAAGGGAAAGGTCTATTCCTCTTCCGCTTATGGGTTTTCTATCGGATACGGACGCAAGTCCGCTTTCGACATCATCGAACCCGGGGCTCGAGATTGATGATCTTATCCCTAACATCGTTTGGGCGGACGGCGAAACGACCCCTGTAGTCACAACTTTCAGGGTGCCATCCGACTATTCGAGCGGCGGGGCTTTCCGGTTGCTGTGTACGGAAAGCGACTCTACGACTCCGAACCAAGTCGATTTCGATGTGTACGTCAACAGAAGCGGATCGGCCCTTGATGCTGCCGCAACTGGGCAGACTCCGGTTGCTCTCGGGACGGGATCTTACACGGCGACTCCGGTTGTCGTTACCCTGACCCCGGCGACGGATTTTGCGAGTTTGGCGGCGGGCGATTGGGTCACTTTGCGGATTTGGCGGGATAACGCGGCGGCTGGAACCGGCGACCTTGAGGTGAAGGGTGTTGAGTTCTATTACACGGCGAGTCAGTGATTTCCTAACCGATACCATGGAGGGGGAGCGGTATTTCCCCCTCCTGGTAATCGTTGTCATTTGCGGTGTTGCTCTTTTTCTTCCGAGCAAGATCATAGATCTGCGCGTGCAGAAATCGCTCTTTCCCATGATGGCAATTTACCTGTTTATCTGCGGACTTATCTATGCGAAGGCTAACAGAACGGTAGGAATCCTTGGCGCGTTTGTCCTGCTTTATACGGTCGCTATGTTCACGACAGACCCGTACACATTCTTCCTGATATCCATATTTTATCTGGCGTTCTATCTCCTCGCGGTGACGTTCTATAAGGATTACGTTCGCCCTTATAGGGATCTTCTCATTAACTCGCTATGTATTTTCGCATTCGTAAATGTCCTTTGGCTGGTTCTTCAGCATTACGGGATCTACTTTTTCTTCTATCCGAAGCCGGGAAGCCTTGATTTAGAGACGGGCTGGTTTGCGAACAGGAACGAGGTTTCCGTCTATCTGGCAATAACGACCCCCCTCTTTTTCAGGAAAAGATGGGCATGGGGGCTTATCCCTCAAGCTCTTGGTTTGGCCCTCGCCAATACGACAAACGGAGCGATGACGGCAATTATAGTTTCATGCGCCTATGGCGTCTACATGCTCTTCCGGAAATACAAAAACGGAAGAATGCTGATCGTCATATCCTGCTTCGCTTTGGCCTTCTGGTCCCTTGCCGGATACATGAAATTCATCCATACGGGTAACATTTCCGGACGGATGGAAGTCTACATTGCCACGCTTGATCTTATCAAGGAAAAGCCGATTTTCGGATGGGGGATCGGGCAGAGTTTCTACGTCGTTCCGCTCTACGCGAATGCCGAAAAGCAAAAGCGCGAGATTGTGGGAAAGCTGGCTAATTCGGTTTTATACAAGGAAGATTTCAAGAAGCTATACAGGGAAAAGCATAATTTCAATAACAAAATCGAATACCTTTGGATTCATCTTCATAACGACTATGAGCAATGGACGGTCGATACAGGGTTTGTCGGCCTATTCTTGCTTCTGCTGGTCATCGTTTCCCATTTCATCGCGTTTATCAAGACGAAAGGACGGGATGTCATTATAGGGCTATCTACCCTTGCAATTCTGATTTCGGCAAACGCATTTTTCACGCTTCAGATGGGGTGCTTTTTAATCGTTTTGGTTTTGTTCATGGCCATGATCCAGGGGGAGTATGTCAGTCAAAGAAGTGCACACTGATAGCGATTACCAGCTTACCTGTACGCACAAGGGGCCGAACGGTGGTCTAATCCTGCGTAACAAGGATGCCCATTTCGCACTCTGCGGGATAGCGGTCGGGGTGGCGATATACAACGACACGGATGGGTCAAATGGTCTTGTAACGGCGGTCACAGATACGCAGGTGACATGCACCCTGGCAGGGGGAGCGGCGAACACGTGGACGAATGGTGATACGGCCTATATCTACAAGACGGCGACGAAGGACGGTTTTCTTTCTGCGATAGACACCGACCGGAGCCGGGGATGGAAGGTCGTCAAAGGTGACGTTCTCGATGAGGACGGTTTCCGCCCCGAAGATGCAGACCTTGACCGGCAGGACAAGAACACGTTTGGACCCGGGCAGCCCGAAAGGAGATAGTTGTGGACGGAAAAACAATGACAAGCAGGGTTCTCCAACTCCTGAACGAGACGAGCACTTCCGCAATTATCAATTCCCGGCTGACCTATGACTTTTTGAACGACGCCGCTCGGGACTGGGTCATTCAGACGCAATGCCTGACCAAGGAACAAACCATAACGACCGTAGCTCATCAATCGGAATATGTCTTGAACGCCGATTATCTTGGGCTCTATCTCAAGCACGGCGGAAAATATTTCGTCAAATATTACGACGGGTCAAACTACATATTCATCGATTTCCGGGAATATGCGGAAAGCTATTACGAAAATGATACGACCCCCGTTGATGTGCCTAGCTTCTTTAGCATTCGGGATTACGGAAGCCTTTACACCCAGGTGACAGGCACGGCGAATGCGGATGGAGCGGCTACCGGGGGAAGATGCCTTCTGACAACCTTAACGGACAAATTCACGAACGTCAGCGCGGGGGATCAGGTTCACAACACCACGGATGCCTCGGACGGCGTTGTCCTCTCCGTCACGGATACGAAAAACATCTATATCGCCCTCTTTGGCGGGACTAACAACGATATTAGCGCCGCGGACGCCTTTGTCATCCAGCCCCGAGCCCGTTTGATGCTCGTCCTCGATCCGCCCGCCGACGATGCTGGGGATTATGTCTATGTGCCATACCTTCAGGCCCCGGACCCGGTTTATCACGATTATGGGCTTTTCCGGATAAACTTCGATTATACCGAGGCGTTGGCCAACTATGCGGCCTGGAAATACAAATACAAAGACAAGGCGGCTGATTACGGGGATCGGTTCTATGCGGCTTATCTGGCAGAAATAGCGAAATATCGGCGTCAGACTCCTATTGCGATGGCGAAGAATAACGCCCGTATTTACCCGAGGATGAAGTGATGCTTTTTAGAGTCCTTTCATGTCTGATTATTGCGCTTCTCTTCGCTCTTCCTGCGTCCGCTGCGGATGAGATGCTGAAAAGCAAGGTCATCCCGCTTAACGGAAAGCTCATTCAATCCGATGACGCAACCCAGATCGGAACCAATTTTCAAACGCTTCAAAATCTGCGCCCTACGGACAGCCATGTAAAGGGCGTGGGCGGGATGACCAAGGTTAATTCCACGGTCCTTTCGGCCTATCCCTATATCAAAAACGCATTCCATTTCAACAAGATTCAGCCGACCGAAAGCCATGTTCTCCTGCATGCCTATGATGCAACTGGGACTACTGCGGTCTTGATCGAAAGCGAGGCAAGCGTTCCGGCGGGCGGTGATTTTGTCGAGGCTACCCCGGTCGTTTCTCTTACCTCCTATGCTGATGGATTTTTCGCTACCGTCCCGAATGACAACGTTGTCTTTGCGAACGGGAACGAGCAATACATTTATGGCGGGGACGAATCGGAAATTGCATCTTTCTTTACCTCGTCATCCGCCGTGACATATACGGTCACAAACTCTAACGATTATAGCGACATTCTAAACAACACAAGAACGGAAACGGATCAGATCGCAACCCTTTCCGTGTCCGGCGGGAACGATGCCTACACGGTTCTTCTCTTGCACATGGACGGGGCCAATAATGGCACGACTTTTACCGACAGTTCCGCCTCGCTTCATGCCGTGGCCGCCAATGGGGCGGCCAAGACGATTACAAGCCAGCTTGTTTTCGGCACGGCTTCCTCTTGGCAAAACGCACCCGGAGATTACCTGTCCTCTGCAGATAGCGATGATTGGTCTTTCGGAACCGGGAATTTCACCATCGATACCTGGGTAAAATTCACGAATATCGCGGCAGAACAATACATTATTTCTCAATACCAGGATGCCAATAACTTTTGGTCGGTCTATAAGACATCCCATGTCGCAGGGGACATTCTGTATATAAGGTTCACCATTGGAGGCGTAAGCAAGGCTTATTATACCTCTGCCGCAGGATGGCCGGGAATTGTGCAGGATACCTGGTACCATCTGGCGATTGTCAGGAACGGGACGGCCCTCAACGCCTATATCGGCGGGGTAAATATCCCGTTAAGCGTTACTACTGCTATAGGATCTTCTGACCTGGGGAACGTCGCCGGTTCTCTCTATCTCGGGTATGACGGCCATACGCCGGGAAGCGAACTGAACGGCGATCTCGATGAACTTCGAATATCGAAAGGGGTTGCCAGGTGGACGGGCGATTTCTCTTCATCCCTTCCGACACAGGCATACGGGAACGCCTCCAATACGTTTCTCGTGGGTTCAAGAAAGCAATTAAAGGGCGTCAAAATATACGTCTATTCGGGAAACACCGTTGCCTCGACCATGACCGTAAAGGAATGGCAGGGAACGACCTGGGCGACGCTTGCGGTCACGGATAACACCGATACCGGGGCCACCCTAGCAGTTACCGGCACAATAAACTGGACGGCATCCGGGGCGGCCAAACAGCGGTATATTAACGGCGTCTCGCTCTACTGGTATCAATTCAGCTTCGATGCCGGCCAGGCGTCGATCTATTACGTCACGACAAATGCTGCCGCTCAGAGCATAACGAACACTTGGAGCGGCGAAGAGTCGCTGGCCATCAAGACCTTAAAGTACAATGGCACTACGTACATCGATTATTCTATAGAAGTTGCCGATGATTCCCAAAGCACTTATGCAGACCTAAGCAGCCTTGCGGTGGCCCATTTTCTGGTCGTCGGGTTTACCCAGCCTCAGCAGGGCCTAGACATTACTTTCGTTGCCGGATCGGAAAATACGACCGCCGCAACGACTATGACTGCAAAATATTGGAAGGGCGACAACTGGGAAGATGTTGTTGCCCTGAGCGACGGGACGCTTACCACTACAACGTCGATGAGCAAGGGCGGGACGGTCATCTGGCAGGGTAAGGAAACAGGCGAGTTTGTCACGACCATCTCCAACGAAGTCCCGCTTTATTATTACAAAGTCTCATTTGCCGGCATACTCGATGCGGACGTTAAGGTGTCGGAAATAAGGGGCATTCCTTTCCCGAAGGCGATTCCCCCTTATACCTTTCCGACCATGTACCAAAACCGGACGGTCTTGCTAAGCGACAAGAACGGGAAGAAAAACAAACTGCTTTATTCGGCAGAGGCAATGGAGTCCACCTTTAACGGAGAGGATTCGGGCGAGTTGTACGTAGGCGACGAATCCGAATTGACCGCCGCTTGTACTCTGAGCCTTGTACTGACCTCGGCCCTGGAACAACTGATAATCACGAAAAAGAACCAGACCTATCGGCTCTTCGGGAAAGACCCTTCCGTGTGGGAACTGCAACTTATTTCCGGGACGGTCGGCTGCGTAGCCCCCAAAACCATGAAAACGGTGAGCCTTCCCTTGGATAGCGTGTCCAACTATATCGGTCGGCATATTGCAATCTGGCAGGGCGCAGACGGGATTTATGTCACGGACGGACGGACCCCCTCGCCTATTCACGGGGACATCAAGAACCTCTTTGACAAGCGGTCCTCGGCTTCCATTAATACGGCGAAAATTGCGGATTCCGTCGGATTCATCGACCATGAAAATCTTGAATATCATTGGTTGTTTGCAAGTGGATCGTCGGCGACGCTTGATAAGGAATACGTTTTCGACCTGAGACGTTGGAAATGGTTTGAAATCGACCGGGGAACAGGGAAGCGGCTGCAATGCGGCTTCAAGGTCACGGATACCTACGGGAACAACTATACCTACGGGGCGATCAATGCCGGGTATATCGAACGCCTGGAATACGGGAATAGCTTTGACGGCGGGAACATCGTTCATACGTTCCAGCTCGGAGACTTCGCCCTTGCCGACAATCCGCTTTACGAGACACGTGCTCAGTATGTCAATCTTTCGATGGTGGCAAAGACCACGACCGCGAACAGCGTTTTATACACCCATTACGTTGACACGGAGACTAGCGGGACTTCGTTCACGATGTCGCCCGTTTCGAGTGGAAAACGTGTTGCGAACGTGGTTGCAAACATCAATTCCAAAATCGGGGTGTTCCATTCACCCAAGTTTGTCATGACCACGAATAATGAAACAATCGGCTTCGAGCCGCTGTACATGGGATTTTTCTACAAGGTCGAACGGGAACACTTGCGTTAAGGAGGTTTTGAGATGGCAACGTCATACGGCTTGGATCTTACAAGGGCCCTGCGGTCACTTCGTCAAAGAAAGGCGGCTGGGGGATACGTTCCTCAGAGCTTCATCAATGATATTCTTGAAGCGAATATCAATACAGCGGCGGGAAATGCAAGGTCCGAGCGAGCCCTTGATCTTAGCGAACAGGCGCAAAAAACATCCGCCGAAAACGCGGCGCGCAGTCTTGCTCTCAGCGAAGCCAACGCTGCGACTCAAAAAGAGCAATACGCAACGTCCCTGGCGGAACAGCAGAGACAGGCCGACCTTAATCGCGCCCTGACAGAAGAGCAGATCGCCAACGCAGGAAAGTCCAGCATCGCAAGCATGGTGACGCAGTTGCCCGTTTCCGTGTTGGCCGGAAAACAGGCTTACGACTGGATTACCAAAAAGACGCCGGGGACAGCCACGGAAACACTTAACGATTTACCGCCTTCGGCCACGATTGAGCCCACTACGCCGACATCCACAACCGCGTCCAACGCTTCCACCATAGCAGGGGTAGGCGCAGAGGCACCGACGAGCATCGAAAATTATCCGGATTGGCTAAAGCCCCGTGCCGATGATACGCTGAAGCCTCTTGATAGGATGTTTGGAGAACCTACAGGAGCGACTCCGGAAATGTATGAAATGGGTACCCCCTCAATGGATACTTCCATTCCAGGAGCAGCGGTTGAGTCTTCCCCGGTAACGACGGGGGCAGAAGTCGGAACGGGGACCACCTCGGGGGCTGCGGAAGTGGGAGGAGCGACAATTGGCGGTGTTTTGGGAACAGCAGCACCTTATGTTGCCGCAGCTCGTATCGGGATGCCGATTTTAGGTGGCATCCTTGAAAAATATTCTCCCGGCGAAGAAGGAAGCAGCAACGTCTTTCAGCAGGGCGCACGGATAACAGGTGAAGATTACATGCGGCCTATTGAAGCAGTGACGGAAACCGCTTTCGGAGTAGAAACTCCTGAAATTATAGATGTTGCATTTAACCCTGGCGGATACCTGATGAACAAGATTTCCGGCGGTGGCACATGGCTTTGCACAGCCGCAGACAAACATATCGGAGTGACCAAAGAAGAAAAGAAGGCTCTGCGGAAGCTCCGAAGGTACGTGAAGAAGAACCACGGGGGATGGCTACAAGCCTATTTCATCAATGGCCCCGAACTGATTGACGCGATCGAAGATCAAGAGGCCGATCTCTACAAATTCTACCTGACGCTCAAAAAGGGCCTCGTAGACACGGTTGTGGGGATGATCGAAAAGGATTGCATGGAAGATGCGTTTGGTTTCTACAAGGCGATAACCATTGAACTGTTCCAGAAGTACACGCCGAACATCGAAATCAAGGAGGCGTCGGGGAGGGTTCGCTGATGTTCTTAATCCGATCTTCCCAAGCCGGATGGGTATCCCAAAACCCGCCCGCGTCCACGGTAAGCGCTTTGAGGTTTTTGAGAATATGAACTTGTTTTTCGACCGACATATTAAAACATCGCTGGCACGCTTCGGATGCCATTTTGTCCGCGTCGTATTCCTGCGTCTTGCTGAAGTTGTTAACTATGGCGGGGTTGATGATGTGATTAAGGTATCCGGCACCGGGAATGATCCTGTTGACAATAAGCATCGTTCCAGTGACGGCGTAGCTGGCCGTTACCCGGTTGTTGTAATGGTCAAGTTTCACATGCGAAAGCTCATGGGCAAGGATGAAAGTCAGGGATTCGTCGTCAAGGATGAATGCGCCTTCGGTGATAAATATCCTTCCATCTTTGTTGACACCGGCATTGATGGCGTGTCCTCTCATAAGGTAAAGACGCATATTTTTAGAGTTATAGGGAATCTGCATACAGTCATGAAGCGTTTCATATATCGCTACAGTGGGCCGGGCCTTGATATTGGCGGGAATCGTATAGGGAGTTTTCGCGGCTTGCTGGCTTCCGGCGCACCCGCATAGGAAGGAAAGAATGACGAACGGAATCAACTTTTTCACGGCTATATTATCCCACGTCTGCGGGAATTGTAAAGCCTTTTCTTTAGGGGGGTCTAGTCATGGATTGGGGCGGAATCGGAGCGTTTGCAGGCGGGATTAATCAGGGAAATGCCCAAAATTTAAAGACCATCTATGACATTCAGCGGGAACAGCGGGAAGCCGACCGCGCAGAAATGGAGAAGAACAAGAACACCTTCCTCATGAACAAGTTGAAAGAGGAGGAAAAGCCGGTATTTCTGGATACTTACCGACAAAACAATCCGAATATAGGGGAGAACGTTTTTAATGCCCTGAAATCAAAGGCGGAAGCGGCGGGGCTTCTCTATAACAGCGTGGATGGACGGCAATACTTCAAACGCGGGCAGGGGAAGGAGTTTCTTAGTTTTCTTGGAACAAACGACAAAGAAGAGCTTATCGGGGCGCAACTGAAAGACCTTCTGGCGAAGAAGGATCAACTCGCACAGACGGTCGCCCAGGCAAAGAATCCGGATGAGGCGGTAAAGCTCAAGGCGCAGCTCGACCAAGTGACGCAGGAAGCGGACAACCTGTCTTATCAGTCCACGGCATATCTAAAGAAAAAAATGATGGAAAAGGAAAGGTCAAACCCTCTTTCCAATAAACAATACGTCAATCCACAAGGGCAACTCGTTATCGTGAACGAGAACGATCCGAACGCGAACGCAGTTATTCAGGAGAACGGATTAAAGCCGTACAGTGCAGAAGGAAAAACGCAGTCTGAGGAACAACTTACGGCACGGGCTTTGAAGGGCGACCAAGAAGCCGGGGCAATCCTCAAGGCCATGCAAGCCCGGAAGATAGAAACGGCCCGCGCCGGTGCCGCTGCAATGGCCGGAGAAAAGGATAAGGCACTTGACGTTCCCGCCTTGGCTCAATCTGTAATTGATGGGCAGGACGCCCCCATCGCCATCAAGGGGTCCATGGGGAACCCTCTTGCGGCGAAGGTCAAGACGGAAGTCTTGAAGAAAAATCCGAAATTCAGGTTCGACCTTGCGGATGCAAATTACAAGTGGAAACAGAGCGCCGTCAACCAGCGGACCATCAATTTCGCGGGGGGTGCTCTCCCGCGTCTTACGGCACTGGATGAACAGCTTTCTGCCCTTCCGAATGTCGATATCAACGCGATCAACCGCATAATGGCGGCGACCTCGAAGGAATTCGGAAAGCCCGAATATACGAACTTTGAATCGAACCGAAACGCCATCGTTCAGGAAGTGAACACTGCCCTTTCCGGGTCTTCGCAGGCGTCTGACATGCGGATTGTCATTGAATTGGAAAACCTGAAATCGGCCCGCTCCCCCGCTCAGATTAGGGGCGCAATATCGAACCTCCGGGAAGCCCTTATCGCCCGCGTCGATGTTGACTTGTCTCCGCTCTATCCACAGGAAGTCGTCAAGGGCGAAAAGACGATGGAGCAGTACAAGAAGGAAATGTTCGACAAATACCGGGGGAAATACGGCGTTGCGAGTCAAGCAGGAAGCGGTAGCGCGGCCCCGAAAAACGACATGGATGCCTTTTGGAAAAAATAGGTGACGGAATGCCTTTTGACTTAGCAGCCGCGAGACAGGCCGGAAAGACAGACGATCAAATAGCCTCCTATTTGGGGCAGACCCTTGGATTCGACGTTGACGCCGCTGTGAAGTCCGGGAAAACTCCTTCGGATATTGCTGAATACCTTTCGACGCATGAACGGCCCAAGGTCGAGGAACCCAAAGGATTCGCCTCCTCAGTTGGTAGCGATATTGGAAAGCGTTCCGGGAACGTGGCGGACATCTTCACCAAGAACGTTCCAGCCGACGAGTCGGTCATGGGGTCTGTCAACAAGCTCCCCTCGAGAGCACTTCAGGTAATCGGCCAAGGATCCGGTCTTGTCAATGACGTGACCGCAGAAGGGCTTAAGTCTGCATATCGGATGTTTGTTCCGAAATCGGCCCAGGAATACTTGAGCGAGAAGGCTTCCGCGATCTCCGAAAGCCCTACGGTTCAATCGACGCTGAAATCTCTGACCGGGGCCTATGAAGGGGCAAAAGAACGTTTCCCCGAGGGTATGCGGAATGTGGAGGCGGTTGCGAATATTACGGGGGCGCTGCCGATTTTAAAGGGCGCTTCCCTAGTCGGAAAAGGCTCCCTGTCAGCCGGCAAAGAGGGCGTCAATATCGCCAAGGACGTAGCGAAAATCGCGGGCGGTTCGGCAGAAGAGTCATTCACCCGGAAACTTGACAACGTGGTCCGCTACGGCGTCGAAAAGGCCCTACGTCCAAGCGTGGCCGGAAAAGGGACCGCTCCACAGATGAAGTCCTATTATGACAGGGCTACTAGCGCCGTCAAGGACATCATTTCAAACAAGGAAAATCTCGTCCTGACGGATGCAGAAGGGAACGCCATCAAGGGCGCATTACCTTCATCCCTGAAGCAATTCTCAGAGGCCGTTGACCAGACGAAAAAGAACATTTTCCGCCAGTATGACGATATGGCGAAACAGGCCGGAGAGAATGGGGCAATAGTTAAACTTGATCCGGCAGTAAATGAACTTGAGAAGGTAGGGAAAAGCGTTGTTTTGCAGGACAACGCCCCGGAAGTGGCTTCTTATGCCCAAACGAGAGCAGTGGCATTTAAAAATCGGGGGTCCTATACGACGGAAGAGGCTCAAGACGCTATTGCCATATACAACAAATCCCTTGAGGCATATTATCGCAACCCTTCTTATGAGAATGCCAGCAAGGCGGGGATTGATGCGCTTATAGCAAACAATCTTAGGAAATCCCTTGATAAATCAATCGAAACTCTAGCCGGTCCTGGCTATCAGGATCTTAAGAATTCCTATGGTGCATTAAAGGAAATCGAAGAGGATGTAACACATAGGGCTATTGTTGATGCCCGAAAGAATATCAAAGGACTCGTTGATTTCACTGACATCTATACATCCGGGGAACTTGTTGCCGGTCTTGCCACTCAAAATCCTGGAATGATTCTCAAGGGCGGGGTTTGGAAGGGTGTTCAGCAATATATAAAAATCATGAATAACCCAAACCGCGTTGTTAAATCCATGTTCGGGAATGCGGAAAGCCTCATAAACAATCAGACGGCGGGATTCAAGAGCAAGACATTTAATGCATTGACAAGGGAAGCACTGCCTCCGCAAGAGGTTGCCCGAAATATGGAAATCCTCAAATCGAAACTATCGGAAGTAAATCCAGAACAGGCCTTAAGGTCAAAACTTAATAATTCCCCCGAGACAACCCCGAAGGCCGTGGGCGGGATAAAAAAACTTGATGTCGTTAATGATGTGTCATTGGATAATTTCATTGACCATATCGAAAAAGAAAAAACAGGTGATACTATTGGTTTGCGCGGAATATACAAGCACGAACTTGGAAAAAAAGACCTCAAACCCTCCAATGACATGCGGGAGTTTGAAGATGGAACGTATGCAAATCGTAAACTTTCCGGGACTTCCGCCATAGAATTTGTCGGTAATTGGGATAATTTATCGAGGGACAGCCTCATTGCTAGCTTAGGCAAGGCATTAAAAGATGTTGCCCCCTACGGTGATGCCAATGAAGTCGCCATTGTTAGTGGAAACCTAAGCAAGAATGAAATATTTAATGATATTGGAGAAATTGTATTAAATGATGCAAAGGTAATCGGGTATATAGGAGACGTTGACCTTGCTGCATTATCACAGATTAAAAAACCTAAACAACTATATACTCTAAGTGGTACGGGAGATTTTGTAAAAGCAACCACACAAGTTAAAAATGAGCGCGGTGGCTATACCGGATATTGGAAGCAATTCAAAAAAGATACTAACCCATCTATTATTGAAGAATGGGCGAAGGGTATTCAGAAAGAAAAAATCCTCCCTAACCCATCCCGCCCCCCGGAGGGCATAAAGACAAAACCGAAAGGAAAATGAAATAGGAGGCACACCATGAAGAAAGTTTTAGCGGCAATCATTATTATCCTGCTTTGGGCGGTCCCTGCCTTCGGAGCGGAATGGAGCTTTGGAAGCGGGATGCAAACCGGAAGCGCAGCAATCAAGGCTGGGCCGGGAATGCTCAAGCAGATCATCGTTTCGACGGATGGAAACACGCCGGTCACTATTGATCTTTACGACCACGCTTCTACACCAAGCGGCGTAAGGCTTATCCCGACGTGGACCGTGACGACTTCATCCGTGGACAGAATTCAGACACTTCCGATTGACAATGAACGGTTCGTCAATGGGATTTACGCGAATATCGTTTCGGGAGCGCCGAGTCCCGGATATGTGGTGATCTGGAAGGAATAAAAATGGGTGCCCCCATGAAGAAAATCCTCAGAATATTTCTTTGCGCGGCCCTCCTGTTGGCTGCTTCGACGGCGGGGGCTTTTGACAACTTCCCGCTGAGAAGCAATCTGCATCTTTCGCCCAAGTTGAATAGGTCGATGCTTCAGGCCGAAACGGTGGCCTATTATGACCTTGTTGGATGGTCGGGGGTAAGTGCCTCCACTATCACAACCCTGGACAACAATATCCGGCTGGTAAAGTTCGGGTCGGGAATTACGTTGGCCTCTGTGACCGCCAAATTGTCCCTTGTCTCTCCTCGCCTCGTCACCCAATCCTCTGTCGATCTTCGCCCCTACGCCATGATTCCCGGCGCCTCGTTCTCCTTCTCGGACGGCACCAAGTCGGCCGTTTTCAGCGGGGGGTCGGCGGGGACGGGGGAGACGCTGGGGGCAGAACTCACAACCGGGTGGACTTCCAATGCTCCATATCCGTATGAAACATTTTCCAGTGCGGGGAAAAACATTGACTCGGCTATCGGGGATAGCTCTCATGCGATCATGCGTGCCTACGCTACAGCCTTAGCCAACCCCGCTGGAAAACTATACAAGAATGAAACGACCATCACATTAAACAGCGGAAGCGGACCAGACTTCTATTACCACGCGTTGTCTGATTTAGCGGGGGCAGGGATTGTCACGGCTAAGGCGTACGTCAATGGCATCAACACGACGTATTTCACAGGCACATCTGCCCAATATACAGGATTCAGGACAAATGCCGATATAGCGACAAATTATTCAGCGGTGTGGAGCAATAAACAAGTTCTCACCGCCGACACCACAGGGGCCAACTTCTCGGCAGTCACCGACGGCGGCGTGAACCCCAATATCGCAACGTGGACCGTCACGATAACGAAGCCATAGGAGGTGTAGAGGTGAAAAAAATACTGTTCTTCGTCGCAATAATCTTCTTTTTCTCCTGTGGGCTCGGAAACTGCTATGCCGAAAAGAAATTCAAGATTTACAAAGCGAACAAGTACGATAAAGTGCTTAAATACCAAGCAAAATTGCAGAAGCATTACAACGATACCCATATACCGGGAACGCCCTGGATTATCTCTTGTCCGGTTGTGACCTGGGAAGGCAAATATGCGATGACGCTGATCGGAACGGGAACGCCGGAAAACGATGGCGATGATGGGGACACAGAAAGCATCGAACCGCCGATCATGCCGGGAGAGTAAGGGTAGGGCGGGTTGCGTCTAGCCACGCACCGGGGATGTCTCCGGCCCCGCCCCAAAAAGGTGACTATCAAATCGGAAGGGGGATGTCAAATGGGCGACAACGAATCAAGATATCCGACGTGGAAGTGGTGGCTAATGCTCGCCCTGACTATTATCGGGTTTCTCGTCGTAAGGGGAATAAATTCCATAGAGGCTAGGCAAATAGCCACTGAAGCAGATTGCAAGACGCTAACCCTCAAGGTGAATGCCCTGGAAACTACTTTGCCCCATATCGTAGCAACCCTTGAGAGGATCGAAGAAACCCAAAAAGAGGATAACCAGGAGTTGAAAAAGGGGCTATCCGAAGTGGCAAAGGCTCTTACGGCGCACGAGAAAAACACGGTCACGATCAAGAAATATAAGGATTAGAAATGAACCTTACAACGCGACAAATCGAAACGGAAATCAAGATTCGGCGAATCTCGGCGGCAATGGGCCTTGATCCAGCATGGGCCCTAGCAGTCGCTATGGTGGAAAGCTCGCTTGGGGAAAAGCAGAAATCCCCCACGGGATGCCGGGGAGTATTCCAAATGTCCGCGATCGCCATGAAAGACCTTCTGCAGGAGATGGAAAAGCAGGACGACGACCTTATAGACATAGCTTGTGGGCTGGCATTTCTTCATCTTCTCCTGAAGCGCCATAAGACTATGGAGGCGGCCACGGCTAAATTCTGCGATCCGAATGACCGGGATTTCTACGTGTCAAGGGTTGTGAATTATATGGAGGTGTTTAAATGAGCAAGTTTTTTACAGAGCTAGACGTTGTGTGTATAAATGATGGATGCTGGAAACTCGATTCCCCGCTGATTTACGAAAGCGACGTTGAAGGCGTGGGCAAGATCGAAGTGCCGAAGGGATTTGAAACGGACTTCGCCAGCGTTCCTCGCGTCCCTGTATTCTTCACTCTTTTTGGCGATCGTGCGCACCGGGAAGCGGTCTTACATGATTATGGATACAGGTGCGACTCGATACCTGTGATGGAGAGATCCACGGTTGACGATCTATTCCTTGAAGCAATGAAAGAGCGGGGGAAGGGGTTCTTTGTCCGGTATGCGATGTACTGGGGCGTCAGGCTTGGCGGCTGGACGGCTTACCACAAGAAGAAGGTTCTTGACAAATTGTAAGAAATTATGTATAGTTAACTTATGAACAGAACAGAATATCATAGACAATATGCAAAGAAAAATAGGGGGCTTCTTAATGCTATCGAAAATAAATATTATCACGCAAACCGTGAAAAAATATTGGAGAAGGCAAAACTTTATTACCAAGAGAATAAAGAAAGAATAAAAAACACAGGGAAAAAATATTATGAAAAAAACAAGGATAAAATTAGGAAAAGAGATCAACTATACCGATCACAAAATGCGGACAAAGTTAGGGAGAGCCAAAGGCTTTCAGGGGTAGCAAGGCGAGCGAAGGACCCTGTATACAGGTTACGCAAAAATGTTTCGAGAGTTCTTAATACCTTATTAACTTCAGGTAAAAACAGAAAAAGCACGGAAGAATTATTGGGATATTCGATTGACATTCTAAGACATCATCTTGAGAAGCAATTTCAGGCAGGGATGACATGGGACAACTACGGACAATGGCATATCGACCATATAATTCCCGTGTCAGCGTTTAACTTTTCCTCGGTTAACGATATTGACTTTAAAAAATGCTGGTCATTAAAAAATTTACAGCCATTATGGGCAGAAGATAACCACAAAAAGAAGGGAAGATTAGATAAGCCATTTCAACCATCGTTGGCAATGATATAGCTTAAAGAACGTGGGGGATAAGCTGTAGATACATTCTACTGTCATGGCATTATCTCTAACAGGCTACTCAGCCCATCCCATAGGCTGCACGGTTCTCCATTTTCGTAATAATATAGTAAGCCGGATCTTATCACCCATACGTGGTGGGTTTTCGTTTTTCTATATGTGGACAATAAATAAGTCCATTTGTTTTCACCACTACCACCTTCAACTTTATACCATGCGGGATATGGACCTGATCCCACCCAATAATCGATTGTTGGATTATTATTTTCCGTGACCGCTGCGAAGGAAGTCCACAGAAGCACAAGTGTTAGGAAAATAATTATGGATTTTCTCATTTTCCCTTTCCGCATTCTGTCCGAAAATATAGCTCAGGAATAGGGATTTGCTTAACGGTTTTTTGCGAGCCGGAAAGATCTACCTCCCATAGCTCATAAACATACCTGTCTGGCTCAACAATCGGTGTTTTTCTGTTCTCTCTTTGCCAAACAATAATCGCGGCTTCTTCCGGAGAAGATACTATCCGCTTGTCCGCACCAAGATTTCCCGAGAAGCTCCACACCGTCAACGCAATAAAAATAAATATTTTCATTTCTCATCCTTTCCGCAGTCAACATTTATTTGGACTCTTTGAGCATTTCCTTTAAACTGTTGCACCCCCCTTGGCGATGGGTTGCCGTCTTTCCGGTCGCTCTGATAATTGCCCGAAGGCGGTGCATATAGTCGTATAATTCCGACTCTCCATGGACATTGACAAGCCGCTCATGGAACCAGATCAAAATTTCTCTGTCTGTCTCAGCCATCACCCCTCCTTCACCCCCTCCCGTTCACCTGGATTCCAGCCAGTCAGCCACCATCCCGCACCGCTCCTCGTAGCCCTCACCGGAGAGGCAGATAATCCATGCGAACAGTTTCCCATCGTATCGCTTCCATCTGGCCTCATAATGCTCGTAGGCGTATTCGCAGAAATCTTCCCACTTTCTCGCCTTCCAGATCGCCCGATAGAGGGCCATCATGTCGGATTCGGTGATGAAGGTGCGGTTCTTTAATTGATGATCCATTGCTTCAGAAGCAAACATCATTTTTGCACCACAACTGCAATGAAAATCAAGGACTAACCCTGATATCTCATGCCAGCAATCGCCCAAATAGAGTGTCAGCATCTTTCGTTGGTCGTCAGTTAGGTGATTTGATGCTTCTTTCATATCGTTTACCCCCCATTTATAATCTTCATCATTTGGTCTATTACCGTAATCAGGTCTATCTGTAACGCCGCAGTATCTACGCAAGAAATGACTATCCCCTCTCATCCCTCCACCTCCACTCCACACTGCTTGCACAAGGCCAGGAGAAGGGCGTCGGTAAGATCCGCGTGTATATGGCTTTCCCTGAACTCCTCCCCGGCATCAATAATCAAATTAACTTTCCCATCAGGACAGGAACAAAGCATTACCGCGGGAATTGCATCTTCCGACCAATCTACCATTCCCCAAAGGCTCCTTTTTCTCGCCTCCTCGCTGCTGTCATCGACGGTGAGGGGAGTGACGACCATGTTACCGACCGCAGTTAAACAGTCCATACCAACATCATGCAGAGATCCGCTAAAAAGTGTATGAACCTTCTTGCAATGAGGGCAATACAGCCTGTCATTATTTTGTAACGGCCCCATCGCCTTCCTAATCTTCGGCTGGAGGGACTTATGCATTGCGAGCGTTTTAGGGTTCATGGGTTGGCCTCCTTGAGGGCTTTTCTTTCCGTGAAGCATTCACATCCTTTTGAATGATGAGGCCAACCGGATTGTCCGCTTTCGTTTCCGTGGATTTCTCCGGCTGTACATATATAACCGCGCACCTTTTCGCATCCGCAATGGCCTTTTTCCTTTATGGATTCTGGCATCCTCCTGCAGTACCAATAATCTACGAGGAGAAACTTGCATTGGCAACAGCACTGTTCGGGCCAGGGCTTTTTCCCAAGTTGGCACTCCCCTTCGATAGGAGTAATTAGCTCCCTAAGTGCGTCCCGTTCGACCTTGAGAGCGGCAATTTCCTCTATGGCTTCTTCTCGTTCATATCTGATCGTTGACCTCTCGTAATCTATTTCGGATATTTTCTTATCTCTACCTTTAACCATATTATCCAGGATCGCGCATTTCTGTTTCTGTCCTTCGATCTTGTTGAATAGTTCCGTTATTTCGTCATTCACCAGCTCGCAATCGATTATGCGAATCTTTATTTCCTCCTCGGCGGCGGCGAGGGCTTCCTGTACTTGGCCTAATTCGGCGATGGCAAGCATTTTTCGGGTGCGCTCGTTCTCGATCTCCTCCATTGCTTCGGAGTAGAGACAAAGACCGCCTTCCGGGTGTTCGCTCATTCTGTCAGCATAAAATCTTCGCATCCCTGCCTCCTAGATGTCCATGTTGAGGGCGTCCTTCTATTGAATGGAGATTATTAAGTTCTCTATTTCACTGAGAAGTGTTTTAAGGTTGATAATCACTTCTTCGGTTTCTGTTTCACGATCTTCGTAGATATCCATGATCGCCTTTTTAGCTTTTTCGTACAATTTTTCTTGGCTCATGCTTCCCCCCTATCGGCACGGTCAAGCGCCGGGGTTGGTGTGGTTATGTTAATTCTGCCCGATAGCCTGGCTTAGCTCTTGTCAACGGGTTCCCAGGCGGGACAATCGGTGCGTTTCCCGCATTTGTCACAGTGGCTTTTCAGGTACGTCGTTTCCAGATTGTCGGGACAGGGGTTCGGGGCGGTTTCCTCTTTGCCCGGTGCTTTTCCCTTCGCCTTGATCTTCTCTTTCAGGCTTTCGGTCCCGGATGAAGGCTTAGCCTCTTCGACCTCGAACCAATCCGCCGGGACGCTCATTCCGTCCCTGAGACTATTGTAAATCTTCCGAAGGTTCACGAGCTGGGCCGGGGTGATGGTATCGAGTCGCCGCTGAATGCGCTTCTCGATCTGCTCTTTCGTCACACTGTACGGGGCGAAGGCGTCAACCAGCTTTTTCAGGGCCTCGGGGGAAGTGTCGGCCTTTGCCTTCAATGTCTGTTCGCATTGCGTAACGGCGGATTCAATCACGTCTCCGGGAATGATTGCCAGGATCGCGGCCCGTAGCCTTCTCGCCCCCTGATTGGCCGTCAGTTCGTAGATGTCGCGGGGATCTTCCAGCCGATAAGACCCCTTCTTGGTGTGCCGTTCATGCTTCACCTGGAAGGTCTTGACGTGGCGGGTATTCGTTTCCACGTCCCAACAAAAGGCCTCGACCGTGCTTTCCCCGTTGCGCTGTTCGAGTTCGCGGATACCGAATTGGAGATTCTGCCAGTTCTGCGCGATCGCTTCGGCAAGGCGGATAGACGGGCCGGTGATCTCGGTCCCGCCCCGCGAGTAGGAGTAAAGGGCCTGCTCTGCCAATCCGGGCCGCTGGCAGGCGGTTGAAATCTTATCCATGGCCTCGATCTGATTGCGAGGAAAACGCTTCGCCAGGATAATGGCCCCCTGTACCTCTGCCATTGCTCTTTCCTGCTCGACGGCAACAAGGGCTTGGCCTTGCGGCTTTGTTGCTACTGGTGCTTCGTAAATCGCTGCTTCGTTCATGTTCGATCTTCCTTTCACTTCAGAAGGAACCGTCTGCACGGCTCGCTTTGTTTGAGATATTTTTGATAGACATCCGGCATTTCTTTTTCCAATGCCTTTGCGTCCAACATCTTCCGCCCGTTCGACAGCTTGTAAGTGACAAGTGCGGACCCATCAACATCAATAATGGTGTCGCCCTGATCCCCGAGGGCAATAATCAGTTTGCCCTTAATTTCTTCTTCTTTGGCCTCAAGAGCATCTTTTTCTTTTCGGACGGCTCGTAGGTCGTGTATTGAGAATATTGTCTCAGGAGAGGCAACCACGGCCCCGGTTGCCTTACTTCTGCCGTATCTCTGAATGGCATCGGCGAATGTCACCGGATCGGGCGCGTTTCCATCAACAACCCGTTGCCAAAATTCAGCGCAGGCTTCGATAATCATTTCCTGCAATTCCTTATCGGCAGGGACTTCATAGAGTGCCGGCGCACCCCCCGCGATTGATACGGGAACATCGAACACCGGAAAGGCCGTTACCACCATGTAATGCTGAACTTGAAGCATGTAGTAATCGGGGATCTCGTTTGTTCCCGGCTCTCCCCATCCTTTAGGAGAACGGGCCGTCTTGATCTCCACACCACGGGGATCGTCCGTGAACCCGTCAAGCGAGGCAAGCATGAACGGGTATTTCTGATGAACCATGATCTTTTCGGGAAGTCTCACGCATCGCCCTGTCTCATCGCTGTACCATTGGCGGATAGCAGGCTCCATGCGTTTACCCCAATCGGTTGCTTCGTTACCCTGGAAATCAACAACCTCCTTTCTTTTTTCCTGATAGACCTGATAGGCCGTCTTCCAAGGAGACAACCCCATGATAGCGGCGACATCGGAACCGCCAACCCCTTTCCTTCTTTGTTCAAGCCACTGCGGACCTTCGTTCATCTAGTTCCCCTCTCTCTGCATCAAAATTTCGTCAATATGATCATCCTCCGCCTCCTGCCGTCGCCGCTCATCCTCTTGTTGAAGGTCTTCCTCGCCGTCCAGGTAGTCCGGGGCGCAGTCGTACCAGGAAAGTGGGCGGCCGATTTCTTGGGTCATGGATTTTCCACCTTCAAATATCCAACCCCCTCGCAAGTCGGACACTCTTTCATCGGTTCATTGATCGCCGCCATAAGGTGAGCAAGATAGGAATCAATGGTTTCCTTGAGCGCCGTTTCGTTTTCGGCTTTAAATCCTTCTATTGGTGTATATCCTTTGTAATTTTCCGGGCTCCACGTCATTTCAAAACACGGGAAGAAAACGTCTTTTTGTACCCGCTCTTGATACTTTGGGCGTCGCTTTCGTTTGTCAAAAATACTGTTATTCACGTCCACCGTGTAGTGATACGGCTTCGCTTTCGGGGCCCGCTTCTGAACCGTGAAGCAAAAATTATAGTCACTTGTCACGGAGGCAGCCATCGGATTGATGTTGTTCTTGACGTGTTCCCTAATGATGTCGTAGCTTTCTTTTGAAGAAAGACGGCACGGTTTTTCATGAATGATTAAGCTCGGGAAAGCGATCTTGTCATATAGTTGATGCTCTACACTACCGTTTGTGATGGTCGTTTTCCCGTCTGAATCCCATCTTCCAGCAGCAACAACGTAATTGATTCTTTCCGGGGTAGATACTGCTTCAACAGACGCCACGATGATAAGATCAAGGGGATCTTCAACCTCAATATCAGGTTGTTCATCAGAAACGCTGTTGTAGAGGGAGCGGAGAGGGACGAACTCTTCCTTCCAGCACCACTCGCCTTCATGGAAATATGCCACATCATCCCGCACAAACATTGCCGGAAAACGATCAGATGCAAGCGTTTTGTCGATAAGTTCGTAGCGGTGGTTTATACTTGGTTGGGTCTGCATATGGGAAATCTTCATGGGCTCGTGGTCCACAAAAACCCAGTTTTTGTGAAACGTGGGTCCGGGAGGAAAACCGTCAATCAACATCTTATGCAGCCTATCCCCATCATTGGCTGAATAATATCTGTTTTCTGGGGCTGTCGATAAATAGAACCCGTCTTTAACCTTGACTGCATAGACTTTCATCCCCTCGCCTCCTCAATCCACCTAATCCCCGGCTCAATGGCCTTCCGTTCAAGCTCCGTAGGGGCCGGGAAGATTTCAGACCGGCAGTCGGGGCAATAGGTGTGCTCGATATTACTCCTGTGGTCGGTAAGTTTAAGGGTCTGCGCGTGGTCGCCGGACCAGAGGCAGGAGTCACAGTGGTAGGTTTCTTTCATGGCTTAATCCTCCGAAATTCGATCACCCACACCCAAGGGTTGCTTGACCACGGATATTTTTTTCCGTTTAGGGAGTCCCAAAGGTCTTGAAATCGCCTCTTGTTTGTCCCGTATGGTGCTCCATTAGGTTTCCGGGGATCGGGATACCATTCTTGCGTCCCTTCCTTTTTTGCATCCTCCTCCGTGATCTCCTGCAACCGCTCCACCCGGATGGATACGATTTCAAAGGTGAGGCGGGATTCATGGCGGCGCATATAAATCGAAGGAGTCCATTTAATTCGATACCCTTTGCCTGTCGGTTTCCATTCGTCGGCCCTATAAATCATCTGTTCAGTATCTTGCTCTCCGTGTGTGTCCGTAAACCCATGAATGGTTACTGATGCAAAAGTTTCCCGCACCCACAGCCGGTCTTCGGGGACGCCGTAGGGGCAAATACGAGCCTTCCTGTCTTCCCCCGCGCCAACATGATAGGGGCAATCGGTCCCTTCTTCCGGCTGCGGCTTCACAACTCGCCGCGTCATGGTCTTTCGATCTTCAAGGGTGGCGCGGACCATGGAACCGCTGAATATAATCGGGTGTTCCCTCACGTCCTCGCCTCCCATCTCCACTGCGCCCGAAAGTTTTCCTCCAAAGGGACATGGAATTTCATGGCTGAACCTCCTCGGCCTCCCGATTGGTAAAAAATTGAGAGATTCCCTTATCGGCATTTTTGGGAACAAACTCGTCGTTTTCTTGGCGTCTGAAACGGGCACACCGCCTACAGGGAATATCCCCCGAGTATCCAAACGGCTCACCGCTCGTTATCATTTTCAAAAGGTCGTAATGTCCACAGTTCTTGCAATCTCCGTCTTTCACGATTGAACCTCCTCGGATACTTCCCCCTCCACCGGCTTGCACCCCGGATTGTAGGCCAGATGCTTCTTTTGCTCGGCCAGAATGTCACGCACCTGAAAGGGGTAGTATTTGAGTAGTAACTTGATTTCCGTCCGTGCTATCCAGCTTCGGATTAACATTTTTCCTCCTTCGCCTCATCAGGGGTCGGCTTTGGACACTCCTTCATGTCAACGATCCATCTTCCGAGTTGTCTGCAGAATGGCGATGTCCCGCTCGCGAATCCATAGTTGTAATGCTTATTCCCGCCTTGTTCGCAGGTTCCGGTTATCGACAACGGACAGGGATACTTTTTCATTTCCACTCCTTGCGGTGCGAACATTTCTACAAAGTGGTCCATTATCCTTTTCTGCTCGACTTTCCCAGCGTCTGATTGCTCATACTGTTCTTGTGTAGGCATTAACATCGTTCTCCCTCGCCTCGGGGGTCGGCTTCTTACTGATCCAGCATTTCGACAAGTTCCGATCCTATAGATGACGCTTTTTCAAATGCATTATTGAACATGACATTGTCTTTGATGCTGTGCGCGATCTGCATTTGTTGGATAAGGTTGGTTATGGCATCGGCCTTTTCTAATGCCGTTTGGGGATTATCCATTTCAATACTCATCACGATTCCTCGCTTTCTTTGCGTGTCGGCCTCTTCCCGCCCCGCACAATGGGCGGCTTGACCTCTTTCGGGACTGCCCGGTAAGGGATTAGGTAGAGGGTCATGGGATTAGCTCCGGTTGCTCGTAGATGTTGCCGATAACTTCGCAGTCATAAAACGGACCCCAATTTGAGCATGTGAAAATCCCCTTGTCCGCTATTTTGACATCCCATCTCGCCTCATATTCATCATGGCGGTCGAATTTCTTAGAGGATTCGCTATAAAATCCATCTCCCTGTCCGATGAAATACACAACCACCCCGATATGCCGCTTGTGCTTCTTACGTCTCGACAGGGGCTTGTCAGTATATTCTTGGGTGAGGACAATATCCCCCTCATAAATCTCCTTACCGTTCTTGTCGAGAAGGCTGGCGAACTGCATGAGGACAAGGGCTTCAGGGAAAATTTCATGATCAATAACTTCATTGTCGTAACCGCTCACCATAATTCCGTTCAGCTTCTCGAAAAGAAACCGCATTTCGAGAACATATACCATTTCTTTACGTTCCTTATCCCACGCCCTGAATTTGATTTCCCGGCTCATCTCCTCACCTCATCACGAAAAACAGAATTACCGCCCACACTGGGAGACACAACAGGATCCCAAAGATCATGCCTCGCATATTCACCCCCTGATAATGTTCCAAATCCCCGGAATGACGAGCACGACGACGGCCGTGATCATCGCCAGATAGACAATGGCCTTGATCCCCCGGCAGATGGTCGTCTTAGCCCGTCGCTTGGTGAGCTGAAATTCGTCAAGGGTGATCCATTTCCCGTTGAATTTGACCATGGGTTCGTAGGTAGTCATGGGGCCTCCTATTTATCCTGTTTCATTTTCCTGCCGTGCTTGTCGCATTCGTAAAGGACCGTTCCCTCATAGAAGGCAATCTTATGGGGATAGGCCGGCTCATTTTTCCATTCGAACAGGTCCGCCACTTTGATCTCGACGGCGATGTATCTGTCACCGGGGCGATCCCTGAACTCGTCGCAGAAATAGGGACGCGAACACGCGTGGAACTTTCCCGCCCCACATTCACCGCTCGTGGGATCCCATTCCGGATGAGTAACTGTGCTGCCGATCTCCCAGAGCGTTTCGCGCGGGGTTCCCTCCTGGGTTTTGAAATCCTTCGAAACGCGCTTGAAGAGGATGACTTTGCCGCGCTTCTTTTCAATCCCTTCGCGATCAAAAAAGGGCAGGGGTTTGTATTTCTGAACGACACAGGTCTTTTCGATCTTGAAATCCAACGCCATATCGAAGGGCATGGAGAGGATTGAAAACCCATGCAGGGCGAGCTTGATGCCAGCCGAGAAGGCACGCACTAGGGCATTCTCCCAGGCCACGACGGAGGCATTCTCCCTGGCCACGACGGAGGCATTCCCCCTGGCCACGACGGAGGCATTCCCCCAGGCCTCGACGGAGGCATTCTCCCTGGCCACGACGGAGGCATTCTCCCAGGCCACGACGGAGGCATTCTCCCAGGCCACGACGGAGGCATTCTCCCTGGCCACGACGGAGGCATTCCCCCTGGCCACGACGGAGGCATTCCCCCAGGC
>Ga0153915_10000438_pt1 | contig 38251 bp, 47 predicted proteins | sample Opewatmetagenome_2_FD_107003 | JGI IMG/M metagenome (GOLD analysis project Ga0153915, IMG submission 107003) | Freshwater wetland microbial communities from Ohio, USA - Open water 3 Core 3 Depth 3 metaG | ecosystem: Environmental > Aquatic > Freshwater > Wetlands | place: USA: Ohio, Lake Erie... | reverse complement strand
TTTTTTTGGTATAAATGTGTAGTCACTCTTTTGAGTGTACATGGTGCCTATAGTGTAATGGTTAGCACAAGAGTCTGTGGATCTCTTAGTTCCGGTTCAAATCCGGATAGGCACCCAAAAGTCAGCGACTAAAAAATAGACCGGTACAGTCTAGGTTTTTCTAGATTCATCAAAAATCTGGTTCTTGACCTTAGAGGGTTATTTTTCTAATATATCCTTAAATAGCAACTTAGAAGTTAAAAAATGAAAAGTTCTAATCCTTAGAGGTCGGGATTACTAGGTGTCTCGAAAGGGTTAAGTGTTTTATCTGTAAGTTTTGGTATAATAAACTTATGAAAAATAAACCACAAATATTTTTAATACACGGAGGAATGACTTTTAAAAATAAGAAAGATTATATTAAGTATTTAAAAACTAGAGAGATAAAGATAGAGAAATATAAACGTTGGCAAGATGAATATTTTAGTAAAGAGCTTGGTAAAAAATTTCAAATAATACAACCACGTTTTCCAAAATCAGAAGATTCAAAATATGAAGAATGGAAGATTCATTTTGAGAAATTTATCCCTCTATTAAGAAATAATATAATTTTGATTGGTAATTCTCTGGGTGGAATTTTCCTTGCAAAATATCTTTCTGAAAATAAATTTCCTAAAAAAATACTATCTGTATATATGGTTTGTCCTCCTTTTGATGATACCTGTTTTACAGAGGATTTAGTTGGTGGATTTAAGTTGAAATCAGATCTTTCCTTAATAGAGAAAAATTGTAAAGATGTAACTTTAATGTTTTCAGCAGATGATGATTCTGTCCCTGTATCTCATGCCGAAAAATATAGAAATAAATTGAAGAATTCAAAGATTATTATTTATAAGAGTAAAAACGGACATTTTAAGATTTCTAAGTTTCCAGAGATAGTTAAAATGATTAAAGAGGATATTAAATAATATTTATGAAAAAAATCGGAATTATAAATGACCATAATTTTTCTAGAGAAAAAATAAATAAACTTCCAATTCATAAAAAGGTTAGAGGAGTAATTTTCAAGAACAAAAATACTCTAATTTGTATAGAAGAGAATGGTTATGGAATAAAACATTTATTGAAATTACCAGGTGGAAGTGTAGAAAATAACGAAAGTAATATTAAAGCCATAAAACGTGAAATTTTAGAAGAAACTGGTTATGAGATTGATGATATAAAATGTCTTGGTTTTATAGAAAATATTAGAAAAGAATATTCTATACACACAACATATTATAAGGCTAAAACTAAGGGTAAAAAGAGAAAATTAAAACTCACTGAGGAAGAATTGAAAGTAGAAACAAAACCAATAGAAATAGATTTAGAATTAGCAGAAAAAAGATTTAAGAATGAATATAGTAAAGCACACAATGATAGTTCGTTTAGAGATATTTTAATATTAAATGAATTAAAAAAGTAATATGGAAAATAAAATATTAGTTAAAGTTAGAGGAATTATAATACACAATAGTAAATTACTCATAGTAAAGCATAAACAGTCTCAATTTATGGCTCTTCCCGGTGGTCACTTAGAACACGGGGAAGATGTTGTTGCTTGTTTAAAAAGAGAACTCGTTGAAGAACTGGGAGTTATACCAGAAATAGGAAGATTACTATACATAAATACTTTTATTGAAAATAAAAATAATATAGAATACATAGAATTCTTTTTTGAAGTTAAAAATGGAGAAAAGTATTTAAATATTGATGGAGTAGAAAGAACTCATGCTCATGAATTAGCAGAGATCCTGTGGATTTCACCTAATGATGATATAAATATGTTACCGAAGAAATTTGATGAAGATTTTAAGAAAAATAAGATTTTTGAAGGAGAAACTAAGTTTATAAGTGAATTATAAAAAAATGGAAAACAATCAACAGGATAAAAATTTTTGTACTTTATATTTAGTTCGTCATGGTGAGACAGAGTGGAATGTAAAAGGTATCACTCAGGGTCAAACTAATTCTTTATTGGCTGAGAATGGTAAACAACAAGCTCTAGACACAGCTAATAATTTAAAAGATATTAATTTTGATGCAATTTTTTCTTCTGACCTTACTCGCACACAAGATACAGCAGAGATTATAAAACTAGATAGAGAGATTTTAATACAAACGTCTAAATTGCTTAGAGAGAGGAGTTTCGGAAGTTTTGAAGGTAAGCATGGAAGTGAATTTAGAGAGAATTTAAAAGAAAAAATATTAGAACGTGAAAAATTATCTGAAGAAGAAGGGTGGTCATTTAGACTTGCTCCAGATGTAGAAACAGATGAAGAATTAGTAAATAGATTTATTACTCAATTAAGAGAAATTTCTGTAGCCTATCCAAATAAAACGGTTCTTGTTGTTAGTCACGGTGGCCCCATTAGAATGTTTCTAGCGAAAATAGGATATAAACCTAAGAAAGAACTTATGGGCGGAGCCTTTAAAAATGGAGGTTATGTTAAAGTACTTTCAGATGGAGTTAATTTTTTTATAAAATATGTTAATGGTTTAATTAATATTAATAAATGATACTGGTTCTAGACTGAGATGGTTCGAATCGCGGGAACTACCCATCAGTCAGCGACTAAAAAATAGACCGGTACAGTCTAGGTTTTTCTATATTCGTCAAAAATCTGGTTCTAGACCCTAGAGCCTCAAAATTCAATTATATCTTTTAATCGCAACTTAAAATTTAAAAATCCAAAAGTTCTAATCTTGGCCCGGACCCCAAAATTTGCACACCAATCTTGTATAATTATTAATTAATTTAGTAACATACAAGTATATGAAAAGACACAAAATATCTCCCGAATTAAAGGAGCAAATTATTAATCGTATTAAAAATGAAGGAGTGAGTGTAGCACAAGCATCTAAAGATCATGGGGTATCAGATGTAACTATATATGGATGGATAGCCAAGAAAGTAGATGGGCAGCCAACTATATCAGAGAATCTAAGATTAAAGAAAGAAAATGAACAGTTATATAAATTAGTAGGTGAAATGACATTGAAACTTTCTGAATCCCAAAAAAAGAAATGATTCATGAAAGTGATATTCCAAAAGTCCTTCGGGCCAGAGGATTTGGAGTATCAAGAAGATCAATATACTACAAACCAACAAAACCAGACAAAGATTGGCAACTTAAATGCAAGATGGAGGAAGTATTGAGAGAATATCCATCTTACGGTTCTCGTAGACTTGCAATATATTTAAAGATCAATAGAAAGAGAGTTAAAAGAGTGATGAACCTCTTTGGTATCAAAGCATATCGGAGAAGAGGTAGAAAATGGAAAAAGACCAAGAACATCAAGGTGGTATATCCAAACATATTAATGACTACATATCCAGTATATACTAACCATATTTGGACGGCAGATTTCACTCATCTAAATTTTCAGGGGAAGGTTGTATATATTGCTACAGTGATGGATTTGTATACCAGAAGGATCGTGGGTATATTCATAACGACTAATCATGCAGTAGGGTTAGTCATATCAGCATTAATGGATGCACTTCATAATAATTCACGACCAGAGATATTTCATTCAGATAATGGTAGTGAATACAATGCGGAGATATTCATTAATATATTACAGAATCTAAATATATCTATCTCTCGTTCTAAACCAGGATGTCCTTGGGAAAATGGATATCAAGAATCATTTCATTCACAGTTTAAGGTTGATTTTGGAGATCCAGCTAGATTTAAGACACTCGGTGAATTAGTATATGAGATATATCAAACGATTTACAAATACAATAACACCAGAATTCATTCTGCTCTTAGAATGTCACCTAATCAATTTGCAGTTTTGATCGCCAAAGGATACAATCAGGTTAACAAGGTTAGTGTGTAAAGAAAGGGGTCCAGTACACTTCTCTTTTGTTGAAGTTATTATAACAAGTGCTTAATAGTGCTTGCAAGTGCTTGCAATATAAAACTGTGGATAACTTTTTGTAGTGCTTATGAGTGCTATGCTATACTTACATTATGAATAAATTAAAGTTAGAAGAAGAAATAAGGAAATTACCAGCTAAACAACAAATAGCTATTTGGGTTATTCTAAAGAATTTTAATAAGAAGGACGGTATTTATTTTTCCGTTGCTGATTTTGCTAATGAAATGAAGAAATATCTTATTTATAAAGATCTTGAGAGTTTGGGCAAAATAATGGGGGGATTATTAAGTAGTCTAGTCAGAAATGGAATGATTAAACAGTTATCAGGGGGAAGGAATACTATTTGGACTGTGAACTCTGAGTTACAGAAGAATTCCAAGGAATATATAAAACTTATTTTTCCAGTTATTAGTTTTTGGGAGAAAGATTAAATATTATATATATGAAAAAGAAAATTTTAATTACTGGCGGTTGTGGTTTTATTGGATCTAATGCATCTGCTTATTTCATTAAGAAAGGTTTTTCAGTTGTTGTTTTAGATAATTTGTCACGAGTTGGATCTAATATAAATCTTAAGTGGCTTAAAGAACTTCATGGTGATTTTATTTTTGAAAATATTGATATAAAAAATTATTCTGATGTGTTTCCTGTATTTGAGAAATATAGACCTAATTTTGTATTACACTTAGCAGGTCAAACTACAGTAACTGATTCAATTAAAAATCCCAGAAATGATTTTGAAAATAATGCACTTGGAACTTTAAATATTCTTGAATCAATAAGAAATTTTTCATCAGATTCATCGTTAATTTACTCAAGTACAAACAAGGTAATGGGAGATTTGATTGATATACCTATATTAGAAGGGAAAAATAAATATTTTTATAAAAATAATAAAAAAGGTATATCTGAAAAATACAAATTAAATTTTTGTAGTCCATATGGTTGTTCAAAAGGTTGTGGGGACCAGTATGTATTAGATTATGCTCATGTATACAATTTAAAAACTGTAGTTTTTAGGCAATCTTGTGTTTATGGACCAAGACAATTTGGAGTTGAAGGTCAGGGATGGTTAGCTTGGATTACTAATTCAGTTATTTTTAGTAAAGAAATTAATTTGTATGGCAATGGTAAACAAGTCAGAGATATTTTATATATTGATGATTTGATTAGTGCTTTTGATCTCGCTTTTAAAAACATTAATAAAACAAAAGGCAGGGCGTATACTATTGGTGGTGGTATTAATTTCTCTTTATCGATTCTAGAATTTTTGGATATATTGGAAAGTGTTTCACATAAAAAAGTTTTTTTTAAAATAAAACCATGGAGATTAGCTGACCAAAAAGTTTATATATCCGATGTCTCTTCTTCTAAGAAAGATTTTAATTGGTTTCCTAAAATTTCTCCAAAAGTAGGAATAAAACGCATGTATAAATGGATCCTTTCTAATAAAGGAATTATAAATAATGCTGGTGTTTTTAATTCAAATTAAGAATAATATGGAAAAATTACCAGAGAAAAACAATATTTTAGAAACGAAATTATTTAAAATTGATAAGGAAAATTTGGAAGTCCAATTGCAAAAGATTTTTGGTGTTTTAAATACTATATCTAAAGAATATCGGTTTGATACATTTTCTCATTTTTCTTATCTAAATAAGAAGATAAAAGATACTAATAAAGAAATTAACGCGGTTTTATTCTTAGACAAATGGGATTATAAAAGTCTAGATTTTATTGAAGAAGAAAAGACGGGTAACTGTGTTGAGTTTGCCATATTATGCCAAAAATTGTTATCAGATATGAATATTCCCACCACTATAATAGGGAGATATCCAGAAGATGGAGATTATACAGATGAACAAACAAAATATTTAAAATATAGACATATAACACCTATATATGCTAATGATTCATCGGGTGAGTTGAAGATTTATATTTTAGAACCTAGTTGGAAATTTTCTAAACCTGTTCCCTTGGATATTAGATCTCAATCTGTGTATAAAGATTGGGTTTCAAAAATAACAGAAATTAATGGAAATTCTTTTGTGCAAGATGCTTACAGTTCAAAAAAAAATAAACACAGAGTGAGAAAGTTTGATTTAATGCCATTAGACATAGAATGGTGTAATCAATTAACGAAACGTTTTATTCGAGTGCCAAGAGAATTAAAAATATTAAATACCGAAGATGAAGAAGAGGTACTCTTTATTAGATTTAACCCTAAGGAACAATTGTTTTCGACAAATATTAAAGGGGTAAAAAGTAAATTTTTATTGGAAAATCTTTCTATGGAAGAAATTTTTTTACTCGAAAAATTAATGAAAAAAGAAGATTTGTTTAAATATTTATCAGATGTTTTTAATTTTATTAAATCTTTACCAGAAGATTTTTGGATAAAAGATAAAATTTATGAAGAAAAATAAAAAATTAAAAATTTGTATTTATGCACATAGTTTTCCTCCGATTATTGGAGGAGCACAAACTTATCAATATAATTTAGCTATTGGTCTTGGAAAACTTGGGCATAAAGTTTTAGTTGTGACCGGAGAAGTCCCAGATTCTATTAAAAATCGAGAAAAGGAATATGTTAGTAAATATTTTAAAGTCATTAGGTTGCCATTATTTAGAGATGCTGTTAAGATGAATGCTCCTTTTAAAAATTTACTCATTAGTTCTTTTAATATATTAAAAGAGTTTAAACCAGATATTGTTTACTCAAATGGTTATATTCCATGTTTACTTATTTCTATGATTAAAGACTCTTTTAATTTTAAGCATATATTTAGTTATCATTCTACTCCGGAATTAGATGTGAATAAAATGGTTGGAATCTTCCCTGGAAATATTGATTTTGAATTATCTATTGCTAGGTTTATTTTTAACCATGGAAATTTTGATTCATATTTAGCTTGTAGTAATAATTATTTAAATACCGTTATTACTCATATAAAACCAAACATTAAAAATACAAATAGAATTTATTATGGGGTAGATATGGAAAAATTCTCTTTTAAGATTAAACCAAATCGTAAAAAATATGGTTTTAATGAGGAGGATTTTATTATTTTATGTCCAGTTAGATTTATTGAAAGAAAAGGAATTTTAGATATTTTAAACGCAATTAGTATTTTAAAAAAATCAGGAATTAAAAAAGTTAAATTGTTTATACCGACCAGTAAATTATCTACAAATGATAAATTTATAAAAAATGTTTTTTCTTTAATTAAAAGATTAAATATTCAAGATAATGTTTGTATTAAATCAGATACTTTTTTAGTAGAAGATATGCCTAATATTTATGCTATTTCAGACATTGTTGTATTACCCTCTTATTCTGAGGGTCTCGGAATAGTTCTTTTAGAAGCAATGTCCATGAAGAAACCAGTTGTAGCTAGTAAGATATCAGGTGTTGAAGAGGTTGTTATAAACAAAAAAACTGGACTGGTCGTACCAATTAAAAGCCCGAAAAAGTTATCGGTAGCCATAAGTTACATTTATAAGAATAAGAGCATATCAAATATTTTGGTATCCAATGCATATTCTATGATACGGAATAGGTTTGAATTGAATAAGCAAATAAAAAAAGTAGAGCAATTATTTCTATCTGTCTATGAAAAAAAATAATTTAATTTTAGCAAATAAAATAAAGATATATCTTAAGAAATCAAATAAACCATTAATTTTATTAATCTCTGGTGTTAATGGTTCAGGTAAAACAACTCTGGCATTTCATATATCAAATCTTTTGGAGATTAAACAACGTGTTGGTTTGGGGTCCATCGTAAAAACTTTGATTGTTATGAATCCTAAAAATAAAGTATATCAAAAAATGGATAATTATTTTTTAGGACTAACCGATAAAGAATTGAAAACTCAATCTTTAATTCTTGGAAAGATTGTTGATTTTATTATTAAAAAATATCAAAGAGGGGGAGTATCCTCTATAATTGAAGGAGTACAACTTCTACCAGATTATTTTAGTAATAATTGTATTCATTTTCATATTAAAATTGATGATCTTGATAAATATAAAAAACAGTTAAATAATAAAGATACAAGATATTCTAGAAATATTTCATTAAGCCAATTTAGAAATCTATTAAAAGTGAATGGAATTTTTGATAAAGAAGTTAGTCGGTCGAAAATATTTTTTATCAAAAATTCTAATTCAATAGATGAAAATATAAGTGATATTTTGAAGAAAATAATTATTAGTTTAAACTTAAAATAAATATATGGATACTAAATTTAATGAATTAGAAAATTTGTCTAAAAAATCTAAAAATATAGCTGATGAATTAAGAGATGAGCTTGGTGTAATGCCACACAAGATAAAAGGTAATTTTATTGCTTTTTTTGGACGACAATTTAATCCAAAATATAAATGGAATCGTGTTCTCAAGCCACTTTGGTCGGGTTTTTATATAAAATATAACGATTTGGAATTGATGGTTGATCCGGGTATTAATATTCTTGAGAGAGCACAAAAAATCGGTGTAAATTTATCTAGGACAAATACATTATTTATTTCACATGCGCACATTGACCATAGTCACGACGCCAATGTTATTGCTGAAATGGTTTCTTATAGGAAAGATTCTTTTTTAAATGTTCTAATGTCAAAAGAAACCAACGAAGAAAGAGTTATGAGCCACTACCATTTAAAACTAGAAAATTCTATTAAATTAAATTTATTGGAAGACAAAATCGCAATATCTTTATTTAATGATATAAGTCTTTCCCCGATAAAAGTAGTTCACTCTATTAATGGGTCTTTTGGTTTTGTTTTAGATTTAGAGGGTATTAAAATAGGGTATACTGGTGACACAGGTTTTTGTCTAACATATAAATCAAAAGATGGACTTAATTTCAATATTAATGATAAAATAGATAAAAGTAATATTGAAGAAGCTGGAGTGTTTAATGATAATTTAAAGAGTGCTTTTTCAAATACAGACTATTTAATTTTTAATTTACATGATGTTTCTTTCAGAAAAAAAACGAAACACAATATTTATCATTCTACTGTTAATGATGCAATACAAGTTTTGAGTGGTTCAATGATAAAAAAATGTTTTATTGAACATTTTAATCCATTTGGTTCTCTGGGCAAAAAATATCCTAAAAAAGTCGTTAATTATTTAAAAGATACTACTCGTAAAGATGTAGTACTAATTCCACTTAATGGTTTTATCTTACCATTAAAAAAATAGAATTTATGAAAAAAATAAAAGTTGCTTTGGTGGGTGTGGGTAATTGTGCGAGTTCTCTTGTTCAAGGTGTATTTTTTTATACAAAAAATGATAATCAGCAGGTAGGTTTAATGCATAAAAATTTTGCTGGCTATTCTGTGTCTGATATTGAATTTGTTACCGCTTTCGATGTCGATAGTAGAAAAGTTGGTAAGGATTTATCTACAGCGATATTTCAATCACCAAATTGTACTAAGAAATTTCAAAATGTTAATAATTTAAATATTAAAGTTTTAAAGGGTCCAGTTTTAGATGGCGTCGCTAAACATATGACAGATTATTTTGTTGTTGATCCAAATCAAGTTCCAGTTGATGTTGCATCTGAGTTAGTAAAGAGTGGAGCAGAAATTTTGATATGTTATTTGCCTGTTGGTAGCAAAGATGCATCAAGATTTTATGCAAACGAGGCGCTTAAGGCAGGTGTTGGTTTTATAAATGCAATCCCAGAATTTATTTGTTCAGACCAAGAATGGATAGATAAATTTAAAGAAAAAGGACTACCTTGTGCTGGAGATGATATCAAATCTCAATTTGGTGCTACTATTTTACATAGGATCTTAACAAGATTTATAGAAGACAGAGGGCATAAAATTGATAATACGTATCAATTAAATATAGGTGGGAATACAGATTTCTTAAACATGAAAGATGAAACAAGAATAATTTCAAAAAGAATTTCAAAAACCAATGCAGTTACTTCAATATTAGATGATAAAAATTTTGGTGTTAAAATTGGACCAAGCGATTATATTCCCCATCTAAATGATAATAAGGTTTGTTATATCAATATAAAAGGTCATCAGTTTGGCAATGTTCCATTTGAATTGGATGTAAAATTAAGTGTAGAAGATAGTCCTAACAGTGCAGGGGTTATGATTGATGCAATTAGAGCAATGAAAGTTGCCTTGGATAGAAAAATATCTGGTAATCTTGAATCAATTAGTGCATATTGTTTTAAATCTCCAGCTGTCCAATATAGGGATGATGTTGCTAGAAGGATGTTAGAAGATTTTATAAAAGGATAATTTATGTTTGAAAAACCAAAATTTTTTGTAGATAAAGTGTCTGAATTAAAAGAGAGTGATCCTCACCCTTATGATGCTTTTATTCATGTAGAAAATAATATGGAAAGAATGGGTTTTGTACAGGATAACTTTGTTTGTGAAGTGGTAAATGAAAAAGGTGAAGATTCCACTATAAGATTTCCAACGGCAATAACTTACTTTAAAGATCAGAAAGTCAAAGAATGGTCGAAAGAATTATATGGGTATAGAGAAGGGGTTGCAAAAGCATTAAATTCAAATGAAATGAATTATTATGTAGTTTATGATCCTTATTCAGAGTTAAGTTTTTTAGCAATGCCTTTTTATTCAAATACTGAAATTTTTAAATCAAGAGATAATTTAAATACTTTTTTAAAAAATGGAAAAGAAGCAGATGTTAAAGCTTTAAATAATCTTCTAAATACATTTAAAGATGTAGATTTTGGATTATTTGGATCAAGATTTGTTCATGATTTTTCGTACAAAAGTAGTCCCGACATTGATTTAATTATTTATGGTCCTAGAGAATTACAAAAGGTCATTGATTCTATTGAGTCTAATGAAGATTTAAGAAATAAAATCGGTATAGATTTTAAAGATACAACGAGATTTAATCAATATGTTCAATATTATATGAAGAAATTTAACCTTAACGAAGAAGAAGCAAAGATAATGTTTTCTAGAAAAAGAAGATATATGTTGGGTGGCAATATTAAGTTGTCTATTAATTGTGGATTACCAAATAATTTTAATAAAAAAATACCATCTGTAATTGGTTCTAAAAAGATTCATGATGTATCAATTGAAGGGGTTGCCTTAGATACTTCACTTTCATCTAATCTCCCAAGAGTTTTTTCTGTAGATACTGAGGGTGAAAAAATAGATGTTGTAACTCAAAATTGGTCAATAAAAGATTTTATTAGGCAGGGGGATAAAGTAAAGATTAACGGAGCATTAAGGGAGTCCGATGGTATAACTTTTATTTCTTTAGAAAGACCTGAAGATATAATAAAACCAATTTTGTAACTATGAATAAAGCTCTATTAATCTTAAAAGATGGCATTTTAATTAAAAAATTAAATACACATAATACTAAATATCGTAGTAAGGCTTTTTTGTATAAATATAACAAAAAATTTTATGTAATCAGAGAAATTGGGCATCAGTATAATCTATCAGAAAAAAATGTTATTCTCCTTGAGAAAAATATTAATATCTATCATAAACTTCTTAATAATTTTTCTTTATTAGATTTGCCATCTATCTTTGTTACTTATACTGATGTTAATAAAAAGATTTTTTTATTAACAGAGTATTTTTCAAATGGCACTATTTTAAATTTAAATATTAATTTTAAGATTAAATCTTTTAAAAAGGTTGCAAAAATAATAATTTATCTATTTTTAAAAAATAATAATTACAAACGAAGTAACTTAATTTATTCAATTGATCCAAATCCTAGTAATTTTTATATAAATTCTAATAGGGAAATTGTATATAATGATTTTACCCCGCCATTATTTTTAGTAGATAATAAATGGAAAGAATTCAGACGAATAGATGAATTAAAAGAAAACAAAAATTTAAAACAGAAAAGATATTTTAGTGGGTTAAATTTGCTTTTAGTTTTTGTAAATAAAACAAGATTATATTTATCTTATAATAATTATTTAAGATTTATAAAATGGCTAATTTTAGAAATAAAAGATGATAATAGATTGATAACAAGTGATTTTTATATTCTTACAGATTTAATTAAAGAAGTTGAAAATAAGAAATTCTCTGTTGCAAAGTATACAAATAAGATTGTATTACGAGATTTAGTTAGATTTTATATTTCTTTTAATAAAAATCTTAAAAAACAGGAACTAAATATTATTTATAAGAGATATAAAATAGTCAATTCTAATAAGGTTTTAATGAAGGTTCTTAAAAAGTACTCATAATTTTGATTATTATTTTTCTACTATCTGTGTCGCATTTGTCGCATTTTCAGAAAATGAGCTATACCTACCAATAAATGGGGTACTAGACAAAGGAGGTCTACTTAACTTATTTTGGAACTATTTTGAATAATTTATTGAATTTATCTAAACTATCCTTTAGTTGCTTGTTGTAATCTATTTTAGTTATAAATTGAGAGTGACTAACAAGGGTGTTATACTAATGAAAGGTTTCAGTTTATTACTATAGTGACCGAGACGCCTATTTATCCTTTTGTCATTTTTTCTAAAATACCCTTAATGGGTCTGACATGACATGGTACTAGAGAGGGTAGGCACCCAGCGATTTTATACTTGTAAAACAAGGTTCATATTTTGATACCCTACACGGAATTGAACTTATATTGTATTAATAATATAAACATGTTACTATATCAATATACATTGATATACTATGAATAATTTGGATATAAAATCATATATAAAAGTCATATCTGAACCAAATCGATTAAAGATTTTGGAGTTTTTAAAAGATGGAGAAAAATGTGCTTGTGAAATACACCCAAAATTAAAGCTCCCTCAGAATTTAAGTTCTCATCATTTGAAGGTTTTAAAAGATTTGAAGTTATTAAAAAGTCGAAGAGATGGTAATAAAATAATATACGAAAGAGATGAGGATATTATTAAAAAATACCAGAGGGAATTAACAAAAACAATACTTAAATAATATGAAAATAGAAGTAATTGGTTCAGGGTGTAAAAAGTGCAAAATGCTTTTTGAGCTAACACAAGGTGTAGCTAAAGAATTAGGAATCAACGATACTGTTTTGTACAGCACAGATGTAAATAAGATAATTAATATGGGCTTAATGAGTAGTCCTGTACTTACGATTAATGATAAACCAATCTTAGTGGGTATGCTTCCAGATAAGGATAAGTTAAAAGAGTTGATATCTAAAAACATATGAGTATTTTTTATCCAATACAATTATTGGCTGATTTTATTACATTTCAATTAATTGGACTAGCTCAAGGTTCTTATTTGGGAAGTGCTCTTAACTTTTTCATTTATGACACGATAAAAATCGGGTTACTTCTTTTAGTAATTAATTTTGTTATGGCTATAGTTAATTATTATTTTCCAATGGAAAGGGCTAGAGATATTCTAATGAAGAAAAGATGGTTCGGATTAAATTACCTAATGGCTGCTCTTTTAGGAATTGTTACACCATTCTGTTCTTGCTCATCCATTCCTTTGTTTATTGGTTTTATGGGTGTAGGAATACCTCTTGGTATAACTTTTACTTTTCTCATAAGTTCTCCACTTATAAATGAATCATCTTTGTATTTATTCCCAGCAATTTTTGGATGGAAAGTTACTATTCTTTACAATTTATTTGGAATAGCAGTTGCTGTTTTGGGTGGTATGTTAATACAGAAATTAAAATTAGAAAAATATGTAATGCCAGAACTTCTAAAATTTAGAGCTAGGTCTCAAGTAGAAGATATAAATGGAGTTTCTAAGATTCCATTTATAAAATTGATAAACAATTTTTGGGGTGATGGGATAAAGATCACAAAACAAATTTTCCCTTATGTTATGTTAGGTGTTGGGCTGGGCGCTATTATTCACGGTTTTGTCCCTAGTACATTGGTCGAACACTATTTATCTGCTAAGTCGTGGTGGACTGTGCCAATGGCTGTTATCCTAGGTGCTCCACTTTATGCTAATTCTATAAGTGTGATTCCTATTATGGAAGCTCTAGTAGGCAAAGGAGCTCCACTTGGTACAATTTTAGCTTTTATGACAGCCATAGTAACCTTGTCCTTGCCTGAAGCAATAATTCTTAAGAAAGTCATGAAGTGGCAATTGTTAGCAATGTTCTTTGGTGTTACTACTGTTGGAATAATAATAATGGGTTATTTATTTAATATTGTTCTGAAGTAATTCTTCTTTAATATGAACATATTTTTCATATAATTCACCCATATATTCTTCATCTTGTAGGATTGGCAAAATAATACTCGAGAAGCGACCCAAAAGTCAGCGACTAAAAAATAGACCGGTACGGTATAGGTTTTTCTAGATTCGCTAAAAATATGGTTCTAGACCTTAGAGGGTTATTTTTCTAATATATCCTTAAATAGCAACTTATAAGTTAAAAAATGAAAAGTTCTAATCCTTAGAGGTCGGGATTATTAGGCGTCCCGAGGGGGTTAAGTGTTTTATTGGTAAGTTTTGATATAATAAACTTATGAAAAGTAAACTTTTACATTGGATCCCAAGAGTTTTATCAATGATTTTTGTTTTATTTTTGTGTTTATTTTCTTTGGATGGTTTTACGGAATTCAATGGTTGGCAAACCGTTTTAGTTGTCACTACTCACTTGATTATTCCATTTGTAGTTTTATTAGGAACGATTATTGCTTGGAAAAGAGATTTGGTTGGTACTATAATATTTTTCTTTTTTGCTATGTATTATGTCTATATGGTTGGACTTGGTCGCCACTTTAGTTGGTATGTGTCTATTTCTGGACCAGCATTACTAATAGCCATTCTTTTCTTTATAAATTGGTTATCTAGTAGAAAAAATATTCAAAATTTTCAATATATAAAAACAAAAGACGGATTAGAGATATTTACAGAATCAATTGGTAATAAAAATAATCCAGCAATTATTTTGATAATGGGAGCAATGAATCAAAGTGTATTTTGGTATGATTCTTTTTGTAAAAAGTTGGCAGACTCTGGATTTTTTGTAATTAGATACGACCATAGAGATACCGGTTTTTCTTCTGTTGTAGATTTTAAAGAAAATTCATATACATTAGATAATTTAACAGAAGATGTTATATGTATTTTAGATGGATATAATATATCAAAAGCTCATATTGTTGGTATATCTATGGGTGGATATATTGGACAATTATTGGCAATAAATTATCCCAATAGAGTTGAAACACTAACCTTAATTTCAACTACTGCTGATCAAAGGCCATATATGGATGCGACTATGGGAAATTTTAATAATAAATATGAATTACCTTATCCAAGCCAGAAATTTATTGATTACATAGAAAATAGTAAAAATAATCCTCCTAAGGATGATGAAGGATTTATAAATAGCCAGATAGAGGGGTGGAAGATCTTCTTTGGACATGAATTATCCAAAGAAGATTTAGATGAATTGATTAGATTAATAACTCTATCAAATAATAGAAACAAAAATAAATTTTCTCCATTTAATCATGGGTTAGCCGTGGCTAACTCTAAAGACAGGATGGAATTAGTTAAAAATATTTATGCTCCAACCTTAATTATTCACGGAGGAAAAGATATTTGTTTTGGGGTAAAACACAGTCAATTCTTAAACAAAAATATACCGAATTCAAAACTTGAGGTTATAGAAAACATAGGACATATGTTTTCATTATCAGAATCAGATATTTTAATTAGTAAAATATTAAATAATATATAAATATGACTATAAATAAAGAATGGCATTTGAAAAATAGAATGCCAATAAATGCAACAATTAAACAAAAGATTAAATGGCACGAGGATCATTACAAGAATTGTAACTGTCGAGATTCAAAATTACACATTTTGAAGTTAAAAGAAAAAATTAAGTAATTTATTATTGGGTTTAGAATCAAGACGGTTCTGGGTTATTAAGTGTTCCCAAAAAAGTGTTTATTCCATACTTGACTTCTATGTTAGAATTATATAACATAGATAATGTTATAAATAATTAACATATATAAATATGACAAGTAAACAATATAAGAAAATAAAATTAATAATAACGGTTATTATTGCTATAATTTTTGGTCAATCTATAGTTTTAGAAAATTACATATTGCCAATAATAACTCTAATTATATCTTCATTAATTCTTCTGATTTTACGTAAGAAAGTTAAAGATATTATGATTGATGAAAGAGATAGAGAGCTTGGTGGTAAATCTGCATTGATAGCAATTCAGATATATTCATGGATTGCAGTAGTTGCCATGTTTATACTTTATGCCTTCAGAAGTATAAATCCTTTCTATGAGCCGATTGGTATGACGCTTGCGTACTCTACTTGTATTCTAATGTTGATATATTCTTTAATTTTTCGTTTTTATAATAAAGAAACATTTTCAAAAAATAAAAAGAAATACATAATTTTTGCAACATCATTAGCTATATTTATTGCTTTCTTTAGTGTCCGTTTCTTTAGTGGGGAAGATAATTGGGTTTGTGAAAATGGGCAATGGATTAAACATGGTCACCCTGATTTTCAAACTCCCACAGTAGAATGTAAATAAAATTATGAGAAATAATATTAAAGAGATAAGAAATAAATTAAATATTACCCAAGAAGAGCTTGCAAAAAAAGCGAAAGTTCGAAGAGAGACGATAATCTTTTTGGAACAAAATAAATATAATCCATCTTTGCAATTAGCTCACGATGTAGCAGAGGCACTTGGAACTACTATTGATAGGTTATTTCGGTTCTAGACCGAGACAGTTTCGAATCGCGGGAGGGGTCCAAGAGTCAGCGACTAAAAAATAGACCGGTACGGCTAGGCAAAAAGTGATGGCAGAGATGATTAAGTCTTCAGAAAATAGATATGAATCAACGCAAATAGATTTTTTATTAATGGAAATTTTTAGAAACAAGACAGAAAAATTTGAATTAGAAAATAATTTATCATTTATAAATGACCATAATAGTGATGAATATAGAATGATATTAGACTCTTTAGATAATAAAAAAATACAAATATCTAATTTAGAAAATAAATATTCAGATTTAATTTCTAATCATGATAAAAAGTTTAAGGATTTTCAATTTACAGATGGCCCAAAAAAGCCATAGAAAATGTATCAATTATGTTAGAAAAAGTTGAAAAAGTTAAAGAAGAATTAATAGAAACAATAAAAGATCCCAAGTATATTGATAAATTAATAAAAGAACTTAATTGTAGTAAAGAAGAAGCTCTTAAACATCAAGCAGTACGTATTAAAAATATGGAAACTGTCAATTATAATTTTTGTTCAATAGAGGAGTTAATTCTTGGAAAAAATGCTCTTGCTGATTATTTACTATATAGTCATCTTATAAATTTACCATACAATGTTGATGATGATACATGAGAATACGTAGCTAACCATGAATTTCTTCACGCTGAGACTTTTTCAAGTACAGGTATATCTCCAAGAGCTAAAGATATTCTTAATAATTCATTTTTAATAAAAGATTCTGACGATAAAAATATTAAACTCAAATTACGTTCAGATTATTATAGTAATCCAACAGAAAGATATGTTCGTTTAAAAATTTTAAAAAGAGATCTTGATAAACTTGGTATTAAAAAACTAAATAAAAATTTAAATTTGAAACAGTATAAAAAAATGATAGAACTTTATAAGAAAAACAAAAATCTTTTTGAAGTAAATTCACAAGAATTTATTGAAACAACCAAAGATGATTTTGATGTATATAAGGAGCTATTTAATAATATTGCTCTAAATAACAATTCAGGTGAAGATACATATACGCATGATCTTTGGAAGTATAGTGGTGATGAAAATGTTGCTTAATATCATCTTCTGCACCAAATATAGTTAATTTATCGTATAATTACAGGAGAGTATATAGTCGTCTCTCTATTTAGTTTTTGAATATTATAATTTATTTATGAAGATTAAAGAGTTTTCACAAAAATATAGTGTTTTTTGGTTCTGGGCCGCAATATTTCTTCTTCTAGTTTCCATTGCTCTTGGAGTATGTCTGTTTAAAGGTAATATGCCTCGTGGCATGAAAGGTGATTTTGGAAATATGGGGGATGGACAAGGTATGATGCAGCAACGTGATAGTGGAAGAGCTATGAATAATACTAATAGTAAAAATGATAAAAATTTTCCGAGTAATAGCTCCCAGAAATCATTTAATGGGCAAGGACTTCCACAAGAAGCTGGACAAGGACAGAACAGTGCCTCTTCTGAAATTACAATTCCAGTAGAGAATCAATAATAAAACGAATAAATATTTGGTATCTCTATCTATTAAATATTTTTTTAAAATTATTATTTTAAAAACAAAATCTGCTATAGTTTATAGCAGATTTTGTTTTGTTTTACTTTTTTAATATAATAGATTTATTAAAAGTTTTAGATTAAAATAATGTTCAAAAAAATATTAATACCAAAACCAATTATTCCGCTTATTGTCTTATGTATTATTTTAACTATTTTAAGAGTTGTTTTATTTGATAAATATTCATTAATATTTTTACTTTGGAATATATTATTAGCTATTATTCCATTTTTTATTAGTTCTATTATTTTATATTTTCACAAAAATAAAAAGTTAAAAAAATGGATATTTATAATTTTAGGGATTGTTTGGTTGCTCTTCTTACCTAATGCTCCATATATTGTCACCGATCTTATACATATTGGGGTTGTTCGTGCTGTTCCTGTTATATATGATGCAATTTTACTATTTATTTCAGCTCTAATTGGATTACTTTTTGGGATGTATTCAGTTTCTCAAATTGAAGAAGTCTTATTATCTAAGTACTCTAAGAAAACAACATCAATATTGATCTTTCTATCAATCCTATTGGCTAGTTTTGGTATGTATCTTGGAAGATTCTTGAGATTTAACAGTTGGGATTTATTAACTAATCCCTTAAATTCATCAATAAAATTTTTTACAACCTTATCATCATCTTCTTATCATCTAGAATCTCTTGTTTATGTTTTGTTATTTTTCTCATTTATTTGTATCTCGTATTATTCTTGGAAATTATTTAGAGAGAAGTAATATAAAAGTTGATAAAATAGCCCCAATAAAATACCCTTAGCTATAAGGGTATTTTATTGGGGCAAAGTAAGTTAAAAATTTTGCAAAATTTTGCAAAATTTTTAACTTATAAAAATAAAAATTTTTACTCTAGAAAATAACCTTAAAGTATAGTGTTTTTACGTCGGTTTCTTAAAATATTACTCATAAAAGTTGACTAGTCTGACGAATTTTCTTATAACTTTAATTTTTTATCTAAATAACTTTACTCATTACTTATTAAAAATGTATAATATAAACCCATAAGCATCGCAGGTAATTTATTAGCTAATTTTTTAAAAATATGCCCTCAAAAAAGAAAGTATTTAAGGTAAAAAAAGAATTAAAAAAAGTTGTTAGCCCAAAGAAAGAATTAATCGCAGAGCGAAAACCAACTAAGAATAGTTTTATTAAGAGCGTTCAAAAAAGAGACGGAAAAATTGTTACTTTTAATATAGATAAAATTATAAATGCTATTAATAAAGCTATGCTTGCTAGCAAAGAAGGATCATTACGTGATGCTGAAATCATTGCCAATAGGGTTTTAATGGAAATTGTAAAGATAACTAAGAAATATAAGACTTTTGTTCCAACAGTTGAAGGTATTCAGGACACAGTTGAACAAGAATTAATGCTTTCTGATTTTGTAAAAACTTCTAAAAATTATATTTTATATCGTGAACAAAGAGCTAAGATCCGCTCATTAGGTATAACTGTTCCAGATCATGTTAAAAAGTTAGCAAAAGATAGTAAAAAATATTTTAGAAATGCTCTTTCTGAATTTGTCTATTATCGTTCTTATGCAAAATGGATTGAAGAAGAGAACAGAAGAGAAACTTGGATTGAGACAATTGATCGTTATGTTAACTTCATGAAAAAAAATCTCGGGAATAAATTGAAAGAATCTGAATACAAAGAAGTTCGTGAAGCAATTCTTAACCAAGAATCAATGCCATCAATGAGACTTTTACAATTTGCAGGGAAAGCTGCCGAGACCACAAATGTTTGTGCTTATAATTGTTCTTTCATAGCCCCATCATGTTTTCAAGATTTTGGAGAAATTATTTACATTTCTATGTGTGGAACAGGAGTTGGATTTTCGGTTGAGAGTAAAAATATTCAGGCACTTCCTCAAATTAAAAATCAAACAGGCAAAAAACTTCCTACTCATGTTGTTCCAGATTCTAAAGAAGGATGGGCAGATGCACTTGTCCTAGGAATGAAAACTTGGTTTGATGGTATTGATATTGATTTTGATTTTTCATTGCTTCGTCCAGCAGGAGCAAGATTAAAAACTATGGGGGGTAAAAGTTCTGGTCCACAACCACTTATTGATTTACTTGGATTTACTCGAGAAAGAATTCTTCGTAGACAAGGTAGACATCTAAGGAATATAGATGCTCATGATATTATCTGTAAAATTGGTGAGTGTGTTGTTTCTGGTGGTGTTCGTCGAAGTGCTCTTATTTCTTTATCAGACTTAGATGATCAAGATATGCGTGATGCTAAGGTTGGTCAATTTTGGGTTAATGAAGGTCAAAGAATGCTTGCTAATAATTCAGCAGTTTATAACACTAAACCAACAGAAACAGTCTTTTTGAAGGAATGGTTAGCTTTAATGGAATCTGGTACGGGAGAAAGAGGAATTTTTAATAGAGCTTCACTTTATACTGCACTTCCAAAAAGGCGTTTAGAAAAGTCAAAAGATTATATCGGAGAAATGGGGACAAATCCATGTGGAGAAATTATCCTTCGATCAAAACAATTCTGTAATTTGTCAGAAGTTGTTGCTCGTGCTGAAGATACAGAGAATGATTTGATGAGGAAGGTTCGAGTAGCTACGATTTTAGGAACCTATCAGTCAACATTAACACATTTTCCTTATCTCTCTAAACAATGGCAAGAAAATTGTGAAGCAGAAAGATTATTAGGAGTTTCTATTACTGGTCAGTGGGATTCTGCTTTAGCTAGGAATGGAGAAATTTTGAAAAAGTTAAAGAATGAAGCTATTAGGGTAAATAAAATTTACGCTAAAAAATTTGGAGTTGGTGAATCTACTTGTATCACTTGTGTTAAGCCATCAGGAACAGTTTCTCAAACAGTAGATTGTTCTTCTGGAATGCATCCTCGTCATGCGCCTTATTATATTCGTCGTGTTAGAATTTCCGCAACTGATTCACTCTTTAAGATGTTAAGAGATCAAGGAGTTCCTTATTTTCCAGAAGTTGGGCAAACAATGGACAATGCTAATACTTATGTTTTTGAATTTCCAATGAAATCTCCAAAAGGAGCAATTTGCAAAGATGATATTACCGCTATTGATCAGCTTGAACATTGGAAGTTGGTGAAAATGAATTACACAGAGCACAACCCATCTGTAACCATTTCTGTCGGTGAAGATGAATGGATTAAAGTAGCTCATTGGTTATATCAACATTGGGATATTGTCGGAGGATTATCTTTCTTACCTAGAACTAATCATGTCTATCAACTTGCACCTTATGAAGCTATAGATGAGAAGAAATATAAAGAATTAGTTGCTAGTATGCCAGAAATTGATTTCTCAAAAATTATTACTTATGAAATAAAAGATGAAACTGAAGTTAAAAAAGAGCTTGCTTGTGTTTCTGGTGTTTGTGATATAGTTTAATAATTTTTTGGTATAATCAATAATATGAAAAAGGAACTAAAATTTATTCTGTTTATTGTTGGTTTAATAGTTATTATTTTTGTAATAGCAGTTCTTTTTGGTTTTAAGTCCGAAAAAGTTAGTACAAATACAACAGAGACAACTCTTTCTAGCCTTGATCAATTTGCAGAATGTATAAGTGTTTCAGGAGCAAAGCTTTATGGAGCTTTTTGGTGTTCGCATTGTAATGGGCAAAAGAAAGCTTTTGGTTCTTCGGCAGAGTATCTTACTTATGTTGAGTGTTCAACTAGCTATGGAGGAGAGCAAACGCAAGCTTGTAAAGACGCAAATATTGAAGCTTATCCAACATGGATTTTCGCTGATGGAACACAATTATTAGGAGAATTACCCTTTGAAACTCTGTCTGAAAAGACCAATTGTGCATTACCATCAACTGATTAAATATTTTTCATAAATGACGCATTACTTTTGTGGTATAATATAAGTATGTCTAAAATAGTAGTTGCCAATTGGAAAATGAATCCTCCTTCTGTTAAAGAGGTAGAGAATTTACTAAAAAATATTAAAAAGTTTTCTAAAAACTTAAAAAACTTAAAAATTACGATTTGTCCACCATTTGCTTTTCTTTTTCTTTTTAAAAAACTAGGGAAGAGCCCAATAGCTCTTGGAGCTCAAAATGTTTCATCAGAAGATATGGGCCCTTATACTGGGGAGATTTCCCCTAAAATGCTTTTTAATATGGGTGTTCGGCAGGTAATTGTTGGTCATAGTGAATGTCGTGCTCGTGGAGAAACAAATGAACTTATAAATAAGAAAATATTAAATTTATTAAAGCATAAAATCCGTCCAATTATCTGTGTAGGTGAGAGTAAAAGAGACAATGAAGGTTTTTACTTATCATTTATTAGTGAACAAATCAAAGAATGTTTAAAAGGAATTCCACGAGCTCAACTCAAAAATATAATCATAGCCTATGAACCTATTTGGGCAATTGGTAAAGGGGCTAAGCGTGAAGCCACCAAAGAAGAATTTATTGAGATAAAAATATTTATTAAAAAAGTTTTCTCCGATCTTTATGGAGTAAAGTTTGCACACCTAATACCAATTATTTATGGAGGTTCAGTTCATGAAGATAATGCCAATTCTTTTATTAAAGAAGCATCAGCCGATGGTCTTCTTATTGGGCGTGATAGTCTAATTCCTAAAAAATTTGAAGCCATCTTAAAATCTATAAGATAAGAATATGAGATCAATTAAAGATTTAAAAAATATAAAAGGGAAAAGAATTATTTTACGAGCTGATTTTAATGTCCCTCTAAAAAAAGATAAAGTTGTTGATAGTTTTCGTATTCAAAAAACGTTCCCAACTATTTTATTTTTACAGAAGAAAAAAGCAAAGATTATAATAATTTCTCATCTAGGGGATGATGGTCATACAAGTCTTCTCCCTATTGCTAAGATTTTACAAAAAAAGATTAAAAATTTTTCTTTTATTAAAGAGGGAATTCTATCTAACGAAACTGAAAATAAAATTAATCTATTAAAAAACGGAGAGGTTGTTTTATTAGAAAATTTGAGACAAGAAGATGGTGAAAAGAAAAATTCACCATCTTTTGCGAGGGCATTGTCACGATATGGAGATATTTATGTGAATGACGCTTTCTCTGTTTGTCACAGGGAACATGCTTCAGTTTTTGGAATAACTAAATATCTTCCTGGGTATGCAGGATTCCAGCTTATAAACGAGGTTGAAAATCTTTCTCAGGTTTTTAAACCAGCTCACCCATTTCTCTTTATTTTGGGTGGTTCAAAATTTGAGACCAAAATACCAATAATCAGAAAATTTATTCATGTCGCAGATAATGTTTTTATTGGTGGAGCTATTGCTAATGATTTTCTAAAAGCTAAGGGTTATGAAATTGGGAATTCATTAATTGATGAAAAAAATTTTCAAATACCTCTTATTTTAAAAGCCAAAAATCTTGTTTTACCTGATGATGTTGTTGTTAGTAATGGACAAAAAAGTCGCATTGCTAAAGTTGAGGAAGTTAAAACTAATGAAACAATTGTTGATGTTGGACCAGAGACTATTTCTAAACTCCAAAAGATGGTAGAAAAATCTTCATTTATTTTATGGAATGGTCCACTTGGTAAATACGAAGATGGTTTTGGAGGGTCAACAGAAAAACTTCTAAAAATTATTTTTAAAAATAAAGCCAAAAGTGTAATTGGAGGAGGAGATACAGTTACTCTTATTTCAAAATTAAAGTTAGAGAGTAAACTTGGATTTATTTCTACTGGAGGTGGAGCAATGTTAGATTTTCTTGCGAAGGGAACCCTTCCTGGTATCCGAGTATTAAAATAATATTCTGTCGGCGGTCCAACCCCCGAATTTAAAAAAGCCTTATTTTATAAGGCTTTTTTAAATTGATTTTTCCGATTTTTCGGCGGTTGGACCGCTGAAATTATTTTTTTTCTGCAAATATCTATTTCTTTTTCCTTATATTCCTTAAGATTACGAACTATAATAGCGTCATCGTTGAAATATCTAGGAATTAAATGTATATGAAAATGAGGAATTTCTGTTCCAACTACACATTCTTCTACATAATCACATCCTAGTCCTTTTTTCAAAGCAACCATCATCTTCTTAGTTAATTTAAATATATCACTTAAGGTTTTATCTGGGGTTTCTTGCATCCAAGTTATATGCTTTTTGGGTATTATAAGTAAATGCCCATGATTTACAGGTCTAATGTCCATAAAAACTAGAAAATTTTTATTTTCAAATACTTTGCTTGAGGGTAACTCATTATTAATTATTTTACAAAATATACAATCCTTATTATCTTTACGACTCATAAAAATCTGAATGATTCATTATTAATAGTAGTCATTATATGCTAGAATCATTATTATGCCAAATCATCAAGAATTGCTAGAAATTCTTTTGAAAAATAGGGGAATTAAAAAAGAAGATTGGGAAAAATTTTTAAATCCCTCCTATGATAAACATTCATACGATCCATTTTTAATGAAAGATATGGATAAGGCTTGTGTTCGTATTTTTGAAGCGGTTGAAGCAAAAGAAAAAATTGTTATTTATAGTGATTATGATTGTGATGGAATTCCTGCTTCTGTTATAATGTCTGACTTTTTTAATAAAATAGGATATAAAAATTTTTCAATTTATATTCCAGATCGCTATGACGAAGGTTATGGGCTACACATAGATGCAGTAGAAAACTTTATAAAAGATAAAGTAAATCTTTTGATAACTTTTGATCTTGGAATAACTGCTGTTGCTGAAGTTGCAGAAGCTAAAGCAAATGATATTGATGTTATTATTACCGACCACCACCTTCCACAAGAAGAGATTCCAAATGCCTATGCAATTTTAAATCCAAAACAAAATAATTGTCATTATCCAGATAAGATGCTTTGTGGAGCAGGGATTGCTTTTAAATTAGTTTTTGCTTTGGTTTCTAAATATGGTGAATATTGGAAAATAAATAAAGGCTGGGAGAAATGGTTACTTGATATGGCGGGGATTGCAACTCTTTCAGATCAAGTTCCACTTTTAGATGAGAACAGAGTCTTGTCTTATTATGGTTTAAAAGTTTTAAGAAAGGGGAAACGTCCTGGAGTTGTTGAAATATTTGATACTTCTAAAATAAAGATACAAGATATTAATGAAGATGATATTGCTTTTACTTTAGCTCCACGAATAAATGTTGCTAGCCGAATGTCTGACCCAATAGATGCTTTTAATGTTTTAGCTACTCATGATATTAGAGAAGCAAAAACTTTAGCTCTTAATTTATCAAAAATAAATGACGACCGTAAACAGATAGTTGCTCATATTATGAAAGAGGTAAGGGGCACTTTATCTAAAAGAGGTTTTGGTGAAGAAAATGACAAACCGATAATTGTTATTGGCAATCCTAAGTGGAGAATTGGATTGCTTGGAATTATTGCTTCAAAGATTGTTGATGAATATAAAAGAACTGTTTTTGTTTGGGGCTCTGATAATAGTGGTGTTCTAAAGGGTTCTGGACGTGTATATGGAAATATCAATTTAGTTGAAATTTTATCTTCTTTGCCAGAGGGTAGTCTAATTGACTTTGGTGGGCATAAGGGGGCTTGTGGCTTCACTGTTTCTCAAGAAGAAATTCATTTTCTAGAAGATAGACTTACTGTTATCTATAATAATTTATCGATAACTTGTGAGGAAGAAAATTCATTACAAGCTGAAGCCCAAATTTCTGTTGATGATATTAATAATGAAAATTATAAAGTCATTGAACAACTTGCTCCATATGGAGTAAGTAATCCAAAACCAGTATTTGTTTTAAAGAGTATAATAATAGATGGATTAAAAGAATTTGGAAAAGATAAAAATCATCTTGAATTAAGTTTCAAAAATTCTCATGGAAAAATTATTAAAGCGATTGCCTTCTTTAAAACCCGAGAAAGTTATAAATCTATTCTCAAGCAAGGAGACAAGATTGATCTTTTTGCTTCGTTTGAGAAAAATACTTTTGCTAATAAGTCAGAAATAAGATTAAGAATAATAGATATTATGATAAAATAAAAATATGATTAATTTAGAAATCTATACAGATGGTTCGTCACTAGGTAATCCTGGTCCTGGAGGATGGGGAGTTGTTGTTGTCTCTAGTGAGAAGATAGTGAAAGAACTTAGTGGTGGGGAAAAAAATACAACAAATAATAAAATGGAATTAACTGGTGCGATAGAAGCTTTAAAATATTTGAGCGAGGCTAATTTTGATAAATGTCAGATTTTTTCTGATTCAGCTTATGTCTTAGGGGGGATTACTAGTTGGATTATAAATTGGCAAAGAAATGGGTGGAAAACAGCTAATAAAAAAGCAGTTCTTAATCAAGAATTTTGGCAAGAGTTAACTAGTTTAAATAATAAATTGTCAGATAAAATTTCTTGGCATAAAGTTAAAGGTCATTCTGGTCATATATATAATGAAAAAGCTGATGAATTAGCGCAAAATTTTGCTAATAAACAAAAAATCAATTAATTTCTTTCATGTTCAAAAGAGAGATTGTCGCTATTTTAATTTTAATAATAATCGCACTTGTGCGATTATTATTTTTTATTCCCGAAGCACCGGCGTTTGATAATTTTATTGGGCAAGAGATAGAATTTACTGGGATAATTTCTGATGATCCAGATATTCGCTTGAATAATCAACATCTAAATATAGAAATTAAAAAACTAAATGCTAATGTTTTAGTTTTTACAGACAGAGAAAATAAATTTAATTATGGAGATGAAGTTTCAGTAAGTGGAATATTAGAGGAACCAGAAAATTTTATTACTTCAGCTGGAAAAGAATTTAATTATCAAAGATATTTAGCTAATCAGAATATTTATTTTATTGTTAAAAATGCAGAGGTTAAAACGCTTTCATGTGGACATGGTAATTTTCTAAAAACTTTTCTTTTTAGAATAAAAAATGCTTTTATAAAAAGTATTAGTCAAATAATTCCAATTCCTGAGAGTGATTTAGCTAGTGGCTTAATTCTTGGAATAAAAGGAGGCTTTGATGATGACCTTAAGCAAGAATTTATTGATACAGGGACAATACATATTGTTGCTTTATCTGGATATAATGTTTCAATTATTGTAGAAAGTATTATAAAAATTTTGAATAAAGTTTTAAGTTTAACTATTTCTTCACTTGCTGGAATTTTAGTTATTATTCTTTTTGTTATTATGACCGGGGCTAGTGCGACGGCGGTTCGGGCAGGAATTATGGCAACAATTATGCTTTTAGGAAGAATAACCGGCCGGCCATATATGGCCGGCCGGGCCCTTATCATTACAGCTCTTTTAATGATTGCCTATGATCCTAGAATATTTACTGACATGTCTTTTGAGTTATCTTTTCTAGCAACAGCGGGAGTTTTGTTTGTTACCCCTAAGGTTATGAAGTGGTTTCGGTTTGTACCAATGCGTTTTGGAATGAGAGAAATATTTGCTTCTACAACTTCAGCGACCATTGCGGTATTACCAATGCTTCTTTATCTGACAGGGAATTTATCGTTTGTATCTTTTCCTGCAAATATTTTAATTCTTCCTTTTATCCCGCTTGCGATGCTTTTTAGTTTTATAACTGGAATTTTAAATTTTATTTCATCTATCTTAGCTATTCCGGTAGGCTATGTGTCTTATTTAATTCTTCATTATATTCTTACAATTATTCACGAATTCTCGTTACTTTCATTTGCCGGAATTTCAGTTATAAATTTTCCTTTAATTATCACGATTATTATTTATCTTTTATTAGCTTGGTGTGTTTTTAGAAAGAAATAATTTATGTTTAAAAAATATAAAAAGTTTATAAAATATTTATCTATAATTTTATTAATTGTTTTAGTTACTTCAATTTATTTATTTATTTTTAAAATAAATAAATACAACAATTATCTGAAAATTTCTTTTTTAGATGTAGGACAGGGTGATTCTATTTATATAGAAGCTCCAAATGGGCGACAGGTTCTTATTGATAGTGGTCCAGATGCTAAGTTACTACAAAGTTTAGCAAAAGTCATGCCATTTGCCGATAGGTCTATTGATATGATTATTGCTACTCATGCTGATAGTGACCATATTGGCGGATTTCCCCTTCTTATTGATAATTATAGTATTTCTACTATTTTGGAAAATGGGGCAACTGGTTCATCACAATTATTTTCTACTCTAGAGGAAAAAATTGATAACAATAAAATAAATAAAATTATTGCTCAAAAAGGAATGAAGATATTTTTAGATGATGAAAATAAAATTTATTTAGAAATTTTATATCCTAATCGTGATATTTCTTCTCTTGATAGTAATGAGACCTCAATTGTTTGCCGTTTAGTTTATGGGAACAATTCTTTTATGTTAATGGGCGATGCTGATATTTATGTGGAGAATTTAATTAGTTGGAGTGAGTCAAAAGAAGCTCTTCAGTCTGACATACTTAAACTTGGGCATCATGGTTCTAAAAGTTCTTCAAGTTTCTTTTGGTTAGAAAAAGTTTCTCCACAAATTGCGATTATTTCGGCAGGTGAGAATAATCGTTATGGCCATCCTAGTGAAGAAGTTTTAGATAGATTAAAAAAGCTAGATATCTTATATCTAGCAACTTATGAATTAGGGAATATTAATTTTGAATCAAATGGAGAGGAGATAATAAGAAAATAAAATTCTATTTTATAATTCCTGCTTTCTTGAGAACAGCGTAAGCACCTTTCTTGTTGATAGTTTTAATAGCTTGAGTTGAAATAGTTAATGGAAAATATTTCTTTAATTCAGGAACGTAAACTCGTTTTTTCTGTAAATTAGCGTATTTCCTAACTTTACCAGTTGGGTTAAATTTGGTAGCACGAACAACATTGGAATATCCACCAGCTACTTTTGAACCCTTTTTAGTTATCGCACAGACTTTTGCCATATGTGACCAGTATGTTATCATATAAAACATGTATATGCAAGCAATTGACGGAATCTTTTATATTGTAGTTCTTATAATGTCTATCGTTATTCATGAATTTTCTCATGGATATACAGCTTATTTATTAGGTGATGATACAGCAAAACAAAGTGGACGTCTTACATTAAATCCAATAAAACATTTAGATTTATTTGGTTCAATTATCTTACCGATTTTATTATATTTTTCTACCGGGGGGAGTTTCCTTGTTGGTTGGGCAAAACCAGTTCCTTATAATCCTAATAATTTAAAAAATAGAAAAAGAGGAGAACTACTTATTGCAATTGCCGGAATTTTAGCAAATCTTGCTCTCGCTATTGTCTTTGGTCTTTTTATTCGTTTAGCTATTGTTTTAGGATTACCCCTAGATAATCCATTTTACAATATTGCTTCAATTATTGTCATTATAAATCTTGTCTTATTCTTATTTAATATTATTCCAATTCCTCCTCTTGATGGTTCTAAGATATTGTTCTCTCTTTTACCATATAAATACAAAAATCTTGAATATCTATTAGAGAGATGGGGGTTATTCCTATTATTGTTCTTTATTATTTTCCTTTGGAGTAAAGTTGCTCCTTTTATTTATTTAATGTTTCATCTAATTACTGGGGTTGCTCTAATGTAAAAACGCTATTGCATTTTTTACCACTTTATAGTAAAGTAGTTGCACTAGTCATTTAAACGACTATTTTATTTTACTTGTCACGTTAAAATCTAGATTAACGGTCAAGATTAAAAATTTAAGTTTATATTATCTAGATTTTAATGGAATGCCTACAATTAACCAATTAATCAAAAAGAATAGAAAAAGTATAAAAAGGAAGTCAAAAGCTGTTGCCCTTGCTCGTGGTTTTAATTCTATAAAAAATAAACCGGTCTATTATCCTGCTCCATTTAAACGTGGGGTTTGTACAAAAGTTTCAACAACTACTCCAAAGAAGCCAAACTCAGCTCTCCGAAAAATTGCTCGTGTTAGACTTACTAATGGAATGGAAGTTACTGCTTATATCCCAGGAGAAGGACATAATCTTCAAGAACACTCTGTTGTCATGATTCGCGGAGGGCGTGTTAAGGACTTAATTGGGGTTCGATATCATATTGTTCGTGGCCGTCTTGATACTACAGGAGTAGAGAAACGTCGTCAGGCCAGAAGTCGTTATGGAACAAAAGCTCCTAGGGCAACTAAGAAAAGTTAGTTTTAAATAAATATATATGCGAAGAAAAATAAAAAATAGAAAAATCGTAGAACCAGATATTGTATACAACTCACAAAAGCTTGCGAAGTTTATTAATATTTTGATGTGGAATGGTAAAAAAGATATAGCTCGCAATGCAGTCTATAAAGCTTTTGATATTATTAAAGAAAAAACAGGTAATCCAAATCCATTAGAAATTTTTGATACAGCTCTTAAGAATGCAGGTCCGTTAGTTGAAGTTCGTTCTCGTCGTATTGGGGGAGCAAACTATCAAGTTCCTAGAGAAGTTCGTCCTGAACGTCGACTTGCTCTTGCAATGAGATGGATTATCAGCGCTTCTCGTTCTGGGAAGGGAGCCCCTATCCACGAGAAACTTGCTGAAGAATTGATTCTTGCTTCCAATAACGAAGGAACTGCTGTTAAAAAGAAAGAAGATACTCACAAAATAGCAGAATCCAACAAAGCATTTGCTCACTTCGCTTGGTAATCATAAATTTATACATAAAACAAAAAATCCCCTTTGTGGGGATTTTTTGTTGCATATAAAAAGGTATAGGTATATAGTGAGGGAAATAAACTTTTAAATATTTACCTATGTTAGGAAAAGTTGAAATCGATCCTCTTGATAGGATTGAGATACAAGGATTGTTGTCGAGTATCGAGAACGCCTTGGATCTTTGGAACGCAACAGAAGAAGCTTATGGAGAGGGTAATGTTAAGCCTCATGAGGTTAGCAAGTACAACCTATCTTCATCTGAGATGAAGGACAAGGAAGATGCCGTTGGGTCCCTTGAAATCCTGAAAAAATTTTTGTTGGGCTAAGTAAACTAAAAAAAGAGGGGATCCTGCCGGGTCGCCTTTTTTGTTGCAAAAAAGGGTGTTTTATTGTATATTCAGGTGACAAAAGACGTGATTGTCTACCTGCAAAATCAGGTAAATTTTATTTTTATTAACATAATTTATATATATGGAAAGAGATTATCCCTTAGAAAAAGTTAGAAATTTCGGAATTATCGCGCATATTGATGCTGGTAAAACTACAACCAGTGAGCGTGTTTTATTTTATACAGGAGTATCACATAAGATAGGTGAAGTTCATGACGGAGAAACAGTTACCGACTGGATGGAGCAGGAACGTGAGCGTGGAATTACTATTACTTCCGCAGCAGTTACTTGTTTTTGGTCTCCAACTTATGCTTCTAATGATAAAAGTAAAAAATGTCGTTTTAATATTATTGATACCCCGGGGCATATTGATTTCACTGCAGAAGTTAAACGTTCTCTTCGTGTTCTAGACGGAGCCGTTGTTGTTTTTGATGGAGTCGCTGGAGTAGAGCCTCAATCTGAAACCAACTGGCGTTATGCTGATGAAGCTATGGTTCCTAGAATCTGTTTTATAAATAAAATGGATAGAATGGGAGCTTCATTTGAACATTCATTTAAAACTATTTTAGATAGATTAAATAAAAATGCTGTTCGCGTGCAAATTCCTATTGGTGCAGAAGAAAATTTTGAAGGAGTTATAGATTTACTTCGCATGAAAGCTTATTACTTTGAAGGGAAAATGGGGGAACAAGTTATTGAAAAAGAAATTCCCGAAAATCTTAAAGCTGATGCCGAAAAGTACCGTAATGAACTTATTGAAAAAATAGTTGAACAAGATGATACTTTAATGTCTGAATATCTTGATGGAAAAATTCCTGATCTAGATACTCTTAAAGCAACAATGAGAAAAGCGGTTATTGCGAATAATATTTTCCCAGTCTTTACTGGTTCTGCTTTGAAAGATAAAGGAGTTCAGCTTGTTCTTGATGCAGTGATTGATTATCTTCCTGCCCCAACTGATATCCCTGCGATAAAAGGTATTAATCCAGAAACTGAAGCTGAAGAAGTTCGTCATGCCTCTGATAGTGAACCATTTTCTGCTCTTGCATTCAAAGTTGCAACAGATCCATTCGTTGGGCAATTAATTTTCTTCAGAGTTTATTCTGGAACTTTAGAAGCAGGAAGCTATATTTATAATCCACGTACTCGCAATAAAGAACGTATTGGAAGAATTTTGCGAATGCACGCAAATGATCGTGAAGAAGTCAAAAAGGTTTATGCTGGAGAAATTGCGGCTGCTGTTGGGCTTAAAGATACAATTACTTCAGATACTCTTTGTGAGGAAAACCACCCAATTGAACTTTATCGTATTGTCTTTCCAGAGCCAGTTATTCAACTTCGTGTTGAACCAAAGACAAAAGCTGACCAAGAAAAAATGGGGCTTGCTCTTAATCGTCTTGCTCAAGAAGATCCAACTTTCAAAGTTTCTACAGATTCAGAAACTAACGAAACAATTATTTCTGGAATGGGGGAACTTCATCTTGAAATTATTGTTGATCGTATGAAGCGTGAATTCGGAGTTGAGACAAATGTTGGTAAACCACAAGTTGCCTATAGAGAGACTATTACTGCAGAATCACAAGCTGAAGGAAAATATATTAAGCAGTCTGGCGGTCGCGGTAACTATGGTCACGTTAGAATCAAAGTTAAACCAATGGATTTAAGTATTAACCCAGAAGATTTATCAAAGAATGTTAAAAGAGAAAAAGAATTTGAGTTCGTTAATGATATTAAGGGTGGAGTTATTCCACAAGAATATATACCAGCTTGTGAAAAAGGATTTAAAGAAGGTCTAGACCGTGGAGTTGTTGCTGGATTTAAGCTTGTCAATGTTTCCGTAGATCTTTATGATGGAAGTTATCATGAGGTTGACTCTAATGAAATGGCTTTCAAAATCGCAGCCTCTATGGCCGTTCAAGATGCATGTAAAACTGCTCGCCCTGTCATTCTAGAACCAATGATGAAAGTTGAAGTTGTTACACCAGATAAATTCATGGGTGATGTTACAGGAAGTCTTTCATCTAAACGTGGACTTATTGAGGGAATGGAGCAACGTGGAATGAATCAGGCTATCCGAGCAGTTGTTCCACTTTCTGAAATGTTTGGTTACATGACAATTCTTCGTTCAATGACTGAAGGACGTGCGTCTTTCACAATGGAATTCTTACGTTACGATATTGTTCCACAGAATGTGGCTACAACAATTATAGAATCTAGGAAGTAGGCTAAAAACTAAAATTATTTTTTAAAGAGGTTGCATTGCAAATAAAATTCATAAGAGGTTGTACCGCCTGTGGCGGTCCAACAGCTGAAAATTTTTTAATTTTTCTATTTAAAATATTTTTTTATCCACACATTTATATTTTTATTAATAAATGTTTTAATAAATTTTTCTAAAAATATCCTTTATTTATAAAGGAATATTCTATCTTTTATTTTATTTATTTTTGTAAAAATAAATATTCATTTTATCCCCATATTATTCACATGCTTTTTAACAAAGTGAGTTTGCCTGCTAATAATTTATTTGAGATGATTGGTAAATCAAATGAAAAAGATTTATTTCAAAAAAATTTTAATTATCTCAGTTATCGGATTGTTCTTTGTGCAAGCACTTTATATGTTTGCTTTTGAACCAACTATTTTATCTGCTGCTGATGATTCTGATGATGTTATTATTTCTCTTACAGTTAATTCTGGTATTGCGATAAGTTCTCCTGCAGATGTTACGATGAGTCCAACAATGGGTATCACCTCTGATACCTCAATAGGTTCTGCTATTTGGAATGTTAAGACTAATAATGTTACAGGTTATCATCTTGCTGTTAGAGCTGATACTGATCCTGCTTTACAAAGCACGACAGATTCTTTTACTGACTATACTCCAGCTTCATCAGGTATTCCTGAAACTTGGTCAGTAGACTCTAGCACATATCAGTTTGGTTATTCAACATATGGAGATGATGTTGCAAGTGCAACATGGGGGACAGGAACAAGTTGTGGTACCTACTCAACAATTCCTACTAATAATTTAAAATATCTTGATTTTACTACTTCAGATAATACTATTGCGAATAGTAGCTCTGTCACAACAACTTCCGGAACAGATACTACTGTTTGTTTTGCTACTGAACAAAATGGAGTTTTCGCTCCTTCAGGAGATTACACCGCAACAATAACTGCTACAGCAACCACTAATTAATTTTTGCGTTGCGGTTTAATACTCATTATGAGATAATAAACGAGTTAATGAAAAAATTTTGTTTTAAAAAAGTTATTGTTATGTCAGTTGTTGCATTATTTTTAGCGCAAGCTCTTTATATGTTTGCCTTTGAACCAACTATTTTATCTGCCACTGATGATTCTGATGATGTCATTGTTACTTTGAATGTTGAAGCTGGTCTTACTTTAAGCGATGGAGCTAATGTTACCATGAGCCCCCCTATTGGTATTTCAGCGAATAGTTCTATTGGTGGTTCATATTGGATTGCAACAACTAACAATGAGTCTGGCTATACTCTTGCGGTTAAAGCAAGTACTAGTCCTGCCTTGAAAAGTGGGACAAATTCTTTTGCTGATTATACAACGACTGTTACTGATACCCCTGAAACTTGGTCAGCAGATTCTGGAACATACCAGTTTGGTTATTCGGTAAATGGTAATGATGTAAGTACTTCAACATGGGGGACAGCTACAACCTGTGGTTCAAGTGGTGTTCCTGATACAAGTGGTAAGTATAGAGGTTTTACCACTTCAGATATAAATGTTGCAAGTACCAGTACAGTAACTCCATTTACGGGAACTCAAACTAATATTTGTTTTGCTGCTGAACAAAATGGAGTTTTTGCTCCATCAGGTAGTTATACTGCAACAATTACTGCCACAATGACAGCTTCATAATTATGAAATCAAAAACAGTTAAAATAATAATATTATTTATAATACTAACGATTCTTTCTTTTGGAGGAGCTGTTTTTGCTTTTGAAAAAACTCAATTAAATATTGAAGCCCAAAATGATTTTGTTGTTGAACCAGGTAAAACAGAAATATTTATAAACCCCGGAGAAACTATTACCAAACATATTTCTATAACTAATCGTATTGGAAAATCAGTCAAATTTAAATTAAATACTGAAGACATCGTCGGTACTAATGATTCTAGTGCCCCAGTTAAACTTCTTGGTGATGAAGTTGGTCCTTATTCTTTGAAGAATTTTATTAAACCAGAAATCACTGAATTTGAACTTGAAAGTGGCGAAAAGATAACGATAGATGTTGAGGTCTCTGTCCCAGAAGATGCTGAACCACGTGGTTATTATGGAGCCTTGATTGTTTCTAATGAACCTGAAGTTTTAGGCGAAGGACAAGCCTCTGGAGCTGAAGGTAAGGCTCGTTTAATTTCTAGAATTGGCTCACTTTTCTTTTTGAGAATTAACGGTGAAGGTAAAGAAGAAGGATCTCTAGAAGATTTTAAGGTAATTGGTCCAGAGAAATTATTCTACGAAGAGAGACCAAGTGGTTTTGAAATTTCGTTTAAAAATACAGGTAATGTTCACCTTGTTCCTCATGGTAAGGTTACAATCACAAATATTTTTGGAAAAACTGTTGGAGAAATTCCAGTTGACGCTTATTTTTCACTCCCTGATTCTATTCGTTATCGTGAAGTTTTCTGGGATAAGGGTACTGGTTTGGGTCGTTATGTTGCCCACCTTTCTTTGTACCCTGGGTATGGTAATGAGAACCAAGAATCAGAAGTTGCCCTCTGGATTATTCCTTGGAAGATTCTCCTAATAACCTTTATTGGCCTAGTTATCTTTGTTTCAATTGTATATTACATTCTTACTAGATTTGAATTTAGAAGAAAGAAGTAATATTAATTTAAGATGAAAATTTTAAACTTTTTTAAAAAAAGTAAATACTTAATAATTTTATTAGTAGCTTTTATTTGCTCTTTTGGCTTTTATCGATATATCTTAGCAGAGCAAATGGAAAGTAGCACTTATAAAATTCAGCAAGATAGTTTAAATTTTGGCGGAGAAGATTCTTCTAGCACAACTTATCAATTAAATGATACTTTAGGTGAGGTTGCGACAGGAGATTCTAATAGTGATAATTATTATATGCACGCTGGTTATTGGCAGATGGGTGAAAGTTATATCGCGATTTCTTCGCCATCTGATTTAGTTATGGATTCAATGAGTGGACTTTCTGGTGGCTCTAGTGAGGGGACAATGTCTTGGAATGTTTTGACTGATAATACTGCTGGTTATAGTATGACTATTAGAGCAACTACATCTCCCGCTTTGAAATCTCCACAAGATTATCTTTCGGACTATGTTCCAGCAGGAAGTAATCCAGATTATAATTTTATAAACGTTTCAACAAATTCATCTTTTGGATTTTCTCCTGAAGGTGATGATACTTACTCTCGTTTCTTAGACAATGGATCAACGTGTGGAATAGGTTCTCTTCAAACAACTGATAAATGTTGGGATGGACTTTCAACTAGCTCAAAAATTATTGCACAGCGTACAAGCTCTAATACTCCTAGTGGTTCAGATGTTACAGTTCGATTCCGAGCAGAAAGTGGGGCAGAACATATCCAAACATCTGGTAATTATGATGTTACTATCGTTGTAACTGCGACGACACTATGATTAAGCAAATCATAAAAAAGGCCCTATTTTTAAGCATATTTTTACTTTTTTTAATATCTACTAACTTAGCCTCTGCCTCTCATGTGGACGGTATAGATGTTAATCTTCAAGTTGGGACTGTCTGTAACAATAATGGAGTTTGTGAAGATGGAGAGGATATGTATAATTGTCCATCAGACTGTTTAACTCCTGAGCCAGAGCCAACAACTGGTGGCAGAACAACTGGCAGTATTGCCGGTGAGTATTTTAAGAATTTAACTGTTGAAGTTGGTTATGATAAAGCAATAATAAAATGGGAGAGTACTATTCCGACTATTTCTGTTCTTAAATGGGGGACTAATACAGATTATAAAGATGGAATTATTAAAAATATAAATTTTTTAACTACACATCAAGTTGAAATTAATAATCTTTCGGATGGAACAATTTATTATTTCAGTATTGAATCAGAAAATTATTATAATACTTCAAAAACTTTAGATAATCAATTTTTCCAAACATTAACCTTGCCTGATACAACTCCACCAGGAAATGTTACTAATGTAAAAATAGTTTCTACTCCGTCTGGAATTACAATTTCTTGGACTAACCCTACTGATACAGATTTTGATTACATTAGAGTTATTAGAAGTGAAGATAGATATTATGCTGATCCATTCACAGGGCATCTTGTTTATGAGGGAACAGGGAATTATTTTACAGATGTAAATGTTGTAGAAGGTCAAAAATATTTTTATGTAATTTTTACACGTGATAAACCAGGAAATTATTCTTCTGGAGCACTCATAAGTATTACTCACAATCCTAATGGTATTCCAAACATTGGGCAAGAATTTCCTTCTACAGAAGTAGAAGTTCCACTTCCAAATAATTTTATTGTTGTTCAAAATTTTATAAGTCATGATTTTTCACCAGGAGATACTTTTAGTTTAGATGGAGATGAATCAATTATAGTTAAAACAAATTATTTTTCAGAAATAAAAAATGATGATCTCTGGATTGAATTACGTGATTCAGATGGAGTGATTATTGGTCAATATTTTTTCAGTAGAACGAGAGATAAAGATAATTATATTAGCGTAGCTATTCCATCTTTTGCAAAAGGGGATTATTACCATGTCGCTATTTATAAATATACTTCTGGGGTCTCACAGCTCGTGAATCATGGCTGGTTTGAGATTTCAAAAGTTGCAGAACAACAGAAAAATATTTGGTCGTATTGGTATGTTTTTGTACTTGTTATTGTATTCTTACTTCTCCTTTTACTTCTTGTTTATTTGATTCATAAAATAATAAAGAGGATAAAGAGAAAAACTTCTCTCTAATTTCCCCTTCGCCTTAATAAGGAGAGGGGG